>JAABUQ010008774.1_pt1 | contig 14003 bp, 4 predicted proteins | sample 5560001 | NCBI WGS metagenome assembly JAABUQ01 (sample SAMN10711888, study PRJNA513371) | rock metagenome | isolation source: Antarctica rocks | place: Antarctica: Victoria Land, Finger Mt nord | collected 2015-12-18
TTTTATTAACTTTTTATTTTAATATAAATATTATATAACTAGTTTCTTAAAGTATTTTTATAACAAATATATTATATAAATATTTTATTTATAAACTTTTATTTTATAAAGCTAATTTAATTTAGAATATTAATACCAATTGTTTTAAATTATTAGAACTATTTTTATAATTAAGGTATTATTATAATATATCAATTAAGTTTGTTTTCTTAGATTTATAATTAATCTTAAAATTATAAATAATTAAATTTAAAGCTTATTTAACTTATTTAAGGTTTAACTTGTTAATATTTATAAAACCTCTTAAATTATTATAATTTATTAAAACTTTTATAATATAAACGTTATTATTAAGGTAATAACGTTAGTATACAAATATATTAATAATAATTGATAACTCTTGATTATAAACCTTATAATTTTATTTTATAAATATTATTATTTATCGTTTTATAATTATAATAATATTATAATAATAATAAACTTAAAATAGTTTAAAATAAATAAACGGAAGTAATTTATAAACCTTAAAAACTACTAAAGTTAATAAAATAATATTAGAACTAATTATTATATAATTATTGCAATTTTCTCCGAAAATATAAATATATTTTATACAAATATTATAAAGCTAAGAAACTCAATTATTATTTAATTAAATTTATATTTAAATAATTTTATAAACAGGAAATATTATTTTAATCTTTTTAATATTTTATATATATATTATTAATATTATAATAAGTCTTCGGAATAAATTAATATATTATTTAAATATATTATATATATTATATTAGTTAAATTTATTAAAGCTTTATTAATATATATTTAAAAGATTATTAAAGTATTAATTAAATTAAATAATATTATTAAATATTTAAAATACGGTTTTCTATTTATTATCCTTTTATATATAAATTCGATAATATATTTTTATTAAATTTTATTTAATAAATTTTTTAATTTTATTTAAGCAATTTAATATTTCCGTAATTAAAGGGAGCGGGTATTTATTCTTTTTAATTATTATATTTAAATTTTTATAATTAATATATAATTATAAAATATTATCTTTTTTAAATATAAAAATAATAAATATTCTTATTAATAATATTAAAAGGCGGATTATTTTTTATATAATTATATTATTAATATATAAATAAAGTTTCTTAAGCTCTAGCTTAAAAAGATTATAAATAAATTAATAAAAAAAATCTTTATTTTTTAATTTTATTATATAATTACCTTCTTTAAAAGCTAATAATTAAAATATTTTATTTTTAAAAAAATTACTTTTATAGATTTCAAGCTCCTTAAGCAAAGCTACTTTTTTGCTTTAAATATAAATCGGCTACGGTGTTATATATATTATTTTAATTATTTTTATTAATTTGAAAAGATTTTTATTAAAAGATTTTATATTTTCGATTTAAAATTTATTAATAATAAAAAGAAATTTTTATATTATTATTCCAAAATTTATTTATATATAAAAATTTTTAAAACTTAATATTTTAATAATTAATTAAAGCTCGATCTAATTTATATTCTTCTTAATAACCTTAATTATTTTTTATAATAAAACGGATATAATAAGTTTTACAATAATATATATTCGATTTATTAATTTATTTAAATATAAATAAATTATAATCTTTATATAGAAAATTATATAATATAATTATATATTAATTAATTAAGTTAAATACTAGTTTGCTATTTAAAAGGATTTTAATAAATTTTAATTTTTATAAAATAAATATTTTTATAAAATAAATATTTTAATATTATTTATATTTAATAAAGTTTTTATTTTTATTTTTTTTATTACTTTGCTTATAAGACGTTTATAAAATTTTATTATTTCCTATTTTTACAATAGAATTAATAAGATTTTTAGATAAATAATAATTGTTTTTTTTTAAAAGAATATAAATATTTAGAATTAATTAGAATCTAATCTAAATTATTAAGTTTCTTATAATTATTTTTTATTTTTATATTAATTATATTAATATTTAAACCGCTTTTATTATAATTTGATTATAAAGACTATATATTATATTTAACTATTTTACTCTAAATAATATTAAAAAAAAATTATTAAAATTATTAAAATATATAATAAATAATAATATAATAATATAATAATATAATAATATAATAATATAATAATATAATAATATAATATAAATATAATATAATAAATAAATAATTGCTATTAACTTTATTTTCTAAAAAGATAAAAAAATTAATAATTATTATTAAAATAATAAAAAACCCTTAAAGTAATAAAATAAAGCTTTAAAATAAAATAAATATAAAGTTGTTTTATTTCCTAAAGCTTCCGGTAACAGGCTTAATATTAACGTAGCTTCTAATTATATACCGGAGTATATATAGAACATATATGCAATACTAAGACTTACATATAGCCTTACAATAGTTTATAGTCTTATTAAAATCTTTTAATCTGATGATAATATTGAATTTAAAAGGATTTTATTTTATCTTTTATATTATTATAAAATTTATATTATTAATAATAATTCAAAATATCTTTAAATATAAAAAGTTAATAAAAAAAGCAAATAATATAATTAAATATTAATTAAATATTTCGTTAAGTGTTTAAATTAATTGAAATTTATATTAAATATTAATTTTAAATAATATATTTTATTTTTGCCCTTTTAAGTAATTAAACCGGTTTTGGCTAAAAATATACTTTAAAAATTTAATTTAATTTTGTCAAATTCTAATAATAAAGTTATTAAAAGTTAATATTATTAAATTATTAGACTTTTTCTTTTTTAATATTTAAATAAAAAAATATAATTATAAGGAATATTTGTAAATAAAATAAGAATAATATTAAATTTTAATAATAAAATTATTAAAAATTAATATTATTCTTGACTTATTTATAATATTTTTCTTATTTTTTTTTAAAATATTAATTAATTATAAATTTTAAGTTTTTTAATTTTTTTTATTTAACTTTTTTTCCTTTATTACTTCCAGGTATTAATTAATATATATTAAAGGTTTACAAATATTTTACTATTGCCTATATTCGATAACAAAAAGAATATAATATTTATATTAAAGCGATAGTTTGGAAATTCTATTTTAATTTTATTATTAAAATTCTATCAAAGAAGGGAAAAAGAGTTTTTATTATAAATAATAAAATTATTTATATTTATATTTTTAATTATTATTAATTATAAATATTTTATAAAAAGTATTATATTAATTTTAATAATATTAATTAAAATCTTTAAAATTTTTAATAATTTAATAAAGATTTCTTTCAAAAGGATTATGTAAAAATAATTATAAATAAAAATATTAAAAGTTTCCTATTAATATAAAAAGTTTTCTTATAATAAACGGTATATTTATAGAAAAATTAAAAAATAATATATTTTCTTTTATTATAATATTAATATTTTATATAAGAATAAAATTAAGGGGTTAGAATTTAATATTTATATTATAATAAATATTAATTAAAACGGTATAAAAGTAAGAAAAAATATAAAAAAATATATTAATAACTTTTAATATTAAAAGTATTTTTTAAAAATTTTAAAAAATTTATATTTTTGAATTTTCTAATTTCTAATTAATAATAATAATAATATAATTATAATATACTTTCAATAAATATTCGCCTTTTATTTATGTATATTTAATTAATATCGAGTTAATTATAAAATATTTTAAATATATAATTATTATTATAAATAAATTTTTTATATTTTAATTAATAATAATAAATAAATAAATATTATTAACTTAATTTATTATTAATATTATTAATAATAATTTATATAATTAATTATTTAATAAAATATAAAACATTATTTTATAAATTTTAAATAAATATATTAATAATTTATTACTTTAATTTTATATATTTAATATATTTATTTAGTTATTTTAAAGAAATTAAGGTTTTAGATTTAAAAGTATTTTAAAATAATCGATTATTCTGCCGATTTTTAATAATAATATAATATAAATTTAATAAAAAAAGCGATTATTATAAAGCAATTATAAAAAGGGAAAAAATTCTTTATTATAATTTTTTTTAATATATACTGTTTCAAATATCTTATAATAACAATATTATAACTATTCGGAAAGGTATTATAAATATTATATTAAACTTTTATTAATATTATATTATATATAAGTTAATATTAAAGGAAAAGTAACTTTTATTAAATAATTATTTAATATATTATTATAAGTAATTAGGCTATCAATTAGGTAATTGGCCAATTACTTATATTAATACGTTAAATAGCTAATTATCAGTTGAATTAGCAATCCAATATACGTTGATTAGCCAATCAACTAGATTGATGCTTCAACTGCCACAACACAGTATAATATGGGTGTATAGCTGATAGATGATTATATTATATTTTCTACGGCATCAAAATCTTGTTTCCGATGTAATGAGATTCAGTGAGTCTGGTACCCTCTTGTCATCAGGATCCTTGCACAGCCCTTCCAAAGCAAAAGTCAGTCCAGCAAGAATTTGACACTCATGTCGTGCCCATCGCGAACCATTCAGACATTTCGATAGTAGTATCATTGCACAGAGTCAACAAGAACCACGTGCAATTGTCAGGCGCGTATACCACAGTTCATATCATGAATTGGCTTGCTTTCACCGCCCAAAGCTACTCTCAACAAGCAGCAACTGGTCCATAACATCTTGGACACACCTTTGCGGAACTCAAACCCGGTATGGATGATAAGAACAGCAAGGGAGAAGCCAACACTGAAAGAAGTACAGCGTCTATAACAGAGTGACTTACATATCCTGTGTCCGTGACACCCCTGTTACACTTCCAGCCCTGGCCCCCTCAATCCTCGTCGTCGTCATGTCTCGCGGGCATCATGATTTTCTGATCTTTGGCCTTACTATCCGTCTCGCTCAAATGAGAAACCTAGTCGCAGACTCTGTAATCAGCACAATCATTCTCATATTCATCGAGTGTCCCTAGCAGCTGATTCCGTTGCCAAGAAAGGGGCGAAAAGTATAGATGGGACTCACCGATCTTAGATGAGCCTTCTTTGTCAATGTCGATGTCAAGAGATCCAGAAGGTCATAATTTCCTTGCCATATCTTCGCCGCAATTAGTGCAAAAATTGGGGTGACGAGGCTGTGCTTCAAGAGCGAGTCTTTGGCTGAAGAGGAGTTATCATATTAGACCAACCTCATGACAGACTGATTCTCTAAAATCCTACGTGCATCAAGTGTAGTAAAGAAGTTTTGTGAGAGGAGAGATTAACTTGTCGCTAAATCTACTGGTGGCTTGTTATTGAAACGTCACTAGATGCAACCGTAGATAGCGCGTCGGCGAGCAGACTCAATTCAATTGTAGTCCACCAATCTTCTTCACCTTTAAAAATCCTCAATGATATCGTCTCTCTATCAAACACGGCTCGGCATATCGCCGCAAGGAACTCTATGTATCAGCTCACAGCCAACGGACTCGCAGCCCACAGGTCCATGTCCGATAACAAGGCTCCCAACCGAGCTGCTCACGGATATTCTCAGCCTTGCTGCAGCCTTCAACAGCACCTCCCCGATACCACAAGTGTGCAAGCACTGGCACCGAGCTTATGAGCCTGTATTGTATCATACACTTCAATTGGGAAATGATGATCGGGAAGCGAGATTGCAATCCCATCGCCTCCGCCAGGCGCTTATTCAGAAGCCTAGACTGGGCGGCTACGTGAGAATGCTCGACGTGGTGCTTTATAATCCTCGTGAGGGGACATGTCGCCTAGTCGTTGACGTGATGAAGATGTGCCCGGGAGTTCGCGCTCTGGCACTATCGTCCACTAAATCGACTATCCTACAGACCATCTGCGAAGCTGGTGCTCGGCTCCATCGTCTTGAGGAATTGAGCATGGGTGTACGGAGTATCGAACGAGGTGGGCTCCCTTTGCAAATGGTCCTAGCCAACTTCAAGCATCGTCCGCTCAGAGTATTGCATCTAAGTCGATACGGGCTTGGAGAGGAGCATACACCGTACGTGGAATGGCCCACCCCAAGGTCAGTAGCTCAGAAAGGGCTGGATGAACTATCTCAACTAGTACCGCGGCAGGGTACCACGCACATGACTACTATGACCCTCTACGATCCGTACGCGCCACCAGCTGCCGCAGAAATACTGCTTCGCTGGCCAAAAGCTTTGGTCCATCTAAGCATCACAGGCATCTTTCATGGCCATCATGGAGGAAACTACACAGTGGAAGCATTGCAGAGAATGCTAGACATCCATCGCCCTTCGCTCCAGACTGTTAGAATTGGCAATTATTCTGGAGAACTTCCAGGAATCCCGGACTTCCGGTCATTTCCAAAACTTCACCAACTGTGGCTCTCTATGTATAACTTTCTTAGCGAAGACTCCTTCATCGCAGCCTTGAAGCTTACTACTCCGCGTCTCGCCCACCTCCATACCAGTTTTGACACAGAAGACCAGCACCGAGCGTCACATTCCGCATTTGGGAGTGCAGAGGCCGAATGGATGGAGCGCTTCATCGCCGGCAAAACCCCAAAGGGTACTCTCAGCAATCTACAGTCAATGGAGATTGAATACAGGCCCGACTCCCCATATATCGAGCACATTCCGTGGCCATGGACGCATCTGCAAGAGTGTCAAAAGTCGCTTCGCCAGTCGGTCTTCAATTTGATCAATAGTCCTTCATGGACACGAGAAGAGTGGTTTGACATAATAGCTGAGACGAAGCGGAGTGATGAGAACGATTATGGAGAGCACCCATAATCCAGATAGACGACGTAGGAGGCTGCCACATGTCATGATTGCATATCACGAGAACAGATCACGGAACGTTAACTGGGGAAGATTTCACCCGTCGATCAACCATTATCAAAAATGGTCGGCTGATGCCAGGGAATGAAACTTGATTGTAAAAACTATCAAGTCCGCATCGATGTAGGCAGTAGTCATGTCCTATTACTGTAGGCACACCATCAGCGGTGGCGTACACCAGAGAAAGTGGTGTGCAGCAGAACTTGTGCGCACCAGAATAAGTTGCGTATACCAAAAAAAGTGGCGTGCACAACTCGTGAATTTCTTTTTAAGGAGAATACAGAGGTTATTTTAATCGATAAATATATTAACATATTAAAATAATTGAAACGTTAACGTAAAGCTTCTTAAGCTTAAAAGTTTTATTTTTTATTTTTTTTATTTTTTTCTTCTTATGCAAGTCGAAGTTTCGGTTAATTTTATCGAAAATATATATTTTTAAAGACTTGTTAATAGTTCTTAAGGTTCAATATTGTATCAATTTTATAACGATTTAATATTTACTTTTCAAAAATTTTGAAGTTTGGTACTTTTATTTTAATAAAAAAAGTATATTTAAATTCGTTGCAAAATTTAATTAATATTAATTTTCTTTATATATAATGAGAATTTAAATAACTTAATAAAAGAAATTTTAATAAAAATTTAAACTTATTTCTACTTAATTAAGTTTTTTATTAATTATTTTTTTACGTTTTTTAAATGAAATTAATCAAAATACTTTAGTAAAATTAAAAATTAAAATTTTGAATTTTGAATTTCGAATCTAAAGAATTTCAAAAATGCAAAATTTGAAAATTTTTATTAAACAAAAAAATTTATTAAATAATAGTTAATTTTATAATTTTATAAAAATTTTATTTCTTTAACTATTTGAATTATTAGCTTATATATTAAGATTTAAAAGTTATAATAAAAATAATATAACAATAAAAAAGCAATATTTGGAATATTTGGAATTCTACTTGACGGGAAACTGGGGGGTGACAGTAATTTTAATTCTTGACAATGTTGAATTTAAGTCTTGAAAATATGCCTTGAATATAAGCATTGTGGGAGGAGGGGAAGGCTTGAGCTTGTACAATAGTCAACAATAGTGGACCACACAGACCACGTTCTTTTTCGCAGAATGCTCTCAACCGGCTATATATTCCGTACTCTAGGTCTTCAGTTCCAAGTACTCATCAGGTCATACGAAGCTGCTGATCTTGGTTGAGAGTAGGCTAGGCGTTTGCTTGATGGGATCGAACGGTGACAGCGGTCATCTGCAGACATGTTGAAAAGGGGATGTTCGTATGTTGTAAAATCATTGGAAGCAAGCCGGTCTCGGTCGTTTTCTCCGATCTGTAAAGGTGCTAATCGGGTGTTTTTATCGTGCATTATAAAGTATAGCACGCCGGCTAGAATTACCACAATGCAGTAGCTGCAGCGCCTGTGAGCCATAACAGGGTCCACCCATAAAGGAAGAGCATCCTGCTATATGATGTGTCCACGCCACAGCCCGGCGAAATGGTGCATAAGCCTCGGCGACTTGATTAATCAGGGTCCAATGACCCAGATGGTCGTGAGATTGAGGTCGCTCGACTATGCGTTATTGAGATGAACACTACCAACTGAATGAGCCAGCAGTCTAGCTGCTGCAGTGCACGTCTTCTTCGTTGCCCCTGCAATATTAGCCATCTCAACTCTGATGGTATGGCTCACCACCAGTCCACAGAAGCCGATGATGAGGTATGCGGGGGCAGTCATCACCACATGGCGCGTCTAGCGCCTCCTCTATATCATCGTCCACCTAGCATTCATCGGCAAGAAGTAGAGAACGAGGAGGTTCAATTGACCGTTCGGAATGCGGCCAGACAGGTACACTGTCAAGAGGATGCAAATGAAGCAGACGCCCGCCTAATGGGAATTGGCGCAAGATGGAATCAGGGATAGTGTATCTGTGTTGGCCACAAGCATTAGAGCGAATGTCATCGCATACCAACGATACTGGCCCGTACCCAAAGGTAGGAACAATCAGTGCATCGAATTCACTGACAGATCCATTGGCGGTTCAAGTGCTTACCACCTTAAAGGCAACAAGCCAGATCTTCATAATCCAATTCAGCTTCTGGTCTGATACCACAAGGTCCGTTACCATAGTGGCAACTAAGTCTCAATTGAAGGACTCGACGTTGAAGCCATCTTCATGCTTTCTTGCGGCGCCCAGGTCTGCGGGCCGCTTTTACAAGTGTGCAAGGCGTGCATTGTGTGAACACAAAACATTGGGTCGCAGTCATCGATTGGGCTCTGGGCTAGTGAAGTCTGATTTCGCTCAGATAGAAAATTGCATTAGGGTTCTTACCGATGAAGTACCATCCAGTATCACTCGCCAGGGAAGAAAACCTGCCGATTCAGGAGTGCCACAGCCGGTAAGTCACCACTCTTACAATGGCAAGAGTCACCATCACCTATGTTACCATGTTGTCTGATTGGACCATAAGGAGCGAGACGTTGTGATCAGAACTCATGCTTGCATTTGAAGCTTTGATAACCTGTTATAAGTGATCGCTCAAGCACATAGCGATATGATTGACATGAAGGTCATGTGACCGCAGCTAGGGTCTCTTCTCAATGAGGACATGGCATCCATAAAGAGGTGTCATTTTGGATGACCGTACAAGAAGCTTTGATAAAGCTCGAACGAAGCTCGGCCCTGGCCTCTGCTCGCTGTCTGTGAATATCTTCATATTGTGTACACACCTGCCGTTCATGCCACGACCTCGAGTAGACGTAGCACATCTTATATGCATACATACCACTCGTTATCAATCGCTCGGCCTCTCAAGCTCCATGGATCTAGCCGTTCAGACAACTCATGTGAAGATAGTTGCGGTAGCATGGCTTATAATTGAGAGTATCAGCAATCATAACTGCTTGGTACCTTGATAGTATGTGCAGGCGCAAACCTGTCGACCGTGTCATTAGCCAACTTGGTAGGACAAAGAAGGCCGGGCAGGTCACTTGGTTCCAAAAACTGCTGTTCACTTGTGCGGTGATAGATTGAGCAAGACAGTCTCGACAAACATGGGCCTCGTGCTCACTTGTACTGACAGATTTGCCTTGGATAGATGCCTCCATGGCAACTCGATCCTGGCTTATCGCACAAGTCGGACCTGTGCTATGTGGAAGAGGTTCTCTTGTGCTGGTGGATGCTTGTCTTCTGCAAGGTTCAATAGCTGATCATATGGGAAGCATGATCGTGAAATAGATTATCTGACACCCAATCGCACACCGCAGCACGTCTTTTCATTGCGCCACGAGAAAAGCTCACGTATGTCCCTATTACGCTCTAAGAAATGCGTCCACATACTAGTATAGGTGATTCTCCAAATTTTGATCACTTCAGCCACACAATAAAATGAAAAGGGTACAAAAAGGCTCGAAGACTTGAGTAGCCTGAATGGAACGATTTTGCAGCAACAAGACAAAAAATCTCTCCCGCTACATGTGATGCGAAAGACTCGAAACCCACAATATAGGTAAGTAACATGATAGATGTTGTCTGACCTAATCGCGCGCGAATAACACTGCCGTTCTACAGTACCAGCTAGGATGGCTTGTTGTCGTGTCTGCAGATAATCATAATGGATCGCATCAGTGCTGTGGTCATATGGCCAGACAGAGTCCAAGTAGTACAAGACTCCTGACGGATAGACAGCCTATGAGTACGGATATATAGAGACATTCTTGTCACGTTGTGAGGAAAGTATGTAGGTAGGTAGATACAGAAAAGTGTCGGAATGTTTGTTTTTGGGGTCGCGGGCGGGCTCGGCTCCAGGCACTTCCAGGGGCATTTTCAAGCGGCGGAGGGGTCACCGGGGAGCCCCACCCGAGGGGCGAAAATGAATGGACGAGGGAAGCCCAAAATTACCCAAAGAGTGATTTTGACAGAATGTATGCGTGGCCTGTTGCTGGCCAACCCTGGGCTCCCTCAGTCCCCAAAGAGGCTTGGGACGGATTGAAAGCTTTGCTCCGTAGTGTGCCTACCTTATGCATGATTCGGTCAGCGTTTTGTATCCCATGCAAGTCTCCAATGCTGCTCAACACCGTCTGGCAAGATCTCCAGCTTTTAATTGTATCACACGTCTTTCACCAGAAGCTCAAGCTCGGTAGCATTTCGGACACACGATTCCATTCTGCTACCTGGCGACAAATGTTACCTCGAGGGAGACGGCGACTAGGGCCCATCATATTCCTAGTCGCTGTATCCATCTTGTTTGCCACTTTCTCGGTAGGCTTCTGCTCACTCGAACGCCCCCCATAACGCGGGCTCCTTGCCCCGGCATCGGCAGTCCCTCCGACCACGAATCCAGCTCGATGGCTAACATCATCCCAGGGCAAGTCATCTCAGACCAAGGTGCGATCATGGTATCAAGGCGCACAAGAAGATGGAGGGCAAAGCGAGACAGCCGATCCTCGGGCAGGCTTCTTGCGTGTGCTCATGCCAGCTGTCGAGTCCAACGTCAATTCCTGCAGATCGATGCTCAGCGCAGTCCTCGTTGGGTACCCAGTCCCCCAGATGATCAATTGGCAAAGGAGATGGAGTAACGAGGTGGGTGACGAAGGCGGGGATGAGTATGGGTATCTGAAAGGTGCTCTGCGAGCTCTCGAGGGTTTTGGCTGGGAACGAGATGACGACCTCGTCCTGCTGGTCTCGGGCTACGATGTGTGGTTTCAATTGCGACCGCAGGTGCTGATCGATCGCTATCGCCGCATCATTAAAGACGCCAACCAACGGACACGCAAGGATTTGGGGGAAGGGGCCCCGAATATAACAAACAGCATCATCTTTGCTGCACAAAAAGAATGTTCTGAAGGTGTAGACGATCTTGGATGTTACGCTGCCCCTGAGTCTCCACTGCCTACGGATATCTACGGCTCCAATACGGATACTGAGGCTGCCATGTCTCGTCCTCGATACATCCAGTCCGAAATGGCCATGGGCCCTCTTGTGGAAATGCGTGAATTCCTCCGGCACGCGGTCAACAAATGGAGGGCAAAACCAGATAAATTCGAAGACCTGCAGGCTGTCTTTGCCGACATCTACGGCGAACAAGAGTACAGGCGAGAGGTGATCCGGTCCCAGCACATGTCACAGTTGCAACAACTCTCGAGTTGGTTCTTCAAATCCCAAAGTATCCTCGAATCGCACCCACTAAACATTGAGAAAAAGGATGACATCTGCGAATATGGCCTCACTCTCGACTACGAGGGCCAGCTGGGGAAAGTGACGGATTACCCGGACTCGGACTGGATACTATACGCCGACGCCAACTCCGTGGTTGCCGCAGCCAAAAACGTCAATGCGAACCCCGTTGGCGGCCTCATGATCCAAAGCGACATCGAATCATCCCGACCACCGTTCTTCTCCCTCGCCAGTATCGAAAAGGACCTGGACCTTCCCCGTGAGATGGCCTGGGAGAACATATCGTTATTCAGCAACGCCTGGACCGGCGTCACCCCCGCTCTGATCTACCACAACACCAGCAACAGCGACAAAGCCTCCTTTGGCGATTCCTGGAAGCGCCTCTGGTTCCAGCCGTACGCGCGAACATTACTCCGAGCGCATGCGCGAGCACCCAGCCTGCCCGTCGCGAGCGAGATGCTGAGCCCACGGACGGAGAAAGCGTGGTGGGACATTGTGCAGACGACGCCAATCGACAAGTCGAACGTTGGGTTCGGGGTGACGGACCACGACCAGGGAGGCACGGGCGCGTGGATGAAATGGACCGACATCTGCTCCGAAGAACACCAGAAGGCTGTCTTCGCGGACGACGGGCCCAAATGGGAGGATCCCGTCGAGTTCCCTCCGTTTCCGGATATGCACCCAGAGTGGGCGGAGGAAGCCAAGAAGAAGGAGGAGGAGGAGGCGGAGGCGGCCAGGAAGAAGCAGGAAGAAGAGGCGGAGGCGGCCAAGAAGAAGACGGAGGAGGAAGAGGCGGAGGCGGCCAAGAAGGCGGCCGAAGAGCAGCAAGGGGATTCGAATCCGAATCACTGGGAGGACGTATCGGGCACCGGCTAGGGAATCCCCATCCCGCGAAACGTTCTAGACGTCTTTCAATGAACGAGGAGGAGCCGCATCCCCCACCCAGTCTGTCACCCATACAAATCGCAGCCCGACCCCCCGCCACTGCAACAACGCCTCCGCGCGCATACCCAGCGGAACCGCGCTCTTCTCGCCGCCTCCCCTCTCGGCACTCCGAACAGACCCTCTCCGCGAAATAAAGCCCCGAATCAGGAAAGGGCGGGCGGAGGTGCGGAAGGAGGGGAAAAGAAGAGGCGGTCCGCCGTGTGGCCAAGTAAAGCAACAGCGTCGCCACCCTCTTTGCGAGGAGAGGTGAGGGAAGGAGATTTACGATATCCAGTACTCTAGGCAATCACCCAAGCTGAACAGACGGCCTAACGCACCAGCAGCGCCTTCCCCTTCGCCCTTGCGAAGAGGGACAGGGGATGCAGATACACGATGTACAATATACAATAATCTATGAAATCACGCAAGATGAATAGATACCTTAAGGTAATGTCGCATTGGCCACGTCCCACCGGCAAACCCAACCGCCCGTAGATACTACGCATGTACGAAACTGAATCATGGCACTTGTGATCCCCGTTGCGGGTGTGTTGGCGGGTATACAGAAGAGTAAGGTACAACCGGGAAACACCAGTGGACGAGTATAAGCGAGCTACCACTGGGTAAATACCAGTAGTAGAGGAAAGGAGGAAAGTGGGGGGTATATACATCTCACACTCAAACGCCAGAACGCTAGAACGCTAGACCGTGCCCCGCTTCTCAATCGATGCTTACAGTCGCAGCCGTGCCCATGCCAGCCCTGCCGAATGAACGCCCCCATCCCTTCCCTGTATATGCCCACTTCCCATCTGACCCCCCCAACCCCGCCCTCCCCAACCGCCCCCCGACCCCTCACATCACGACGCATATGGGGGCGGGGGCGCCTCCTCCTCCCCCTCCCCGCTCTTCCCGCTCCAGAACCCGCCTTCACCCACGCGGGCAAGAGCCTTCTGCTCGGCGACCTTCCTAACGATCTCCGAGGCCATTTGGTTCATCCATGCGGCTTTGGGGTCGAGGGAGCTGGT
>JAABUQ010008775.1_pt1 | contig 14001 bp, 16 predicted proteins | sample 5560001 | NCBI WGS metagenome assembly JAABUQ01 (sample SAMN10711888, study PRJNA513371) | rock metagenome | isolation source: Antarctica rocks | place: Antarctica: Victoria Land, Finger Mt nord | collected 2015-12-18
AGAACGTGCCGCCGGACTGCCTGTCCAAGCTTCCAACACGCGCGTCGTTGTTCGGAAATTCATCGCGGGTTCGAAGGCACGCGGCGCTTTGCAGATCGGTGATGTCATCACGAAGGTTCGGGCTCAATCCATTTGCACGACGGTGCAGGTTCAAAATCAACTTGCGAAGGTGGCTCCAGGTTCATCAGTACCGGTTACCGTGCTGCGCCAAAATTCGCCAGTGCGGACCAGAGTGAGAACTATTGCGACCAGTGCGGGCACTCGTTTTGGGATCTTGCTGGAGCCTCGTTTCTCGCAGCCCATACTTCCCGTGCCGGTTCGTTACAACATTCCGAACGTATCCGGCAGTTCCGGCGGGCTGATGTTCGCTCTGGATATTTACCATGCACTGCGTCCCGCAAAACTAAGAACGTTACCGGCGGTTGCCGGCACGGGAACCATTGCGTGCGACGGCACGGTAGGGCCGATAGAAGGTGCCGCCCAGAAAGTGATTGCTGCCAGAAAAGCCGGTGCGCAAATCTTTTTGGTCCCCAGGGAAAACTATCACGAAATTGTGGGAACTGCAGAAATAAGAGTCATTCCCGTCGGGACGTTTGCACAGGCCTTGACTGCTCTCCAATCCTAGCGCCCCGCTAGATTTGTGGTAGAATTACACAGGTTCAATGTGCGCCTTGTAATCATACACTGTATCGCCGTAAGCTTCATTTGGATTTGGGGCTTCGCGTCCGCTAACGCCGACGGCAACACCGGCATGGTGCGCGGTTTTGTGCGCACTGCCAATACAAATGAACCTGTATGCGGCGTTCGCGTTTATGCCAGCTCCAACACCGAACGGATCTGGTCAACCGTGACCAACGAGCAGGGCTTCTTCGTCTTTCTCGCGCTTTTTCCGGGAATCGCGCAAGTCAGTGCCGAGCTGCCGCGGGGGCCGCTGGAACGTAACGTGCAAGTGTCCGCTAATTTACTCTCAGAAGTAACTTTGTACGTTGCCGGTTCAAAAGACCGTTATGACTGCCGCGCGACACATCGCCTCGCGCTTGACGCCGACTACTAGCCTGCTAGACCGGTGGCGCTTGTACGTTGTGCGCGAACGCTTCCAATCGTGGGCGGTCGATCGCCTGCACGCGTCCCCTATCCAACTCAAGGGCGTGAGCGTTCTTCAAGCGGAGTAAGGCGCGCGCCGCCATGTCGCGCACCGTGCCGGCCGCAGCCGCGATCTGCGCCTGCGAAAGATTTTCAACCCCCGGTAATCCCTTAGCCATTCCAACCGCAGCCGGCGCATAGCCTAACAAGAATTTGGCGACTCGCTGCAAAACGTGCGCGAATGCCAGGTCGGCGATGGTGTCGATGGAGCGGCGGCGCGCCTGCGAGGCAGCGGCAAGAAAGCCGAGCGCAAGTTCCGCATCGTTGCGGCAGGCGTGCAAAATTGCTTCGGTCGGCACCGTAACGATGGTTGCGTCGGTCAACGCCTCCGCGCGTGTTGTGGCGCCGCCCCCGTCAAACGTGCCGCTCTCGTTCAGAGGATCGTGGGTCAACCGTTCACCTAGCGTGTGGGTTTTACCATCGGGAGAAAGCAAGGTGTAAATAACTTTGCCGCTTTTCACGAAGCCCAAATACGGCCATGGCTCGCCTTCGTCGAAGATGGTTTCCCCCGCGCGGTACGTGCGTTCGCTCATCGTGGCGGAGATTTCTTTGAGCGTGGATGCCTTCGCCGAGGCGAAGGGTGCAACGTGCGACAAAAAGTTTTCGCCTTCAGCAGTCTCGTCAATACGCTCGACGCGAATGGTCCATCGTCCGGAACCCAGATTGCGGGCGTCCCACGAAAATCTGCCGGGGCGCAACTGGGCAAGCTCATTGCGTAAGGCGCGTGGGTCATTTTCTTCGTTTAATTCCAGAATCGTCCCGACCGTGAGCCGGTCGAAGGCATCGAGAATGACGGAGGTTCGCGTTGCGGCCGAAAGCGACCGGGCGTCCAAGGTAACGGCGGCGGCACGAGCGATAGGCATCGGCTACCATCTACTTGCCCGCAATAACGGGTGCCTGCCGCCGCTCGCGGAACCTACTCCGGGCTGACTGCGGGAACTAACACCTTTGAGGTAATCTTTGAGAAACGGCACATCTGAAAACGACATCGTCATTGTGGCGGGAGCGCGTACGCCCTTCGGCAACTTCGGAGGCTCCCTTAGCACGGTTTCAGCAACGGATTTGGCGGTCGAAGCCGCGCGAGCCGCAGTGCAGCGCAGCGGCGTACCCGGCGAGCGCATCGACGACGTGGTCTTTGGAAACGTCATGCAAACCAGTGCGGATGCAATATACCTGGCGCGCCACGTGGGTCTGCGAGCGGGTGTGCCGATCACTGTTCCTGCCTTAACTCTCAACCGGCTTTGCGGAAGCGGCCTTCAGGCAATTATTACGGCCGGGCAATCCCTCATGCTTGGTACGAGTACGTACGCACTCGCCGGCGGTACTGAATCGATGAGCCAGGCACCGCATGTGATCCGCGGCGCTAGGTCCGGATTATCGCTCGGACAGGGAAAACTTGAAGACACGCTGTGGGAAGCGCTGACCGACTCATACAACGGCATGCCGATGGCGATTACCGCGGAGAACCTTGCTTCACGATACGGCATCTCTCGAGAATCATCCGATGAATTCGCCTTGCAGAGTCAAGAAAATGCGCTCGCCGCGCAAAATGATGGATACTACCGGGAAGAGATCGTCGCCGTTGATATCCCCGGTCCGAAAGGTTCAACGAAAATTGAGCGCGATGAGGGCCCGCGGGCCGGTCTTTCGATGGAAAAACTGGCCAAGCTGCCACCGCGTTTTAAGAAAGACGGCGTAGTGACTCCCGGCAACGCCAGCGGTATAACGGATGGCGCCGCGGCGGTGGTGCTCACCACCGCAAAGCAGGCAAAAGCCGACGGTATTGGTTGGATGGGCCGGCTCATCAGCAGCAGTGTGGTGGGTGTCGATCCGGATTACATGGGAATCGGTCCGGCGATATCCATTCCACTGGCTTTACAGCGGGCCGGTTTGTCATTGAACGACCTGGCGGTAATGGAAATCAATGAAGCCTTTGCGCCGCAAGTTTTAGCCTGCCTCAAAGAGATGGGTTCCGACGCGCTTGGGAACGGCGGGAAAACGCGCTTAAACCCGCATGGCGGTGCTATTTCTTTAGGACATCCCCTGGGTGCATCCGGGGCGCGTCTGGCGCTCACGACCCTGCACGATCTGCGCGCTAACGACGGTGGATATGGCGTCGCCTCGGCCTGTATCGGGGGAGGCCAAGGCATCGCCGCCGTCTTTACAACCGAGTAGCTCTTGACGCATTCTCAACAATGATAGCGATAGCGCCTATCCCCTGTCATCTGAGCCTGTCGAAGGATGGCATGTGTGAACTCCATGCTCGACTGAGCTCAGCATGACACACTTGGCGTTAGCATGAAACGGAGTCCGTTCATAAACACGGTTTGGGACCTGGTCGCCCTACTTCTCATGTTCGCCGTCGCTTACAAGTTGCTGATTGCTCCGCGCAGCTTAGCTCAGCATGATGCCGTCCCCGCGCCAAACATCACCCTGCCGACGCTGGATCGGCGCCACTTCAACCTTCACGAACACCGCGGCACGGTGGTCTTCCTCGATTTTTGGGCCTCATGGTGTGAGCCGTGCAAAGCCTCTCTGCCTATCGTAGAACGGTTTGCGCGCACGCATCGCGGGGTCTATGTGGAAACCGTCGATGTAGGTGAATCGCGGACGATCGCGGCAGATTTTGCAAGAACGCATGACATGCAAAACGTTGCCTTAGATGCGAATCACCTTACCGCGAACTGGTTTGGTGTTGCGGGATTTCCAACCATGATCGTCATCGATCCTAAGGGAATGATCCGAGCGAAATGGGCTGGTTTTAATCCCGCCATCGGACTGAACATGGCCCATGCCGAAGCCGAACTGCACTCATAACGCAGGGTTCGTCCACGGAACTGATAGCGAACATTGTGATCTGATCGTGCGGCTACATATCGTCCATCGATGAGCTCCGCACGATACGTACTTCAGTGTCATGCAGAGCGTGCAAGATACAACTTTGCAGCAAGAACCTCGACCGTCGAACCAGGAAGCGTACCGTCCTCTGACGTGCGCTTGTATTGGGCGACCTTCACGCACGCTGCGGATCAGGCCGCGCTATCGCGCCGGTACGGCGGCATTCATTTTTGCAGCGGTGACCTCGAAGGCCGCCGCATGGGCGAAATATTGCGTCGGTAGTTTACACCAAAGCGCAAGCATACATTTCCGGTGCATCGCCGTAGTCCCGACTACGCGCCTTTCCATTGCGGTTTGCGCTTTTCCAGAAAAGCGCTCGTTCCCTCGCGAAAATCGTGCGTGTTGACCAGGGTTCCAAAATGCAGCGCTTCGAGTGCGAGCCCCTCTGAGGTTGAAAGGGAAAGACCTTCGTCAACGGCGCGCTTGCAAGCCTCGACCGCAAGTGGCGCCTTGCTGGCAATCAGTGCCGCAATCCGGTGAGCCTCACTTCTCAGTTCGGCAAGCGGCACCACCTTTTGGACGAGTCCAATTCGCAGCGCTTCCTGCGCGTCAATCATTTCGCCGCTTAGACACAGGTACATCGCCATGCCCCTGCCCAACAGGCGCGCCGCGCGTTGGGAACCACCGTATCCCGGAATCAATCCGAGGCTCACCTCCGGCTGGCCGAATTTCGCGTTCTCGCTGGCGATCCGGATATCGCCGGCCATCGCGAGTTCGCATCCGCCTCCGAGTGCAAAACCGTTGACGGCCATGATGACCGGCTTGCGCAGCCGTTCGATTTGCAGCGTAATCTGCTGACCGTCGCGAGCTTTGCGCGCTCCTTCGAAGGCGCTGCGCAAGGCGTTTAGTTCGCCGATGTCGGCGCCCGCGGCAAACGCCTTTTCACCTGAACCCGTAATGATAATGGCGCGAACGCTCGGATCGTCTTCGAGTTCGTGGAGCCCTTGCGCCAGCTCGGCCAACAACTGCGCGTTGAGCGAATTTAAAACGTTTGGCCGCTTGAGAGTCAGCACAGCAACGCCGTCGCCTTCACGCTGCACGTCGATAAACGCACGTGCCTCCGTAGGTGCCCCGTCAGGCATAGTCATAAAATCCCTTCCCGCTCTTGCGTCCGTAGTGCCCCGCCAAAACCATGCGCTTAAGTAGTGGCGGCGGCGCCATCATCGGATCCTTGAACTCATCAAACATGATTTGCGCGATGTAGTACGTGGTATCCAATCCAACGAAATCGAGCAATTCTAATGGTCCCATGGGATATCCGCAACCGAGCTTCATGCCCGCATCGATGTCTTCTCGGGACGCCAAACCCTCATCGAAGGCCTTGATGGCGTAGAGCAAATAGGGAACCAACAAACGGTTCACGATAAATCCGGGCGTGTCTTTGGCAAGCACCGGTTTCTTCCCCAGACGCTGCACAAAGCCGAAGAGTGTGTCGACCGTCGCTTGGGTAGTGGCTATCGTTCGAACCACCTCGACCAGTTTCATGATCGGAACCGGATTGAAGAAGTGCAATCCAGCGACCTTATCCGGTCGTTTAGTTGCCGCGGCCATTTCGATGATGCACAAGCTGGAAGTGTTGGAGCAGATGATGGCGTCCGAGGAAAGCAACTCGTCCAGTTTCTTAAAAAGTTTGAGTTTCTCACCGATGTTTTCGATGATGGCTTCCACGACCAAATCGCAGCCGTTCAACTGGTCGACGTCGACTGTTGGTGTAATGCGCGCCATGATTCGGTCGTGGTCCTGGGCAGAAATCTTCTGCTTTTCTATAAACCGATCGAGGGATTTTCGAATCCCCGACATGCCTCGCTGCAACGGCGCCTCGGCAACTTCCATTAAGGTCACGTCTAAGCCGGCACTGGCGCAAGTCTGAGCGATCCCACTTCCCATAAGCCCCGCCCCACACACGCCGACCCTAGCAATTTCCGCCACGAAACAGCTTCCTTTCCTCTGCCGCACAGTACGGCGGCCTGTCGCATTCATGGATTCATGCGTCGCTACCTCTGTGGAGCGCGGCCGGCACGCAGTACTTGTGTTATACTTCACTGGAATCGTTAACTCGGAGGAAAGTATCGTGCGTACCGCTTACCACGAAGCGCTGGAATCCACACGACTGGACGTCGTGCGGCTGGGAGCGCTTGCCGGAGATGCAATTCGCATCTCAGTCGAAGCGCTCGAACGTCGCGATCCGGCTGCCGGCGCCCGGGTGGTTGCCGGCGATGACGCGATCGACGAACTGCGCCGGCGCATTGAAGCTGCATGCATTGAACTCATTTGGCGTCAGCAACCCGTGGCCGGCGAGTTGCGTGCCATTGCTGCGATGCTGGAGATCGTGACAGACCTCGAGCGTATCGGCGACTATGCGGTCGACATCGCCAAGAACGCCATTAAACTCAGCGACGTTCCTCTGCGTCCAGCTCGCGTAGAGATCGATCGCATCGGGGGCACTGCGCATGCGATGGTGCTGGACGCGATGCGAGCCTATACCGAACAGGATCCGCAATTGGCGGAGATGGTCATCGAAAGCGACGATGAAGTGGACAAACTGTACAAGCGCGGCGTGAAGGCTCTGCAGGAGGAAATGCAGGCTGACCCGGCGCTGGTTCGAGCGGGGACGCGCATGTTGTTTGTATTGGCTTCCCTCGAACGCGTCGGCGATCGGGCGCAAAACGTTGCCTGGCATACAAAGGAAATGATCGGCGCCGCTTAGCAGAACGGCGCATGGCCTCGGTCGCATCGCCGCCCCTGCCGCGAGAAGAGTTCGAAGCAAGCGACAATTACGCGTATCTCAATCATGCGGCGGTCGGCGTCTTGCCGCGGCGCACACGAGACGCGCTCCACATATTCATCGATCAACATGCACGTGCCGGCGTCTTGGGCGTGTATCCCTACGAAATCAAGATGCCGGAGTTCCGTGGAACTCTCGCGAACTTCATTGGCGCGCGTGCCGGCGAGATTGCTATACTTCGCAATACGGGAGACGGAGCAAATGTCGTTGCAAACGGCATCTGCTGGAAACGCGGCGACGAAATCATTACTAACGATAACGAGTTTGGTGCCAATGCCTATCCGTGGCTGCGGCTGCGTAACCGCGGTGTCAATGTCCGTTTGATTCAAACGCAAAGCGAACGCATGACGCCCGATGTCCTGCGCAAAGCGATCTCTAAGAACACGCGCTTGGTCACCCTTTCGTGGGTTTCATTCGCCGACGGGTACCGGCACGATCTTGCGGCGCTGGCCGAAGTAGCCCATGCAGCCAATGCGTTGATCGCCGTTGATGTCATCCAGGGCTTGGGTGCGTTTCCGCTTGATGTCGAGCGCGATGCTCTCGATTTCGTCTATGGCGGAGGGGCAAAGTGGCTCTTGGCATTGCAAGGTGTGAGCTTCTTGTATGTTCGTGGCGCGTTGCTGGACCGCTTGGAACTCACCATGCCCGGATGGCGCTCGGTCAACGACATGTGGAACTTCTTGGACTACAGCCAATCGCTGGCGCCGGATGCCAGCCGTTTCGAAGGGGGAACGCCCAATTACATCGGGGCCCTCTCTTTGGCGGAATCCGTGTCGCTGCTGGCCTCGGCCGGAATGCACCGGATCGCGCGTCACGTGCTGTCGTTGACGGATTATCTTACCGAAGGCCTACGATCGATTGGGACGCGCGTGGCGAGCGTGCGAGAAGAAGGTCGTTCGTCGGGAATCGTTACCTTTTCGGTTCCCGGGCACGACTGCGTGGCACTTGGAAAACAATTGCAAAGGGAGGCCATTGTCACGACGTACCGCCCGAGTGGAATTCGCGTGGCGCCGCATGGCTACAACACGTTTGATGAGATGCGTCACTTATTGGCGACAGTTCAAAGTGAGTCGGTGCGCAAACGTTCCGCTTGATGCCAGCGGCAGTTAATGGCCGCCGTCTTTGACGGCGCAGGGAGCCATCACGGCCTCGCTCATTCCGTGGATCAACCGTTTGTCGGCAGGCGCGATCGTTGCTAAGACCCCACCAAGTTGTGTTTGGTCGCCCGTTACAAAGAAATACGGACATAAGCGCACGCGACCATCGAAGGTGCGGATCTCACCCGCTTTTTCATCAAAGTAGCTTTGAGCGATGCGCTTGCCTTTATGGAAGCGTTGCAAGATGCGTGGCGTCTTCTTGTAGTCGCGCAGCGCTTCGATCAGGGTATCGGCCCATTCATCTTTGCTTAAATCATTGGCAACCCGCACGCCTCGCGAGCCCCAGGCCAGTTCTGAAAAACCTGAAGGCTTTACGACGAAATCGCGATCGCTTTTCCCCAGCGCCAGGAGCCGGGCCCAGTCGCTGACAGGTTCGCCGTTTACCTGCAGACCATGAATGACCGCTTGCGGCGGCAGTGGCCGCGGATCGATGACCCAGGTAAGAGGAAAAAGCAATATCAGCCGCTTGAAAACCTCGGCGCCCAGTTCGGCGCGCCACAGTGACGCCAGTCCTGGATGTTGGAGAAGTGCAAAGGCCAGCTTTTCTTCAAGCTGTGCTTTTGCAGGAGGCGTCATTTTAACGCGGTTATGACGCGCGGCGTACAGCAGCAGATCCTGCTTGGGAACGTTGAGCAAATCGAACAGCTCGAAATTGCGGTAGAGCACGTCGATTTTTTCTTCCCGTCCGTCGACGAGCCGCACGAAAAGCGCCTCTTCGGTAAAGACGAGATCCTGCGGGGCGCAAATATACGCACTGAGGGTACCCAGGCGGTTAAGCGCCCGCGTTAGCCAGGTCATCTCCGGACGGTAATCTTTTGATTCTTCGGAAACGACAATCGCCACTACGGGATTCTCAATTCCGCTCGCCGCGCCGACCATGGCCGCGAACCCGTGCGGGATGCCTGCGGCTTCGCCGATGCTCTCCATCCCCAGGCTGCAGTACGTCTGCGCCATCGCGCCCACGAATCCCATGCCGCCGGGGACGCTGTCGAGCTCGGCGGCAATGAAGCCGTCCTCGGTGAGAATGAGGTCCGGACGGATGACGCCGGGAATATCTTGCTTGAAACGATTTTGACGCGAGAGCCGAACGATATGTTCGGGCTTGCCCTGATCCAAGTAATCTGCAATGAACGCCGGGGCCGTCCCGCGCGAGCTTCTATTGTAAAGCAGGTTGAGCGCGCGATAGAAGGCTAGAAGGTCGTTGCCGGTTTGCTGCATCCGCTCTACGGTTTGGGGGGATAAGGCGAACGGCTCCGGAGCTATGCGCCACGCTATTGTCTTCTCTTCCTCCACCACTTTGAAGAGACCGGGTGGAATGTGTTCGTACAGGTAGCGGGCTTGTTCGGGAGCCGTCAGGTCGGGAGAAAAAGCGATACAGGGCATTGACACTCCTACCGGGAGCAACAGTCCGGGATTTTCGCATTGACGTAAGCTATGTACCGTCGTCGCATCATGGGAATACATTACCCCATTTGGGGCTGCGTTGCTACTTTTTTGGCCGATGGGTGGTTATTTGAGCGTAAGGGCGCCGGGTGTCAAGATGGCCCCCTCGATAGCAACGGTCCCTCTGCGCAACACCAAGGTAAGGTGAAGGGTTCCCTCGATGCCCACCCTCTCCAGCGCCACATCTTCAATAACTCGAGTGGGTTCATCGCCTGCAAGAAACTCCAGGTTGGAAGTTTGTGAGAACGCGCCCTTAGAGGACGAGAACGTCTCGCGAAGAGCAAGCACGACGGTGCGCCCTGAGGGGTCTGCCCGAGCCGGCGGGGCGCAGTACGTGATGCGAACGGGTGTGTTTTTTACGTTAAGCGTTTCGTGAGTGCAGTTCGGTGCCGGTGCCGCAAAGCACAAAGAGCTCGGCGTCAAGGTCAAGATTGCGCAAAGCAATACGCGCGCGGGCATTACAACGCCATCGGCGTTTTGATGCAGTATATTTGGTAACGAGGCGTATCCATTTCCCTCATTGTACGCCTGAATCGGCGCGCGAGCAAGGGCGTGGAGGAGCATCCGAACGTCAACCTTAAGGGCGGCGTTACAGTATCATGGTGATCGACCTTTTGGCCTTGGATCTCGATGGGACGCTTCTCGATTCAAACGAACAGGTATCGTCGCGCAATCGTGCGGCGATTGAAGGCGCCCTGCAGCAAGGAATTCGCACGGTGCTCGTGACGGGGCGAGGCGTTGACACACCGATACGGATATCGCGGGAGCTCAATCTCAATCTGCCGGTGATTTGCTGTCATGGAGCTTTGACCAAAGACTTCGGTGCGAACAAGACGCTCGGGCACATACCGGTTCCCCTGCAGTATGCCAAACCTATGATCGAGTACGCTGAAAGCAACGGACTCTCGATTGCCATCTATTCCGAAGAGTTTTTTTACCGCCTGGAAGGCTCGCATCTTTTCATGTCCGACATGACCGGACCATCGTGGCGAGAAGTAAAGCGATTTGCCGACGTGCTGCATACGGCGCCGACCTTTATCCGATTCCTCGGTGAGAAATCCGTCGACGCGATGCGCCGGCAGTTCGGAGATTTGCCCCTCAACTTTCGCTACGAAAGATGGCTCGATTTCGTGGAATGTGCGGTAACTAGTCGACAGGCCGGCAAACAACAAGCGCTGGCGCGACTGTGCGCCGATTTCCAGATCGTTCGCGAACGGGTGCTCGCTGTCGGCGACTCGCTCAACGACGTACCGATGCTCAAGTGGGCCGGCTTTGGAGTGGCAATGGGAAACGCATCGCCGGAAGTTAAGAGTACTGTGCGGTATGTCACCGCCTCAAACGACAAAGACGGTGTTGCGCTTGCCATCGAAAGGTTTTGCTTTGAGCGGCGCAAGAGGTTGGCATGATTCCGGCTGGACCATCAGCGGAGTACGAGGCGCGCCTCCTCTGTATTCTGCGAAATCGTGATTGGATGGCGCTACGCGAATTTGCGCGTCAGGAGAATCGAGTACCAGACGATATTTACGAGCAAGGACAACGCTTTTGGGAGGTTATGCTGCACAAGCTCATCTGTAGTCGAATCGATACTCTGGGTCTGCACGAGGAATCACGCAAATGGCTCGCCGTTAACGGCTACAGCACCGATTTAGGCGGTTACTGAAACGAACGATGGTGGTTCGCGTGCTGGCATTCGCGAGAGTCCGTGAACTGATGGGCTTTTCAGATGAATTGGTCGACCTACCCGAAGCGGCATCGGCGCGAGTGCTCTGGGATCGATTGGTCGTCGACAAACCGCAACTCAACGAACTTTTCGGATCGACGCGCATTGCCCTCAATGGAACGATCGTCGCATTTGATAGCGCTTTAAAGGACGGCGACGAGGTGGCGCTCTTGCCCCCCGTAGGCGGCGGTTAAGTGCTGGGAATAGTGCGTGGGCCCATCGTCCTGGAACGGCTTATCGAGGCGGTGCGAGACAACCGGTATGGCGCAATCGTAACTTTTAGCGGCGTGGTCCGGTCACGTTCTGACGACAACCGGCAGATCAGCGGATTGTCGTACGAAGCCTATGAAAAAATGGTACTCTTGCAGATGGACGAGATCATCGCGCAAGTTGGCGCCAATTTCGGTGATTGCGCGATCGCCATGGTACATCGCACGGGCGAGCTCCTGCCGGGAGAATCCAGCGTGGCCGTAGCCGTGGCCGCACCGCACCGCAAGGCAGCGTTTATGGCGTGCGAATTCGCAATCGACGCGCTCAAAGAACGTGCGGCGGTTTGGAAGAAGGAGCACTTTGGTGACGCAACCCCTTCCATCTGGCGCGAGAATCGCGGTGCATTGGAGTCCGGCCGCTGAAGGTCGATTTGTTCCGCGTCCCCGCTGTTCGGCAGAGCGTCGCGGTTCTCGCCTACGAACCACGCCGCTCTCGCGAGGTTTCCCTCGTTGTCGGTCACGGTTACTCGAGTTCCAAGCACAACCTCGATTTTCTCTGCGGCTTCCTTTCGAGCCATGGCTATGCTGTCTATAACCTCGATTTTCCGGGGCATAAGTTGGGCGCCAGCGGTGGACGTCTGGAGAAGCCTAGCGATCTTGTGGATGTCATGCGGGCCGTGGTGCAGTTTGCCCAAGCCCGCAGCAACGGTCAAGTGCTGACGATGGGGCATAGCATGGGCGCTATGTCTGCGCTTCGAACCGCCGCGCAGAACCCGGGAGTTGCCGGTGCGATCTCGATCGCCACCGGTTACGGCCGGCCTACCGCGCTGGCTGCGCTTGCAAACAAAGGTGTCACCGACTTGCGTTCATCGTACGTCGATGGTTTGACGCTTCCCCAAGTAGTTGAAGATCTGGATGCTTCGCTCGCCATCGAACTGCCCAAACTCGCTGGGCGGCCGGTACTGTATATCGCCGCGCAGAACGACGTCATGGTCAGCGTTGCAAGCGTTCGGGAACTTTTCGAGCGCGCACCAGAGCCAAAAACATTCGAGATCATCGCCGGCGATCACACCTTCGCCGGGGAGAACGCGAGAAGCACCGTGTTGAGCTGGCTCAACGGTTTATATCCGCGCAAGTGAGACGCTACAGCCGGCACCTCCTTATTCCCGAAGTCGGTCTATCCGGGCAAAAGCGGCTGGGCGGCGCGCGGGTGTTGTGTATCGGCGCCGGCGGATTGGGTTCGCCGGTTCTGTCGTATCTCGCGGCGGCCGGAGTCGGCCGTATCGGCATCATGGATGAGGATGTCGTCGACGAGACCAATTTGCAGCGCCAGACGCTCTTTACGATGCAGGACATCGGGCGCAACAAGGCTGAGGTGGCCGCTTCGCGGCTGCAATCTGCCAACCCCTACATCTCTTTGGACGCCATCGCCCACCGCTTTACAGCAAACAACGCTCGCGAGCTGGTTCGGCTCTACGACGTGGTGGTGGACTGCACCGATACGTTTTCATCGCGCTATCTGATCAACGATGCGTGCGTGCTCGAAAAGAAGCCGGATGTTTATGGTTCCATTTTTCGGTTTGATGGCCAGGTCTGTGTGTTTGCCGCTGAGGGGCCGTGTTACCGCTGCCTTTTCCCGCAGCCTCCGCCGCCGCACGCGGTCCCCAGTTGCGCCGAAGGCGGCGTGCTTGGCGTACTCGCCGGAATCGTCGGCACGTTTCAAGCAAATGAAGCGCTAAAGCTGCTGCTTGGGATCGGCGAGCCGTTGCGCGGCCGGTTGCTGATGGTTGACGCGTTGAGCGCCCGCGTGCGTGAAGTAAAGCTCGAGCGCGATCCGGCGTGCGCGATGTGCTCCGGCGGCGCGACGTTGCGTGTGCTTGCCGATCCGGTTGCCCCACCCCACAATAGCGTGGCGGAGATTGAGGCCGAGCAGCTTGATGAGCTATCGGATGCAATACTGCTCGACGTTCGCGAACCACACGAGGCAGTCTTAGGCCAAGTGCCGGGATCGCTGCATGTTCCCACCTCACAACTGGAGGCTCGTCTGCACGAACTGGATACGTCCAAGACGTATGTCGTAGCCTGTCGCGTTGGCACAAAGTCCCAATGGGCAATGCAGCGCCTGCGGGACGCGGGTTTTCAAAAGCTGTACCATTTGCGTGGCGGGTTGCTTGCGTATGCGGTATTGGATAAGGACTTCGATTTCTTCTAGCGAAGCGCAGGCGGCCATGCTCGAGGTTAGAGAAACGAGTTTCGCCGAAGTGAAGATCGTTGTGCCGGAAGTCTTTAGCGATCGCCGGGGCTTTTTCAAGGAAGTCTTCTCTGGGCCGAAATACGCGGAGATCGGCGTCTTGGATGATTTCGTTCAAGACAACGTTTCGCATTCAAAAAAGAACGTGTTGCGGGGTATGCATTACGACCTGCGCATGGCCAAGCTCGTGCAAGCTCTGCATGGCGCGGTTTATGACGTTGTCGTGGACGTGCGTGAGGATTCAAGCACTTACAAAAGGTGGTTCGGTTGCCGGCTTAGCGCAGAGAACCACTGGCAATTATACGTGCCAAGAGGCTTTGCGCATGGTTTCATTACCCTCAGCGACGATGCACTAATTTTGTATAAGCAATCGGCGCTCTATGCTCAGGAGCACG
>JAABUQ010008776.1_pt1 | contig 14000 bp, 26 predicted proteins | sample 5560001 | NCBI WGS metagenome assembly JAABUQ01 (sample SAMN10711888, study PRJNA513371) | rock metagenome | isolation source: Antarctica rocks | place: Antarctica: Victoria Land, Finger Mt nord | collected 2015-12-18
ATTATATAATTATAATAATTATAAAATTAAAAATAAATATTATTATTATTATTAATATATTATAAAATATATATTTTAAAAATAAAAAAATTAAATAAAAATTTTTATAAATATATTATCAAAATTAAGTTAGATTTAATAAGATTATATATTCTTAAGCTTAGACGTATTATAGTATACGTACGTAATAAGTATACGCTATCCCTAAAGGGTTATAGCACGATACGTCTGAGTAACTAAGGCAACTAAAAAATCTTGTGTAAAGATACCTACATATTTCTATATACTTAGGTACGAGGGTACATGGCGGCAAGCGCGGAAGCAATCCGAGGTCACAAGTGGAATATCGATATCAATCTCCATTTGCTTTCCCTTATCTATCCTGTCCAAATATCTTGGACTTTGGGTGCATTGTTCTACGAAATACTTCCTTGTATGTATAGAAGCAGCGCCCAAGCAGGGTAATGGCAGACAAGAACACCTCCCCCTCCACTATCCAGAGAAGAAAACCCTCACAAGATGACCCTCTCCCCCGAGAAAAGCTCCCCACGGAGCTACAAAAGATGGTGAATGACGAAGAAACACTCCTCGAACAAATATACGATGGAACGTACGCTATGCTCCCCTCCTATAGATCAAGTCGTCCACGATCTAATCATCTCTCTCTCCAGAGCCGAAAAATCCACTGACTCGAACCTCCGATATGCAGCCTACGCAAGCCGCATCCGCACTGCACTCATCAGCGCCCAGCGCTACGTAGCCTACACGTCCGATATTGGCGAATCCTTCCGTCCCGTCGCCCACCCTTACCTCGTCAAATACGCCTACGGCATTTCGTGGGCATATCTCATTGGCGATGTTGGGCATGAAGGCTACAAAGCATACCTGCGCAACCAACAGGTGAAATACCCTGGCATTCCCGGCGTAAAATCGCTGCGGATCTCAGATGCCAGGACCTCAGACGGAAAGCCGAATGAGAAACCAGTGGTTGGGCATGTACCTGCTATTGACGATTATAGGAGTGTGATGGTGCAGAGGGCGGTTTTCCAGAGTGTGGCTAGTATGGGGCTTCCGGCGTTTACCATACATAGCATTGTGAGGTACTCCGGGAGAGCCTTAAAGAACGCGAAGAATACTAAGATAAGGACTTACGGACCTATCGGGGTGAGTTGATTCCCCTTCTCCAGCATCTACACTTGCAGTGGTTGATTTGGACTGCTAGCTTGGTCTGGCTGTAGTACCTTTTCTGCCAGTCTTGTTTGACAAGCCTGTCGAACATGCTGTTGAGTGGTCATTCCATAAAGCGTTCGAAACCTTCGGAGGTCCTCATGAAGTTGAGCATAAGCCTGAGACAGGAAGGGACCAGCGCTTGGTTGAAGAGTCGAAGAAGGGGGCCAAGAAGGAGAAAGAACTCTAAAAATCATGCATCTGGCAATGGCGTTATGGACATTGCGTTGTAGCGTCATGGGATATGATACCACTCAGTTTTTCATGCAGATTCAGCTTCATTTACTCGATTTCATCACCGTCTTTGTGTTGAACGACTCTGGGATGGCGATTTGTCCCTCCAGAATGCTTTCGCTTAGGAGATTGGCAACACTCCTTATATCCCATTTCTCTATCTTGCAATCATATTGGACTCTTTCCTGCTACAACCACTCACAAGCACCCACAACCACATATGTGTTCGACACCTGCAAGATGTCCGCAAGCCGTGAACAGCAGGCCTTAGGTATGGATGTCATTTGGAACAGATATTGACAGCCCCTGACGCTAACGTGATCCCAGCACGAGAGAAATGGCTTCTTGAAAAGTACTCCAACTACATTAAGACACAATTTCGGGTCGATGCAATAAGATTCCTTCATGGCAAACAAGCCACTGTGATATGGGACCCCTGCACAAGCTTTTGTTAGAGATGTGAAGCCCTATGCGCGAAGAGGTCCAAGGGTAAGCTCATGGACTCGAGAGACCAAAAAACCTAGGCTAAAGAGACATTAGGGTTATCGATGTTTAAAAAACTGCTGGCAGAGCTCCTAGACTCAATATCTGAGTACGTCTTTGCAAAAACTGGAGTCCTCATATGCCTCTGGGTCTCCCATCAATTTTTGCCACGGACAGTGATATTATCCAAAACGGGAATACCGACCCAATCAGTTGAGCGATGCCGAGCGGAGGAAGCTTGGGGTTTGCCCGAGCAGCGCATGGTGACCCACTCTGTCAAGCCGTCATGGCTTCTGAAAGCTAGCATTCTGGCTGTGAACAAGACTATACGCCGGGAAGCATGGCCAGTGGTGTTCAAGCAGCGGACGGTGCGATTCACCGCTTTCCAGGCACACTCGTTGACTGGTAGACTGCCTATCCTTCACATGCTGAGACATATTCAAATCGAAGAATGTGAGCCTGGGAGGTTTATCAAGTTGGCACCTCTCTTAACTAAGCTTCTCGCTGGTCCGAATGTTCGTTCAGTGACAGTCGGAGCTAGCGCTGCTGCCCTCTTTCTCATCAACGCGACAAAGTCACTCGAAGGTAAAGCCTACGTTGACGCGCTGCACAAGGTTCACATGCTCTCGCACTCCGTCGTACACAAGCAGTGCCGTTTGCCGACTCACTGTTCCATCTTGGCCGAAGCTGTCCTTTGTGAACTATAAGAAGAAAGCGATGTTGGACATGGAGAGCGTCGATGCTAAGCAGTATGGACTTAATCTTGACGTTCTTGAGAGCCATTCGAATGAGGTGGCTGTGGTTGAAATGGATATGTGGTATGGAGCAAAGAAGGAGGTGGAGGAGCAGGTGGAGGAGCAGGTGAAGGACGATAACCATGATCTTTCTACATTACTGTCTCGCTCGGATCCAGTCCCGCATCGAGATGCAGATATTGGTGCTGAGAATGAGACGAAGTAAGCGTACCACTCGAAAAGCTAGGTCGAGAAGGCACTTTTGTACGGATCGAGCACGACCACTGGTACAGCTTCGTCGACTCGGATATGGTGATAGAAGCACTTTCTGGTAGATCTCATGCCCTCCAACCACAGATCTCCCCATGTAACTTCTCCCTAGACATGCATCGATGCCAATGACAGAATCTTGGACTGCTGCCTGGTCCTGAGCTCTGCTCCGACGACCCCTACCATAACATCAGTAACCCATGTGAGTGAACAGCATTCATGTTCGTTGAGGCTCACCATTGATCCTCGTCCCCAACGGCTCCCCATTCTTCCCAATCAAGGCACACGCGTTATCGTCGAACCTGACCACCATGCCATCCCTCCTCTGCACCTTCTTCGCCGTCCGGACTATGATGGCATGCTTGACATCGCCCCTCCTGACTTTGTTTGCTGCGGCCGCCGAGGTGCTGCCCAGACCAGTATCGCCCATGGAGCGGGCTTTTTGAACGACTACTATTATGCGATCGCCTTGTAGAAGAGAGCTTAGCAAGGGCGTCTGGCTGCTGTAGGGGCAAGGCGAGGTGGTAGCCTACCGACTCTGCCGTGCCTTTTCATTCGTAGATTGGCGACACACTCGACTATTGTCGCTCCGGAATTGTCAATGCAATTGAGTATTGTCTGTAGCTATTGTTAGCGGTTTGCGCCACAAGCTGCTCAACCAGCAACGACAGCGTATACCTTGAGCTGGATCATGTTGTCTCCGGAAGCCGAAGCGACCAAGTACAGTGTCTTCACCCCTTCCACCCTTCTCAATACGGACGATTATTGATAGCGTGAAGAAACGCTACAGCGAGTAGATGCGTGGATGCACACTAGAAAGTCTTCACAGCTGACACGGGAGATCGCCCTGTGAGGCAAATTCCAATCAAGGTGCGTGCCCTCTCAGTACCCAACCACCTTTTCCCCCCCTGCTCCCCCTGCTCCCCCTTCAGCTCCCCTACCCTCCTTTCCAAGCGGCGCATGTGTACGAAAGGCGAAGGAATGTGACCGGGCAGTGTCTTTGTTCATCTTGCTTTCAGCTTTCATGCGTCCACTCTTTTATGCTTCTGCAACGCCATCAAGATTCCTCATTCAAACGCGGCGCGGGACGATTTACAAAACTTGCTGTCTGACTCTCAACACGAAGCCACATCAGCTTACCAAAACCTGGTCATACACTCTTTTCTCATAATAACAATAGGGGCTTGTTCGTGTGCCTACATCTTTTCAATAACGCCCCAATTTTCAATACAGAACGCACTCCAGAATGGGCAGACTCAGTGCATTGGAATTCCCTGCGGCCGATTCGACGCCCAAGAAGGATCGCCTCACTCTTACTCAATTGGCGGCCTACGATGATATACTGACGGATGCCCTCGTTGATCATGTATTTGCTCGTTGTGCGCTTGTCATGGCTTTACTTTACTGACGACTTGGCTAGGTATACTTCTGGACCACCATACGCAAAAACCGCTCCAAATATAACCTAACTCGGGGAATCAATGAGGACGATGTTACCAACATTTTACTCTACGATGTCATCGTCGCAAAGGATGTACCAAAAGCCGAATCCCGCCTTCTGCAGCTTCCCGGGACCAAGAAATACTTCAACAATCTGCGAACAGATCGAGAAAAGGAGGACTTTAAGCGCCACATGCGCAAGTACATAAACATGTGGCTTCCTGAGTGCCCATTTGAGGTTTCTACCACAAACCGCTATACAATCTTTACCCACGAGGCCGCCACCACAGCGAGACGCTTTATCAAGAGTGGGGAAACGATCAAACACCTCTGTGGCAATCTGGTAGCTATGACTCCAGAGGAGGAGAAAGACATGGACTTGACAAGGCGGGACTTCAGCGTTGTTCTGTCCAGCAGGAAGAAGACGCCGTCGCTTTTTTTGGGTCCGGCGCGTTTTTCCAACCACGACTGTAATGCCAACGCCAGACTCCAAACGCAAGGTGCGGAAGGCATGGTGGTGATCGCTGTGCGCAACATAGAAGTTGGGGACGAGATTACCGTCAATTACGGCCTTAATTATTTTGGTGAAGACAATTGCGAGTGTCTGTGTGCTACATGCGAGAGCCACGAACGCGGTGGATGGGATCAAACCCATAGTGAGGATGGTTCAAGTAGGGATTCTACCCCAACTGGAGGGCTGGAGAACATAGAAGCTGCGGAGCAGGTCGGTGGACTCAAGAGAAGTGATTCACAGGCTAGGCTAGACTCTGAGACCCCAAACGAGAATGGCGAGAGTCCAGCAAAGAAGAGGAGACTAGACGTGGACACAGAGCTGGCTACTGGCTTGAACACGCCAGACAGCTCCTGTTGGGGCTCCGCAAGGAAAGTCAAGACAGAGCCCCAGAATAGCGCCCAAACCAGCAAGACGGAGCCATGGGCAGCAAAGCTACTGAACGAAGCCAAGTCGAAGCCCGCACGGAAACCGAAACCCGCAGTGCGAGGTAAGAGAGGTCGAGGGAAGGGGGTTATGCGAGGACGAGGAGGCGCGCAAGCACGAGGCAAAATCTCTCGAGCATCCACAGTGCCCGACATGCACGGGTCCTTGAAAGTCCCGCCTTCGAAAGCGACAACGGCACCACCACAAACATGTCACTCAGAAGCCCAGAAACAGAAGCTCCTGGCATGGATGCTCACGGCCGGCACGAACCAACGCAAACCACCTCTTACCAACCCCATCTTCTTCCCATCCATCACAACCCCTGCGGTCAACCTCTCGCAAGCCTCCCAAAAATCAACCTCCCCCAGCGAAAACAGCTCTATCTTCTCCCACCAGCACCACCGCCACCACCAGCACCACCAAACCACCCCCGACACTACCCCCAGCACCAGTACCTCCAGCCGCACCATCACCAAACCAACCCACCGCCCCAACAACGCCTCCCCGTCCCTCTCCCCCGCCCCCTCAACCTCCTCCCTCTCCTCCGTCCCCTCAAACCTACCCTTCTCAGACATCGACTTCTCCCCCCCCCGCCAGCTCTTCGCCAGGGTCAAAGCCCGCTCCTCCCGCTCCACCCTCCGCACAGTCTCCACCCTCCGCTACCCCTCAACCCTCCCCCCCCCCATCCTCCCCACAACCGAACACCCCCCCTCCTCCACCTCCTCCCCCTCACCCCCCCTCCACCGCCACCCAGGCGACTACACCCGCACCCGCCTCCTCCTCTCCCTTAACCACTCCCGCTGGGTCTCCTGCCGAACCTGCCACACCACCTGGGTCCAAGCCAACGGGTACCAGACCCGCAAGGAATGCCCCCGCTGCGAGCGGCACAGCAAACTCTACGGGTTCATGTGGCCGAAGACGGAGAATGCGCGCGGGGAGAGGGAGGAGAGGGTGCTGGATCATCGGACTGTGCATCGGTTTATTTGCCATGAGGAGGAGAGGGAGGAGAGGAAGAGGGGGAGGGGGGTGCTTGGGTATGTTGGTGTGGGGGGGGAGGGGGAGGAGGAGGGGAGTCGGAGTTTGAGGGCTGGGAGTGAGATGGAGGAGGAGGGGGGGAGGGGGAGGAGGAGTGGGAGGAGGGGGGTGTGAGAGGGGGGTTGGCTTGGGATGTGCTGCATTGGAAGGGCGTGATCAGAGGGGGGGATGGTCTTATAACGTACCCTGTACGACTTTTTTTTGCACCTGCGATGGCGATTTCGAGCGCAAGGGAAGATCCTTTGGTGTCTTCCTGCAGACGTGGTTTGCGTAGCTACCTTACCTTACCTTACTCGTGGCTTGGAAAGGAGCAGGGGGACGGAGGAGCTGTGTTTGTATCATAGGATTATCATAATCCCGGATTGGAGCGAGGGAACCCTGTGGGCCGTGCTAGGGGGTGAGATCATTCTTTTTTGAGCGAAGGGGAAGGGGTTGGGGATGTTGATGAGCATACAGATATCTACACAACCAAACCCACCTCCCTTCACCCTTGACATCATAGATCCCCCCAATCGAACCCCCAGCCCATCCTTCCTATCCCTCCCCATCCCCCGTTCCCATCCCAGCCCCCCCATTCCCCTTCCTCCTCCATCCGTTCCAGCCCCCTCCCTTCACACAGCACAGCCCCCAACCACATCAGCGCCTTACCAATCCCCACGAAGCATCCAAGATCGCCGAGAAGATCCCCAAACCCCACCTGCAAAACCACCCCCCCAATTTCCTCCCAATTTCAGCGCCGCTGACCTCCCATCTCGTCTCCTAAATGTCCCACAAGCCCTCAGATATGCTCTCGGCACTTTCCCACTTGCCGAATTCATGGCTCTGCCTACTCAGACTCCTGCCTCTAGTCTCCTGTCCCCGAGCTCGGCTTCTTCTGCCCGGGGGAGTGAATATTTCTGTGTAAGCACTCGAGGAAATGGCCGAGAGAGGAGGGCTGAAATGGCGAGGTGGTTTGCGGGATTGGGGGGGGAAGGGGCTTCGGGGGTCCAGGGAGCTGATTTCTGAGTCAGGGTTGCTGGGGCGAGGGTGACGTTGGCGGGGAAGGGGGGGATGTTGAGTGGTGTATGGTGGAAAGGGGGAAGGGCTTCGGGACAAGTTGATGAAGGGCGAAGTGTTTGGAGAAGAGGCGGGTGAGTGGGGAGAGCGATGAGGACGGTGATGGGTATGAGGGCGGTGTCTGTACGAAAAAGACCGGTGAGGATGGGCATGGGGCAGGGGCCGAGAAGCTGGGCGTGGCCGCTGGCTGGGGAAATTACCCATGACGGTTGAGAACGTAGTGATGTACTGAACGAGGCTTTAGGTCTTGATGGCTTCAGCGAAGAGTAGATTTAGGCTGGTCATCGGAAGGCTGATTATGGCGATATTGTTTGCTTAGGTGGTGGCACAAGATTGTGCTGTTGTAGCGGCAATCCTGAACACAATTGCTGACCAGGGTGCATCACGCATTGAACCTCGTAACAGCTCGGCTGTTGATGTTTGGAGCAGCATAGTGGACGTGAAATTCTTGTTCTTGTGGGCCGCTCAGATGATGATATATACTAGATGCATACATAGCCCGGAAAAGTGGCATTGCTCGTATGTAGGCTCATGAATTAGTAGTCACTCGTAAGGTAACATTTCAGTCTCTATAACCAGCCCAGACTTCCTCAGTCGATCGATGAATGGTTGGCCAAGCATCGCAGGAGTCAAGACTCCGCCGTCTAACTTCGCAGTTAATGCATCGTCATTCAGAAGGACCATAGCCGCTTCAGCAAGAAAAATTCCGCTCAAGTAGTACATTCCACCAGTGTATCGCAACCTTCCAAGAGCCCGGCGCGGTCTGGATCCATTTTCGTCCGCGGTAGCAATGGCTCGGATATCAAGTAATTCTTTCGAATGTGATTCTTGTGACGGACCCGTTCCCGGAGCGTAGGCAATTTTACCAAATAGCCAGCGAAACGGCGAAAATGCCATTGCTATAGCAGTGAATACCAGGCCAATGTGGATTACTACACCCATGATAGTGCTCCCTACTCTCAAATATTCATGATACTCAAACTTGCGTCCATAGAGCGCACCATCATCGAGCAAACCCCAACTTCGCTGCACAATCGCAGTGTTGCCACCTCCAAATATAGATGTCGTCAGTATGCCGATCTCGGGAGCATGGCGAACACCAAGAATCCTAGTAAACAGAGATGGAGAATATGATGCCTTCGGGCCGGGGACTGGAGAAAATGCCCAAGGCTTTCTGGCTGCAGCCATTTCTTTCATGCTGTAGGTGCCCAGTAATGAGCCTATTGTTTTTAAAGTGCCTCCGCTGGCCATGCCACTGATTTTCATCCCCGCTGTGATATCTTTCGTGCCAGTCGAACACTTCTTGCGTAGGAGGTCGGTCAAAGACCACGCAAGTAGGTCCGATGGCGATGATTCAATTCCCATCTCGGGTATTATGATTGCATGTTTGGCCTTTGCTGTGTCATGATATTTGCTGATGATCTCGAGGACCCACGGGGTCTCTCCAGTAACATCAAGGTAATGGGTTCCGCTGTTGACACATGCTTCGACAACCGGAGTGCTGTAGAGGTGGTAGGGGCCTATGGTATTGAGCAAGACTTTGGTCTTCTTCGCTAATGTGTTCAGCTCCTCGAAGATAAGGGCAGCAATCTCAATCTCTGCCAATGAGTCAGTCGGCTTCCTTTGAGATTGATTGCAGAATGACAGACCGGGTTGGACGCGGTCTGCATTCAGAGGCTTTAGATCCGTAATGAGTTGTGAGAGCTTTGCCTCTGATCTGCCAGCAACTGCCCATCTCAAATTTGTCGGTAGATTAGTGGTAATATGTTGGGCACACAGCTTGCCGGTGTATCCAGTCGCGCCAAGCAGTACAATATCATATTGCCTTGCTGGGATCGGAGCCATATTGACAAAGGAGACTTTCTGATACGACGCACTTGGAAGAATCGAATAGTGAGATTGAAGAGCAAATGGAGAAAAGATCTTGTGCACAGTTGAAGACTTGACTCAACGAAGAGCATTAAACATAGTCCACACTTTATGGTCTCTCCTTGCTGAAGAGTTGAATAGTACGATCAGAGTCGCACGAGGGGAAATTTGGAGACCTCAGTCCCAGGGGCAGAGGTTCCAGAGCTGGGCTAGCCATCTAAATTGCGGAGACGCTAATTGAGTTTTAGCGAGACCATCCTTTCCATCGCACCAACTCCATCTCGTCCAGCTTTCAATCACCAACACACTCCACCATTTAATCGAAGTTATTCGACAAGATGACAAAGCGGACAAAGAGTATGTATCTCTCAATGGATTTACCTGTGTCTGATGATGTTAACGATGGTGACCAGAGGTTGGGGTGACCGGCAAATACGGCACAAGGTAGGCCGACAGCAGCAATCCGCGAGACGCTCTTTCGGCGGGCACGCCACTCCACATAGACTGGAGCTGACTTATTCGTGGTTAGATACGGTGCATCTTTGCGAAAGCAGGTCAAGAAGATGGAAATCTCTCAGCACGCCCGTTACGTTTGCACGTTCTGCGGCAAGACCACCGTCAAGCGACACTCGGTTGGGATTTGGAATTGCAGGGCGTGCAAAAAGACCGTTGCTGGAGGTGCATGGACAGTTTCGTGAGTGATGGGATCATCACCAACGACGGAGGGCAGCTGCATAATCTACTGGGGCAAGGATGCTGACTTGAAGATGTGCCAGAACCCCGGCTGCAGCAGCCACGAGATCCACGATACGACGGTTGAGAGAGATTGCAGAGGTTTAGAGGAAGAGCTAGGCATACCCAGCAGTTGATCCGTAGGCTCATCGATACACTCCCTTAAGGATCGGTATCGGGCTGGTAGTCGATAGAAAACTTGCGTCAAACAAGCAGCCAGTGCATGAGAACAAGCAATTCAAACCTTCCTCGAGGCTTCTCTTCTACGGAGAGCGAGACGGCACCAGCGTCAGACCTTGTCCGAGAGGGATTTCTTATGTGCAACACCAGAGATAGAGTCATGACTGTGACAAGCTACCAATCGCTTCAGCGGAAAGTGCCTTCGATCGGGGTCGCTAGGGGTGAAGGTTCTGGATCATTACGCCAGAATCGATCTCGATAAGACTGGCGGTCATCGCTGAAGCTATTTTCGGCATTTCGTCGAGCTTAAGGTCTACCATACCTTGTCCCGAATGCTGAGCCCCAAAACTCTTGCCGAGAAAATCTATAAAGATTAAAGAGAGGCGTGATTCGCGTCGAACCTCGCCCTACTATCTCACTGGAGGCACACTTTGGACAGTCAGATGAGGCGACATACACGTGAAAACGACCGCTGAGGCATCGGCAGATTTGCATGACAAAGAATGCTAATCTCGGACTCTGCCTGCCTAAAGACGAGAGTATTCTTTTCTCTTTGCAACTTTCCAAATCTAGATGAGCATCTTTTCACCTTTCCAATTCCCCATTTATTCATACTTCATGCGTTTAAAATTCATTTCATTTCATTTCATTTCTGCGCGTGATTCTGTGCACGTTTCGAAATGGTGGAGAGTGGTGGTCGTGGTGGTGCATGATCTTCGCTAGCTGACTAGCTGTCCATTGGCGCCTCCGCTTTCCGTTTTCTACAAAATGCTGCCAGCTGCAGCAACTCCAACCTTCTTTCCTACATCCAACTGCCCACCACAAATACATTTATCCCCTCCTTCATGAATTCTACTCAATTTCAAACCACAATACCCATTTCACTTCACTATCAACATGTCAGAAACTTGTATTGTCTGTCTAGGAGACCTTGGCGAAAGCGCCAATGACCCCCCTCGCCCATTGCTTCGAACTGTCAAGTCACCACATGACGATCACGGCCGCCTAGTGCCCCGAGCCTCAACCACCCCAACGCCAGTGGATCAACACGATGATGCCTTGATAGCACACCTGTTACCTTGTGGACACGATTTGCATAATGAATGCTTGAAACCCTGGGTGGAAAGAGCCAATAGTTGTCCAATTTGTCGACAAAGCTTCAACCAGGTTGAATTGAGTGCCAGAGTCGGTTGTAAGTCTACTCGAGCAATAGGATCCAATAACAAGAAAAGTCTCTAATTCTCTCCTCAAAGCCCCCGTCACCTCTACCTATGCTGTCAACGACAGGCAACAAATTGCAGACGTGGACCCTGCCATGGTCATTGAAGAAGACGACGAACCAGAAGATCGGCCTTGTCCTGTGTGTGGTGAGGATGATAACGAAGAGGTTCTTCTTGAATGTGATGGATGTGGGACATATCATCATACATACTGCGTCGGCCTAGATGAAGTCCCTGTGGGCCACTGGTTTTGCGAAGACTGCGAAACCCAGCGAGCCATAGAGAGTGTAAATCCTTCCACTGGCCCAGAACGCCCTCCACGCCGACCACACAACACTGTTGATAGACGCACACGTGCTCAGCAGCGGCGTCTTCGTAATCGCAACCAAATCTCGTCATCGAGTTGGGCTCGAGTGTGGCAGCAAGTCTGGGACAGACTCAACCTTGACCTTGACTTCCCGTTCGACGATGACTCAGAGACTGCTCGGATCGATCGGGCACAACGCGCTGAATCTCAACGCCGGGATCTTCAACAATGGGAACGCAGGTTACAAGTCGGTCAGAGGCAAGGTGGAAGGGCGAATCGATTTCGTGATACAGCGCCGGCGCTTTTGGATCTTCGCGCGCGACCTTATGAGGAACCTCAACAGCCCGAGCCAGAGTCCCGTGAGGAAATCCGTGCATGGAATGCCCTCGAAAAAGCAAAAGAGATTGATCTTGACCCAACACCCAAGAGAAAACGGAAATCCGCTACCACCTCCCCTTCCGACGCGGACCCTGTAGCACAACCAGAGCGACCACTGAAGAGACCGAGGACCAGACGGCTGCCTGGCCATATTGAAACTACTTCAGACACTCCTTCTGTTTCACGACGTAACTCTGCGGCAGGACCCTCATCGTCGTGCACTCCTAGTGCCCATAATCCTTCTTCTCGCACCAATGGTCTCACCACCAATGGCCCCTCTTTTCTTCAATCCATGCTTCGAGAGATAGAAACATCGAGTGCGCCCGACGAAACCAAAGGTCAATCACACATAACAGCGCAATTCGCCACAGGTCAAAACTCCCCTCAGACCTCATCGCCTGGTGTCTCACCAACCACTTCCAACCACGCCAGTCCTCGGGCCAGATCCACCACACCCCCTCCGTCCATCGCCACCCGTCCCGTATCGCCATTCCAGACCTCAAACATCGAGCCCATCTTCCCTCCCCCCGAATTCTCTCCAACCCGATCCCCGCCCGAAACCTCCCTCTCCCATCGCCAGAGAAGCAGCGCCCGACAATTCGCCAGAGAACGCCACTCGCGCCCCACGGATCAAGACTCCAGCCCCCCAAGATCAGAAGGCATCTCTCCCACCCGAGCCACAATGCCTTTCGCCACAAAAGCAGATCTGCAAAGAATGGTCACCGCGGCCCTCAAGCCGCACTACCAGAGCAACGTGGTCTCCAAAGATCAATATACCGACATCAATAGAAATGTCTCACGCATGTTATACGATAAAGTTGGCGAGACGGGGAATGTGGATGGAGAAGAGCGGGAGAGTTGGGAGAGACTGGCTAGTGATGAAGTGGTTAAGGCTGTACAGAGTCTCAAGTCCTCGCATGATCAACAGCCGCCGTGATAAATACGACGCGAAGTACACGGCTTTGATGTCACAGAGTGACTCATGGTTACGGGTTATGAATGAAGATGATCATGAGGTTATAGATCTGCGGGCGTTTATTCTCAGTCCACCCTGCATGAGCGCGAGCAATCTGATGCTGACGATTGTGATACCCGAATCTCGGTGATGGCGCTGCCGAGCGTTGGATGTGTTCATCGGTGGCGTGCTACTGATAGCAAATAGAGAGATACAGTCTCGACTGCTTGTGCCCTGCTTCTTCTACTATGATTCTTATGATGACATTGTTGTGACTGCTGACCGTGTGACTGCTGACCCTGTGACTGCCATCATTCGTCTTAGACTTGGACGAAAGCTCGATAGTTTTCGGCCCTGTTCGACTTTTGTTGCACACACCACCAGCGGTGCAACCCCCCTATATATGAGCCAGCCCCATCGCTACACGGCCAAAGTTCTCCATTCCACGCATCGTACAAGTATCCCTCTCGTAACTCATTCCAACCACCGCTTACTCCAATCTAAAGCCTCGTCAGCATTTCAAAGTCGACCGAGCATCGTCCACGGAGAATAACCCACCTCTGAATCAAATGCACCCCACTAGCCGTATCCACAATCCCACTCACCTCCCCCGGCTTCAGCGCGAACGCCGCCTGCTCAAATTCTTTCTGCATATCGCCCGGGCCGAAGAAACCCCTACTCGAACCGTCAGCGCTTCAATTCAAAATCTCGAAACAACCCCTCCTTTCCCCCAACACCACCCTCCCACCCTCCTCTTCGCCCCCTCCCGATACCACAACCTTTTCCCCCACCCCTCCAACTTGCAGCAACCTCCAACCAACAAGTCAAAAAAAAAAAAAAAAAGGAACCTACAAATCCCCCTTCTTCCTCGCACTACTACAATCACTCTCCCTGACAGCCAACTCCCCCAACCCCACCCCCCCCCCAATCCACACCACAAACC
>JAABUQ010008777.1_pt1 | contig 13998 bp, 16 predicted proteins | sample 5560001 | NCBI WGS metagenome assembly JAABUQ01 (sample SAMN10711888, study PRJNA513371) | rock metagenome | isolation source: Antarctica rocks | place: Antarctica: Victoria Land, Finger Mt nord | collected 2015-12-18
TGCCAGACCTTGGATGATGCCACAGAGTTTTATACAGCAATGGAAGCACTACCATTCGCACAGCGACATCAGTTTGAATCGAGCGTCCCAGATTCGCTCTGGGCATGGTTGTTTAATTTGCCAGAGTTACAGCAGAGAGCTGGGGGAGCTGAGGGAGCTGAGGGAGCTGAGGGAGCTAAAGAAAATTGTATAGACAGTCTGACTGTAATTCTTTCCTCCTCAGCCTCCTCAGCTCCCTCAGCTCCCCCAGCCCTTAGCTCCCCCAGCTCTATAAGCTCACCACAGCTAGAGTCTGTGAAAGAGCCAACCCTGGAAGAACTCAAAGCCCTGTTGTTGGCCTGCAACACCCTGGCGGCGCTCAATGAACTGAAGCGAACCCACCAAAAAACTATAGGCAAAGCCTACCGCGCTCTAACTGAGAAAGAGCAGGTTGACGTTGATGCACTCGCAGCACTAGCCGTTCCCCACAAAGTCTTCAAGTACCTGGGCGACGAAATTAGACTTAGTGCTGAGCGACTACTTAAGGGCACATTAGTGTACATAGACCCGCGCACCCATTTTAGATCTACTGCTCGTAGTGTGCTGGTATGGGCGATAAACGGCGTGTCCAGTGGCTGGCTTACTCCGATAGAAGTGAGTTTCAGTTTGCTTAGGGAGGTCGTGAAGGTGCAAAAGCCGAACGAAGATCTGGATGGGAACCAACAACTGGGTTTGATCTGAAACTAGTTAAAGGTTTGGCCTAAAAATTCAACGCATCAACGGTCGCAAAACCTTCTATCTCTGGCTCTGTATAATATATATAGCAGCAGTTGTACCTGTTAAGTTGCGGTCTTTTCATGCAAGTTAATTTTAACCAAACATCAAGCTGGGAGTTTTTTACCGACCTTTCAGCGATCAAGGAATACCTTGGTAGCGGCTTATTCAAAGGAATTGGCAAAAAAACAGCAATTAGAATCGTGGATTGGTTTGGTCTAGACACATTCAAAATTCTAGACTATGATATTTCTCGCCTAGCTGAAGTCGAAGGAGTTGCGTCTGCTCGGGTGGGGGCAATTCAATCAGCCTGGGCAGAGAGTAAGACCTCCCCTCATCGAGCTGCAATGTCACTTTTGCTATCATTAGGAGTGTCGCTAAATCTCAGCCTGAAGATCTGTGAATATTACAGCTCTACCACTTTAGATATCCTCAAGAGTAATCCCTACCAACTAGCATTAGATCTAGACGGGGTGGGATTCAAAACAGCCGACGATTTAGCGCTGGCATTAGGTATCGCTCCCGACTCTAAACTACGCTCCTCTTCGGGCTTGCTGCATACTTTGAAGGAATCTAGTAGTGATGGGCATTGTTATTTGCCTATGGATGTATTAATAGAAAACTCTATTTTGATCCTAAGTAGAGCGGAATATATTCCATCGCCGATTGAACTCCACTCTATCCTCATGCAATTGATTGATAGCAAAAACATCCTTGAAGGACCGAGTTCAAAGAGTATTTATCTGCCTCCCTTTTATCGAGCCGAACTGACCGTAGCGGGGAATATTATCGGTATGACGCCGTTGCGCCGTCATACGGATGACATTAGGCTCAATCATAAGATTGCTGAGCTAGAACAGTGGTTATATAGCCAGGCTGGGGGGCGTGAGGAATACTTAAGCCAAGAGCAAGTTCTTTCATCGGAACAAAAGGCAGCTTTAGCGATGGCAGAACTCCATCAAATATCCATTCTTACAGGTGGCCCCGGCACTGGGAAAACCTTTACCCTCCAAGCTCTAATGCGGCGGTTAAGCGGTAAATTCGACGTGGCTTTAGTTGCCCCAACAGGTAAAGCGGCTAAGAGGTTGGCTAGCCTTGCCGGACACGATGCTAAGACTATCCATCGGCTTTTAGAATGGTCAATGGTTGCCGGGAGGTTTGACCGAAATCAGTCAAACCCGCTCAAAGAAAACTTTGTCATCGTTGATGAGGCAAGCATGGTTGATCTGTTCTTGATGAACTCCTTGCTCAAAGCCCTCCCCTCCAAAGGAAAGTTGTTACTGGTTGGCGATCAAGACCAATTGCCATCAGTGGGGCCGGGGATGGTGCTGAGGGATTTAATTAACTCCGAGCTAATCCCGATCACAAGATTGACGTTGATTAGGCGGCAACAGAATGGTAGCGATATCATCACGGCAGCTCATCAAATTAATCAAGGAATTACGCCTAACCGGCAGACCGTAAAAAATCCAATTGCAATTGATTCAAGGTTATCCGATTGTTTGTGGGTTGAGGCATCATCTCCAGAGATGGCCTCTGACGAAATTATCAAAACTCTGGAGTCCTTAAAAAAACATGGGTTTAACTTGAGGAGTGATGTTCAGGTACTGACCCCCATGAAGAAGGGTGCTGCCGGAACTAACAACTTGAACACGCTGCTTCAGTCATACGTCAATCCCAAATATTTTGAGAATAATGAATTACTTCTGGGCGAGGATATTTGGCGAGGAGGCGATCGCGTTATTCAAACCCGCAATGATTATAATACTGGGGTGATGAACGGGGAAGAGGGCGAGATAGTAGCCGTAGATTCTGAAGCAAAAAAAATATTGGTTAAGTTCGAAGGAGGTGCAATTGCTCCCTATACTGCTTCAACAATTAGTGATATAATACATGCTTATTCGCTCACTATTCACAAGAGTCAGGGCAGTGAATACCAAGTCGTTATTGCCCCAATACTGATGTCGCATCGAAGGATGCTGACGCGGCAAATATTGTACACAGCTATAACTCGCGCCAAGACTTTATTCATTGGGGTTGGTCAACTTAAAGCGCTAGAAATTGCTGTTCGTACAGACAGACCAGCCCAACGATATACTCAGCTAACGCAGTATTTAATTTCGCCCAAACTCCCCGAATTCCCAAGTTCTGACTCTTCTAATCCAACCGAAAAATTAACCTCGGTTCAAGGCCGACTCAGAGAACTGGGATTGACAGCATCCAAGGGTCAGATGACTAAAATCGGTAGCTTGGCCCTCCAGATATTTGAACTGACTTATGGCGCTCGTCCTTGCAAAAAACCGGAGCGAATTGGTGGCATGCAATTTACCACTTACCACTATCCAGAGCAAGCTTTAGCGCTTTTGGATCAGGCGATTGGGCAGGTGTTGGAGAACTAGAGTATATCTGGAGAGCCTCCTGATGGGACAACGCTACAGACCCTGCTCCTGCTCTAACCAATTTTTTCGCTCAGCAGGTGCAATTCATCATCCTTGATCAGGAGTAATCAATTTTCATGAACGGGCTAGGATTGTTGGAACAATTATTCACCTACTGCAAAAGAGTTATTTTATTTCCATCTCCGACTAACACCTTAAACTTAAAAAAACAACGCTCAAATATGCTACAACACCAGGAGCTAGAATATAAAGATATTCTTACATTACAAGAAGCAGCATTCTACCTGAGCACTGACCCTGGAACGCTACTTGAAGAAGTTGTCCTTGGTAAACTACCTGGGGGCAGGCTTGGTGGACAATGGCACTTTTGCAAGTCAACGCTAACTGAACATTTCTCGATTTACCACGGAGCAGGGCCCTACGACTGGAATACAGAAATCGCAGATAAGTTTCAGGATAAAAATCAACGCTGTGACCCTGAAACTGTAGAGCGCCTTCTCAAAGAGTATGCGCGAGGGGACCGTAACTTCGCTGCTTTCGACTTGAGAGGAGCAGTGCTAAGTGGAACAAGTCTGGCGGAAATTGACTTGGCTGAGGGTCTGCTTCAGAAAATTGATCTCTGCCAAAGCAACTTGCAGGGTGCAGATTTCCAGAATGCCAATCTCACAGAAGCTAACCTGAGCGGAGCTAATTTGAGTCAAGCCAGCTTTATAGGAGCTAACTTAAGTGGGGCTAACCTGAGCAAGGCAATTCTCCTTAGAGCCAATCTTCAAGGAGCTACTATGAGCGGCGTGAATTTGTTTGGAGCTAATCTTCAAGATACCTCCTTCTGAACTCAGTTTTCAGCATTGAAGCAGCACTACAAGAAAAGAGCCACCTCTGTCCACGGAGCGCTTGATGAAAGTTGAGGGTGTTGTGTATAGGCTCGAACGTAATGTTAAGATTGAGCAAGATCAGGGTTACAACGACTCCAGACATTATGTCCAGCCGTGTATTGAAGAGATCGTGGTGCATCATGAATAAACCTAGTTGACGGCGTAGGAGCCGATGCCAAAAATAAGGGGACGAGAGCCGATGCCAAAAATATGGGCAGGCGTCAACTAGGCTATTCATGGTGTTCCGAGAGATATTCAATACACGCCTGCCCATATTTTTCAGGCAACATTTCACCTCTTTTAGGCTATCTGTCGGTTCCAGTAGGGTATCTGTGATGTTAAGGGTTCCCCTTATTTTTCAGGCAACCCAAAAGCGACATAATGTCTGGAAAAACTCTCGGGGAAGCGATCGAGAATGTCAGGTTGAGTCTTTGGCCAAATACGTTCGTCCTGACCTTTATAGGCAGAGGAGCAGAGGAGCAGAGGAGCAGAGGGGAAAAAGAAATACTCGTCTGCCACTTTCTTAAATGCCCCTAAAATTATTTATGGATCAGATAAAATATTTGTTTCTTCGCACTACGTGCAAGGAAACAAATTTGGTCCTTATTACAAGAAGAGAGGATTTATCTAAGGGGTTTCCCCTCTGCTCCTCTGCCCCTCCGCCCCTCCGCCCCTCTGCCTCTTCGCTGACAAGTATGATGGCATTTATTTGCCTGGGGTTTCTGAGAGAATCGAGCCTCTATGTCACAGCTTTTGTTGACAACAAAAGCTGGTTCTTTGAAAAGATTGTAGTCAAATGAAACTTGTTGATGTCAATCATATTTAGTCGCTGAAGGTATTTGAGTTTACATTCAGCAATAGCAATTACCAGGATATTATCGGCAACCGTGGTTGCCGATTTTTGCTGAAAAACTAAACCAATATTTAGACTAAAACAGAAAATAATGATAGAATTCCTAACAGCAAGTAATGTTGCTCAGATGCAACAAGATCTTCCCTACTTAATTGAGACTATGGAGTGGGTCAGAAATTTTTTGGGACTCCCTCATCCTGATTTAGGTAGATCTGGTCTTGGAAAGCCCTTTTGTGCCAAGCGCCCTAAAGCTAAACACTATCCGAATAAGAGTTATTCGGGCTTCACATTTGGAGCAGAAACAAGTTGAAGAGATTGTTAGATCCTACCGAGATATCTTCATTGAAATCGAACCCCGCTCCGGCGCGGCCGCCCTCAACAAAACAATCTTGCTCCTTTTTCCTGATTTTTACACCGATAGGTGTTTTCAACTTCTTAATGAAGTCCAACAAGAAATCAAGCCTTTTTTTGTTGAGGCAGGACTTATGATCGGTGAATTTCATCAGCGAAATCTTAGCCCAGGTCTGCACAATGAAAACTTTCGTCCACTTCGCAGTCCCGTTCCGCTCCTAGCCATCCGCTTCATGGTTGAAGCGGATCTGCCTTTTCTCAATCGTCCAAGCGATCAGCCACATTTACGTATTAAGTATCTCGAAGCTTATCTACAACATCTGAGTAGTAAAGATGAGCAAAATTTAACCAAGGCTCGTGAAGCCTTGGTATTGGCAAAGTTATCAGCTATAAGATATCCACTTTGAGCAGAGATTTTTTATAAAAAAACGCCTAAAAAAATGCGGGTTTGATCATAGTGTTTGATTTAGATAATTTACTAAGAAAGCAAAAAGATGAAACTATTGTTAGTGGAGTCCGACCATCGCATTGCTGAAGATCTGGCATCAGATCTGACCGAGCAAAATTATGTAGTTGAAGTCGCCAGTGATGGTCAGACGGGGTGGGAGTTCGTAGAAGCCTTTGACTACGACTTGCTGCTTTTAGACGTAACGCTTCCAAAACTCAATGGCATCAAGCTTTGCCAGCGATTACGTAGTTGCGGTTACAAAATGCCGGTTTTGCTAATGAATGCCCACCATGACGTTGACAATAAAGTGATGGGATTGGATGCAGGAGCAGATGACTATCTGCTCAAACCATTTGACATAAAAGAGTTAGCGGCTCGCATCAGAGCTTTACTGCGTCGGGGGAATTCGATCCAGCCGCCTGTGCTTGAGTGGGGAGACTTAGCCCTTAATCCTAGTAGCTGTGAAGTCACCTATACCGGACAGCCCTTAAATCCAACTCCAAAGGAATATTGCCTACTAGAGCTTTTTCTACGTCACGGTCTGCGCGTGTTTACTCGGAGTGCGATCATAGAGCAGCTTTGGTCTTTTGAGTCACCACCGGAAGAGGAAACAGTTAAAGCCCATATCAAAGGGGTGCGGCAGAAACTGAAATTAGTCGGGGCGCCCGCTGATTTGATTGAGACAGTTTATGGCCTGGGCTACCGCCTCAATCCAAAGTATTAACCAGCGGCAGGGTGGGGATTCCGTGCTGTTATGAACCGTCAGGTTGCTTCCTTGCTACGGCTCTCTTCGGAGTGACCCGACAGCGCTCTGGCGATGGTATAACGCGCTTACAGTCACTCTGCTGCTATAAGTGCAGCTATGAGTCAGATTTTCTCGCTTTACTCGGTGGCCGATTAAATCGCTTTGGTAATGGCCCATGAAGTTAACAATGCGCTCTAGCAACGCGGCGCGCAGCGAATGCGACTGAACTATCTTCAAACAGATGTTTAATTGTTTGAGCCGCTCCCGGAGATGCATGTCCTAACTTGTAAGCAGCTAATCGTGATGGAAGTGAAATAATTATTTAATTCCTTTATCCTGCCCTATGCTACTTATTTTTCAGGTTTTAAAAGTCTTTTTATTCAATCAATTTAATGCTATGATAATATCAATTACGAATACCTTACTACCGAGTTTATGTAAATAACAAACAAGTAAATTATTGTCATACATATTTAATCAACATTTATAAACTTCTTAACACTATATAACTATGAACTTTGACTTTAAGCCACCCGTTTCCCGCTGGGAGTTGATTGATGCCATCTCTAAGCTGCACGTAATTGACGACGGCTGTAACCATTGCCCCAAGGAGGTTACAGGCCAATTGCGACAAATTCTCAATAATCCCAAGGTCGTTGACGGAACTTCTCCATTCGAACAGGGCCTCGCCCTTGATGGGTCAGATATTTCAGCCGAGTAAACCCGACTTGACAAAAATCACTTTTCGTCAAATGATCTTTTTATAGCGCTTGAGGGAGCAAACTGTGTGAAGAACTCTGGTAATGGTCGCGCCAAAATTCTGTCCCCCTCTGAACTAAACCGTCTGTTTGAGCGCGGATTTACCAGTTCTAGAGATAAATTACTGTTCGCTATTGCTTACTACTGCGCCTGTCGGATTTCCGAAGCCCTGGCGCTTAAAACTGATGATTTAATGGGTGGGGTGGTGACGCTAAGGAAAGCGACTACTTTCATGCAAGTCGGCCACTCGCACTGTTCCAATTCACCCCAAGATCACCGAATATCTTCTGGCTTATAATCCCCCACCAGGATTGCTGTTTCCAGGGCGAAATCAAGATAAACCCCTGAGCAGATCAATGGCAGATTTAATCCTGAAGCAAGCTTTGAAGCGGGTACGGATACATGGGGCGAGCACCCATTCATTCCGGCGGACAGCGCTGACTTCCATGAGCAATGCCGGGGTGCCTATTAGAGTCATTCAGGAAGTGAGTGGGCATAAATCACTCTCCGCTCTCCAGCACTACCTTGAGGTCGAACCCGAACAGGTATTGGCTGCGATCGCGGTTCTCAAGTAATTCGGGTTGGATGCGGTTAGGTTTGTCAACTCAAATCTTTTCGGCAAAGTCTTGGCAAAGCCAGCCAGGAGTCGTGAGCCAAAAATCTTTATCGTATGCCCTGGAGATGGGGGAAGAGCAAGAAAGCACCCAAGAGGTAATCAATAATGTTCTCTTTGGTTGTAATCCCGCTAAATACTCTCATCCGTTCTAGCGCCGCCAAAAAAGCGGTTTTTTGTTGTGGCTTAATGGCGCGATACTCTTGTTCCGCTTCGTCAGAGAAGGGAATGTTCGTCTGATGCCAATTCCACAGCAGACAACATTCCCGCTCTTGACACCCCAGGGGGTTTAGTAGCAGGGCTGCTCGGTAATAAAAGCCGGAGCGCCGTAACATGTAGGGATGTACGCTCATTCGTCAGTGAGGCAAGTTCTCCAGCCTGTCGAATGATGTGGTGCAGCGATCGCTCACTCAGGCGTTGTTTTCGCGAACTGGCAAATATCCAGTCCGTGCTGCGTTGTTGATAAAGCTGCTGCAACACTTCGATTTCAGTGGGACACAACGGTTGGAGGTTAATAACGATTTGTTGGGATTGGCAGCGAGCAGTCTTGGTTCGGTTGCGTGTCACTAGCAAAATCTTTTCGGCAAAGTTCAGGTCACACCAACGCAGCCAGCACAACTCGATTGGTTGCAAGGCTTGGCAGAATAGGAGGATTGCTAGCGCCTGATTACGGACAGGCGATCGTGTGAGGGACATCTGGGCAATCACTGCATCAACTTCAGCTCGATTTAGGAATTCGCGAAAAGCGGCGTTGGGCGAAAGGGATTTTGAGTGGTGGTGGAGACGGGGGTAACAATGAACCCAGACATTATGGACAACCCTTAACAACATGCTTTTCTATAGGTGCCGATAGATATCCTCTGGCGTGGGTTGTCCATAATGTCGGAGGTTTTCGTCGGGGCATCTGGACAGATGTTTTCGGCTTGCTTTAGTGGTTTGAGAATCATTCAACAAACACGCTATGGGAGTCTCCCATTGACCAGAAGAGGACTCAAGGGTAGGGGGGACTCAAGGGTAGGGGGGACTCAAGGGTAGGGGGACTCAAGGGTAGGGGGACTAGGGGACAGTTTCAACCCATCATCTTTTCACGTCAGGGCTAGCCCAAAGAGTTCATGCCCCACCAAATTAAAAATGGTTGCTTGTAATCAGGTGGGGTCGCCAATCCCCATCTGATTACTCCCCAAGTCCCCAAATCCTTGTTCAAAATATTTACTTTAACCAGCATTAAAGCCTGCATTTATGCCCGGTTAAAATGGTTTAATCGTCAGCATATCCGTTTAATTAACCCCAGAGAGTTTTTTCCCGACCAGGACATTCTTAACAACATGCATTAAGGCTGAAGTCAATGAAGTTTCTAATCTCTTCCCGTATAGCGGCTGCTACCTTGGCATTTTTGGCGGTGATCGCTCTTTCTAGTTGCAATCAAAAAACTGACCCTGAGGGCAGTAGTAATTCAAATTCCTCACCGAGTCCTAGCTCAACTACTACCTCGCCAGACTGAACAACAACGGCTATGCCTAGTTCATCTACATCAGAAGCTTCAGGCACACAAGGGGTTGCGCCTCAAGGAACGACTTGTCCAAGCGGTAATCCAATTAAGGCTTTTAATAGTAAAAGACTCGGAAAAATCGCCCTCACCGCCAAAGCCCCTCAATACAGCAAAATTAAGCCCGATAAGTGTTTTCCTGATCCAGCAAAAGCTTATAGTGCAGGCTACAAAGCACCTAAATAAGACAATGGCGAGTGTTCACTTTCTCTGCTTCCCGCCCTGGCGACTGGAGCTTTTAGCAGCTGTTGAGCTGTGAAGTGGGTGGCGGTCGTTGTGCTGACTTGACCAGGCGGTACTGTATATTCGACAAACGCGCGCTGTTGAAGCTGGTGTACAACCATTCTCTCCCCATGATTGCCGCCGGGGACTTGTCCCCCTGATCCCTACCCTTCAAAAAACATTCTTCACCGTGTTTGACAGCAGGCTTTAACAGGTATAGCCTACTATTAGAGATTTTTAAACAAGTATGGCAGACCCTGGGAGAGGCGGAAAAGGCAGAAAAGCCCCGTATGACTCAACTCTTGTCCGAGTACCTCTACCTCTCAAGCCGTTGGTAGTCGCCCTGATATATGCTTGGCGCAATCGCTTAGGCGGCAGCATAGACCCAAAGGGAGAGTCGCTTGTAACCCAAGTGGAGAGAGCTTTAGCCACCGCTGACTCAGACAATATACCTGTTGATAAGTTGAATTTAGCCGCAGATACTGTAAATAAGTTACAGCCAGCTCTCCAGCTGGTAGTGGCGCTCCAGCAGGAAAATGCCAAAATGCGATCGCAGCTAGAGAGTGCCGAACGGGTGATTGGCCGCAGATTGATTGAGATGGCTATCAGAGAAGAGCAGATTCAAAAAAAGCAAGAGTTAGCAATGGCGAAGCTAGCCGAAGATAATTCCTCCCTACGTCATCAGCTGGATGAGTTGGCAGTGAGCGCCTCTGAATGGGCATGTCGCGCTCAGAAGGCTGAGACTCAGATGGAGGAAATCGGTCATCGACAGCAGCTTTCTTGAGGCGCTCACGGATGTAAATTAAGAAGAGCGATCGCTAACTCTTCATCATCTCTAAACCGTATCCATACTTACCTCGAGCCAATATAAAAGGGTAGCTATACCAGCCTACCAATGCTGAAATTCTATCCAGTAATTCACAATGTTAAAGTTTTGAACGCAGTTTACAAACAAGAATTTCCCATGGGTAAGGGACGGATAACAACTTATGGAAAGTATTTGTCAGACTGGAAAAGATGGATTAATCCAGATGACGAAATTGTGATTGATTTTGATCAACCATACCACTTAACGTTACGCCTATGTTTCAATCAACCCTATAAAACTGAATGTCCAACCCCCGCGATTAGACACCGATGTTATGAGTTTGGCTACAAGTTTTATGAGTTTAAAGCTGTAATGGTTGAATGGAGCTGGGATCAAGTTAACCCAAATGGAGGTATGATTTACTACAAAAATGGCGAGGGTAGTTGGTTTTTTTCGACAATCCCTCCCCATGCCGACCAGATTGAACGCATAACCAAAGCTGCTTATGCATTGTTCAATAACTACCAAATTCATTATCAGGCTATATGATTTTTCCATAAATTAATCGATTTTTAGATTAAGGAGCAACTATATTGGGAGCTTCGTATTTTTTTTAATCAACGAGGTCGCGATCCATCCGCATGGATTATATTAGGAATATACTATTTGTTTCCGGCAGTAATATTTACAATAATTAATTAATAAATAATTGCCGAAGCATTAAAATTATTTAACACTATCTCAGACAAAAACAATGGCTAAAAAAAATGAGACGTGCCTAAATTGTAACACCCCGTCATCACCCATTGCAGAATCTGGCTTATATTATTGGTGTTTCTTGGTCCTCGATCCGAAAGGTAAGCATGGATTCTCTGAAATTCGACTTGGCAGCACCATTGGCGACATCGATGAGATGCTGAGTCAATTCGAACAAGAAATGCCCCTCCTAAAAGTAGTAGGGTATACCTCGATTAAAAGAAAACACCTAAAATCTAAACGTCAAATCTTCGTAGTCATCAATAATCAGCTTCGTCTCAACCCGCAGATGCTACCACTTGAATAACTGCGGCGCTCAAAAATATAGGAGATAAGAATGAGTAATAAAGAGCCAATATATAATCCAATACAACTTTTTACCACCTGCTTCAACTTGCTTTATTACGGCTTCATTGACGGAAATATATATAGAGAGAGCAATTGTAGTCTTTACCTTTGGCCTCACTTTTCTAGTTTTTTGTTATACAACTTGGGTGGAAAACAATTTCCATGAAAAATGTGAGAGTCCTCTAGAACTGGCATCGGCAGCTAGTACGATTGAAATCGCCAAGGAGCAGTTAACGGAGGTTATGGCTGGATGCAAGGAATACAAAACTGGCTCAACACACGATTTTTGGCTGAGGAATCTTGACCAGGAACTAAAAAATCTCCAGCAAGTTAATCCAACCGCAACTGCTCAGGAAAAAAACTCTACTCTCAGCCAATTCCGTGAGGTTATGAAAAACTCAAAAGAGATTATTCGTACCCCTGGCTTTTAGCGTTTTTAGGGGGCGCTCAGGTGCGAAGAGTGCTTCCTTAAGCCTCTGCTTGAGAAATTGGCAGATGTGGGACAGCGGGGCTCAGATTACTTGGCGGGAGTAGGCTGCGATGACAAATAGGTGAGGAACGAAAGCATTTCGGTATCATCTAATTCGTGCCGCGATCGCTTCCCATAAGTTTCCTCCAAATATTTGCGCCCCTTCTGGTTATTCCAGCCGAGCCGCTTTAACTGGATACTGGTTTGGGCTATGGCATCAGACAAATCTAATGTTTCATTTAACTCTGCGGCTGGCTTTAGGTTTGGCTTTGGCTTTGGCTCTGACTCTAGCTCTGATATATTTGACTCGTAGCTGTAGTCGGATGAATCCCCTGGTTCTTCATCACCAAAAGGGATCACAACTTCCTCAGAGAATACTGGCTGGGGGTCATCCATGCGAGCCAGAAGGTCGCCAGCCACCTCTGCATGAGCCACAGGAGTCACATAAGCCACAGCCTCTTGAGCGCCATAGTTTTCCACTGCCAATTCGGGTAGATCGTTTGGGGTCAATGTTGATGACTCTACCGTTGGAAGTAGAGCAAATGTGGAAATTGTTGAACTATTGGGTGCAGATGTGGTGGCTGTTGAACTGGGTGGTTTTTTATCCGGTTCGACTAAAGGCAAAGATGGCTTCACCGCTGGTTGTGGCTCACTCCTCTGACTGGGATGCGGTGCGCTTAATCCTGACTGAACGCTGGAACTATCATCGGGGAACAGAACCATCAGCGCTCGACTTCTGGCTCGCTCCTCCGCTAGTTCCAGGTGGTCAGCACAAGCCATTCCAGTAGCGCGGGTGACACCATTGACTTGCACGGAGGCCCGCACCACAAATTTCCCTTCATAGATTTGCAGTAAATCAGAAATCAGGCTGGCCTGTGGATAGACGGCGAGTAATCGAGCGAACATAATCTGCTCCAGTTGATTGAGTACAAGCATTTTCCCCAAATCTGAACCTCAAAGTCTAGCTGGCACCGCTGATGGCATTCAGCAAGAACAAGCCAGCGCCTTTGTGCAGACCTCCATTTTGTTGAGGACACCCATGTTGGGTCAAGCACCGTGGACAACCCAACTCACAATGGCATGCTTCTGCCAGCGCTTTAGCCTTGGCAGCGAACTTGGGCAGTTGGTGAAAAATGGCCTCAGCCGTACCATTCCCCCCCTCGCAGGTGTCAAATATCCAGCCAGCAGTGCCTTTTTTTGGGTCATCAGCAAAGCCCTCAACATCAAGGCTCGAAGACAAAACCACGAGAGGGACAGCTTTGATAATTTGGTGAAACATGCTGTGCAGGGCCACGAACTCAGGAGCGCACCGCGATAGTTGTTTGAGTTGTTCAGGGATATCGTCACCGTAGGTAGCTGAAATTTCCGACTTGATTTTGTTCATCTGTACGATTTGCGCAGAGGACAACGGCTGATTCATTTCAAGCTGGACACAGGGGGCTTGGTATTGAGTCTGGTACGGCTGCTCAAATTCGACGGACTCTGTGACCTTGGTGACTTCAGATGAATGTAAGGAACGCTTACACTCCGGGCAATTCTTACCTTCAAGCGCTTGGCGATATTTAGAACACAATTGGTTTTTGCATGTCAGTCCATAAGTTCTGTTGAGCAATTGATACCCAGTCACAAGCGTTGTAATTTCCCCCCAAGCCAATGTTAGACAAAGTTCTGCACCTGGAATTTCAGTCGATATTGTATGAGGTTCTGCCAGGTTGCTCAGCATTTTAATGTCTAACTGGCTTTCTGCCTTGGTAAGCAAGTCGGTATCTTTACCCAAATACTCCAGTACCGCTTCACCCCGTTCTTGATTCAAACTTTCTGAACGATAGGTGAGCAATTCCCCCTCGGCATCTTGTGCTAAATAAATTGCTCCAGGAAAAACTTCCCGATGTGCCAGCGCCAGGGACATTTGTTCAAATGCTTCTCGGCTATGCTTGTCAATTAATGAGATTGAGCTTTGGGCGCTGCTTCTGAGATTCAGCTCTTTATGTGGATAGCCCCGACCCCAAAGCTGGCCGTTATGGCTGATGTAAAGCTTGTTTTGTTCCAGCAA
>JAABUQ010008778.1_pt1 | contig 13996 bp, 16 predicted proteins | sample 5560001 | NCBI WGS metagenome assembly JAABUQ01 (sample SAMN10711888, study PRJNA513371) | rock metagenome | isolation source: Antarctica rocks | place: Antarctica: Victoria Land, Finger Mt nord | collected 2015-12-18
CGAGTGCGACGTCAAGGAAATGGGCATTGAACTCAAGGTTCACCGCCGGTTCCAAGTAAGGCATCAGTCGAACCAGCGCGTCGCGGCGGCACAGCTTGTAGGTTGTGCCGACGTCGGTGATGGTGCTCCGGCCCAGGTGCTTCGCCTCAAGCAGCTTCCCTGCGAACAGGTTGCCATAGTACATGAACGTGCTGAGCTGCGTGGTCCGGGCGCGCAGGCGCTCCACCGTGCGGGTGCCGTTCACGATGTCCGCGTGCGGCGCATAGGCCAGGAGCTTGTCGAGGTCGTAGGCCCGGAATGTCCGGTCGCCCTCGCAGAGCACGATGAGCTCGTTGCCGCGCGCAACCGCTTCCTGGAGGCAGCGGTAAACGCAGCGTCCATAGCCCTGTTGCGGCTCGTTGACCACCGTCGCCCCGGCCCCTGCCGCGCGTTCCAACGTCCGGTCGCTGCTGTTGTTGCTGACGACGATCACCTCGTCCACCAGGGGATGAGCCCGGAAATCCCGGACCGCATCCGCGATGCTGGCCTCGTCGTCATAGGCGGTGAGCGCCACGATCAAACGAGGATTGGCGACCGGGTCGTGACGCACGTCAGGCCGTGGGGAGCGTTTGCGTCCCAGCAGTACGAACAGGTCTATGAAGGCGAGGGACAGGCCGAGCACCACTGGAACGCCGCTGTACCAGACAATCCATTCATTGAGGGCGAGAAAATCCTCGCCGTTGCCTAGCAGATGGCGTGGGAGCGCCAGCAGCACGCCGACCAGGTACATCGCAAAACCAAAACACGCCAACAGCACGCCAAGCATCAGCGGCCGGGAGCGGCGCCTCAGCGACCGCCCTGCCATGCGGAATTCTGGAAGGCGCGCCTCTATATACCCGGACTGACGCTCTGCGTCTGGCATCGCATCGAAATTTTCGAACGTTCGCTTCACAGCAACGGCATCGACTGCTGCCAATGTGCTCACCTTCTGCAATGCGCTGCACAGGGTTTCGCAAACGGATGGCAATGCCTTAATCTCGTCAAGGACAGGAATGACAACGGAAACGTTCATATGCGACATGCCCCTGGCAATCCTCGTGGCAGAAGCTACGGCCGAGCCTAGGATAGCAGCCGCAAAATGCTGTGGCGGAAGTAAATGGGCAAGCGGGGACTTGTCATTATTTGTCGATCAGGCCCGGACCAGCCCCAGGCGCTTGGATGGCGCCAACTCACCGCGTCACGCTTGGCGCCATGCCATGGCAACGCCGCAGCGGGCGGCACGATTTCGGCGCCCATGATAAACTCGTATAAGCCAGCAGGTCTTTCGCAGGAGTCCCCGCATGAAATCCGGACGCGTCGTATTCAGCCAGATGGACGAGGCGCTGTTCGGCCAGCCCGCCGCCGCCGCCGTCGCCGAGCAGGCCAGGCGGCTCGACGCGCGCCGGGTCTTTTTGATGGTGAGCGGCACGCTCAACCGCGAGACGGACGAGATCAAGAAAATCCGCAGCGCCCTCAGCAGCCGCTGTGCCGGCATTTTCGACCAGATGCCGTCGCACACGCCGCGCCGCGCTGTCATAGAAGCGGCCAATGCGGCGCGCAGGGCCGATGCCGACCTGATCGTCACGGTCGGCGGCGGCTCGATCACCGACGGCGCCAAGGCGGTGCAGCTCTGCCTCGCCAACAACATCCGCACGCCTGAGGCCATGGACGCGCTCCGGCCCGCCAAGCGGCCCGACGGAACGCCCGGCCCGGCCCCCGACGCACCGCTGCCGGTGCGGCAGGTCGCGGTGCCGACGACGCTCTCCGCCGGCGAGTTCAGCGCCATCGCCGGCGTCACCGACGAGCGCACCAAGGAGAAGGAACTGTTCCGGCATCCGCAGATCGTGCCGCGCGCGGTGATCCTCGACCCCGTGCTCACCGTCCACACGCCCGAGTGGCTGTGGCTGTCGACCGGCATCCGTGCGGTCGACCATTGCGTGGAGGGGATCTGCTCCAGCGAGGCCAATGCGTTCGCCGACGCCCAGGCGCTGCACGGGCTGGCGCTGCTGCACCGCGGCCTGTCGCGGGTGAGGGCCAATCCCATGAACCTGGACGCCCGCCTCGATTGCCAGATGGGTGCGTGGCTCTCCATGGGGCCGCTGGCCAGCGGCGTCCCCATGGGCGCGAGCCACGGCATCGGCTACGTGCTGGGGGCGGTGTTCGGCATACCGCACGGGCACACCTCATGCATCATGCTTCCGGCGGTGATGCGCTGGAACGAGCCGGTGAACGCCGCCCGGCAGATGCTGGTCTCCGCCGCGATGGGCCATCCCGGTCAGGCCGCGGGCGATGCGCTGGACGCCTTCATCGCCAGCCTCGGCCTGCCGCGCAGCCTGGGCGCCGCCAAGGTCGGGCCGGACAGCTTCGACCGCATCGCCCGCCAGGCGATGGGAACGCCCTGGGTGCCGCGCAACCCGCGGCGCATCGACGGTCCGGCGCAAGTGCGGGAGATCCTTGAGCTGGCGGCGTGAGCCGGGCAGGCCGTCAGATGCCGCTGAACCAGTTGAACCCAAGGTTCTCCCAGTAGCCGCCGGGGTAGGTGTTCGTGACCTCGATCGCGGTGATCCATTTCGGCTGCTTGGAGCCGAGTTTGGTGCTGGTGCGCAGCCGCAGCGGATAGCCGAACGGGTCCGCCAGCGTTTCCCGCGCATACTTGGTGGCCAGCAGGGTTTGCGGGTGCAATGCTGTCGCCATGTCGATGCTGCTCGGGTAGTCGTCGGCGGTCTTGAACGCGACATACTTGGCCCGAAGGTCGGCGCCGACCCGTTGCAGGAACGTCCGCATCGGCGCGCCCGACCACTGGCCGATGTAGTCCCAGCCCTCCACGCAGACGTGCCGCACGATGATCTCGGCCTCGGGCAGCTCGGCGAGCCGCTGCCGGGTCCAGGGGCGCTTGTCCTCGACCAGGCCGGCCAACTCCAGCCGCCAGGCGTCGCCGTCGACCGGCTTCACGTCCTCGATGTCGTAGTAGGCGTTGAAGCGCGGCGGCTTGAGCACCATCGACTCCGGATAGGTCGGCGCCAGCTTGTTTGGGTCGAACAGCAACGCCTGCACCCGGTCGTTGAAGCCCGACACCGCCCGCAGCGCCCCCTGGACCGAAGCGTTGTCCTCCGGGTCGCAGCCGGTCAGCATCGTGAGCGCGCCCAGCGACAGCCCGCCGCGCAGCAGGCCGCGGCGCTGCAAGGAGCGGACCAGCGGCCGGTGGTTGTCGAGGATGGCCGGGTCCGGCGCCTTGGCCGGACGGAACAGCGACCTCATGGCCGTGCATTCCGAGTTTGCGGGCGGGGCCGGGCTTGCAGGTGGGGGCCGCCGGTGAGCATCGCCCAAAGCGTGCTGGGCACCAGCAGTGACAGCGCGACATGCACGGCCAGGAAGCCGACGATCACAGCCATGCCGGTGAAGTGGATGAGCCGCGCGGCCTGGAACCCGCCCAGCAGACCCGTCAGCCCGGCAAGCTGCACCGGCTTCCAGATCGCCAGCCCGCTCACCATCTGCGACACCCCGGCCAGGATCACGACAATGTACAGCAGCTTCTGCACGGCGTTGTAGGTCGTCAGGTCCTCATGCGCGACCTTGAGCCGCAGCGTGTCGCGCACCGTCTGGATGATGTCGGCCAGGCGGATCGGCAGCAGCCGCTCCCGCAGGCGTCCGGTGACGACGCCGTAAAGCAGGTAGGCGCCGCCGTTCAGCACCAGCAGCCACATGCCGGCGAAGTGCCACAACAGGCTCTGCGCCGCCCAGCTCCCGAGCCGGACCGGCTTGGCGAAGTGCAGAGCGCTGAAGATGACGCTGTCGTTGTAGATGCCCCAGCCGGAGCCGATCATCACCAGCATGGCGGCGGCGTTGGTCCAGTGCATGACCCGCACCGGCCAGGGGTGCAAGCGCCGCGCTGGGCGGACCGGGGCGGCGCTGGGGAGGTTGGCTGCTGTCGCGCTCATGGAACCTCGCGTGATTTTGGGCATGATTTTGAGCATGATTTCGGCATGATCTGGTGCCGCACCGTTAGCATGGAGCCGTGCCGCCAAGCGGTGAAACCTGGTTATCGACTGCATGACACCCCGGCATGGCCCCGTGCTGTAAGGCTTGGCTCCGCACACCGAACGAGGCCCTCGCCATGTCGCTTGCCCGCCTTCTCGTCGCCATGCTGCTGGCCGGCGCCCCTGCCCTCGCGCAGCCGCCCGCCCCGGCCGCCAGCAACGAGGCCGCACGGGCGGAGCGGCGCTTCCCGCAGCCGGTGCGGGTTGGCGACCTGATCCGCCGCCAGGTGCTGCGCCCCGTCGAGCAGCAGGACGTGCTGGGCCGTGTCGCGGCCGTGGCGCGCCGCCCCGATGGTGCGATCCTGGTCGTCGTGGACATCGCCGGCCCCAGCCTGGGCGGCGCGCTCGGCCTCGGTGTCCGGCCGGTCGCCGTCCCGGTGGAGGCCATGGCGCTGCTGGGTGAATACATGGCGCTGATCGACCTTACGCCCGGCCAGCTCCGCGCATTGCCGACCTTCGACCCGGCCGGCACGGCGCCGGTGCCGCTGGACGACACGATCCGCGTGGGCCTGGTGCGGCCGTTCCACTGAACGGCAACGACCGTCCCGAAGAGCAGCCGTGACGCCGGCATCGAAAGCATGACCAACAGGCATTTCCAGCGCCGGACGGCCCCGGCGCATGGTCACGCCAGGCCAGTTGGCCCGAAACAAGGAGGTTCCGCCATGATGATCCATTCTGCCAAGGCCAATTCTGCCAAGGCGGGCGCGAACGCCACCGGCCTGCGCGTCGCGGGCGCCATCGTCGGCACGCTCGTCCTGCTCTTGGCGCTGCTCGCCATCGTGCGGCCCGAGATGATGAGCATGGCCATGCTGCACAAGCTGATGTCCGCCGTGGGCCTCTGAACGCCGCTGCCGGGGGCCGAACGATCTTCCTGAACGAAATCCTGGCGGCGCTGCGGCAGTCACGCGAGACTGCGGAGACCAAGGCCGCCTACGACGAGTTCCTGGAGCGGCTGGACGCCGGTCAGGTCGCCGCCCAGGCTTGCAAGGCCAGCGACCGGATGCCCGACTTCCTGCTGCCGAGCGCCGAGGGGCGCTTGGTCGACTCACGGGACCTCCTGGCCAATGGGCCACTGGTCGTCACCTTCTTCCGCGGCGGCTGGTGCCCGTACTGCTCCGCCACCCTCGAAGCATTCGAGGCCGTGCTGCCCGAACTGTCGCAGGCCGGCGGCACCCTGGTGGCGATGACGCCCGAGACCGGCGGCAGTGCCCTGGCTATGAAGCGCGACCGCAGCCTGCGCTATGAGGTCTTGGTGGACGTGGACCTTGCGGTCGCCATGGCGTTCGGCATCGTGTTCAGGACGCCGCCGCTGTACATGGAGCTGCTGCTGCGGCGCGGCGTCGACCTCGCCGAGCGCAGCGGCAACCCCGCTTGGCTGCTGCCCGTGCCGGCCGCGTTCCTGGTCGGCCAGGACGGGATCGTGCTGCGGTCATGGGTCAACATCGACTTCACCCAGCGGGCAGAACCGGCCGACATCATAAAGATGCTGAACGGCTTGCAGGTCCTGCGCGGCCTTTGAGCGTTCCGGGGGAGTGTCCCGGACAACCTCAGCCTCTAACCCAAAGCGCCCGCGGGCCCCCACTCCCGCGCCCGCGCCAGCTTGATGAACGCATCGGCAGCCCGCGTGAACGGGCGGCCAGCGACCGCCACCAGCAGCACGTCATGCACAGCCTGCCCCGCGACCGGCCGCTTATGCAGCCCGTCGGGCACCGCCGCCAGCTCCGTCGAGAGGCCGATGCCGAGGCCCGCGCGAACCAGGTCCGCCACGCGCCCCGCCGCACCCGCCTGGTGCCGGTGGCCCGGCCGTGCGCCGTGGTCCCGCTGAGCCTGTTCCAGCAGCCGCGCCATCCCGCAGTCCGGCGCGCGGCAGATCACCGTGGCCCCGTCCAAGGCCGCGAGCGGGACAGCGTCCGCCGTGTCCAGCGCGTGGCCGGGCGGCATCATGAGCACCGCCGCATCGGTGAACAGCGGCCAGCGGTTCAGCCGGTCGGGCAGCGCCGCATGGCCCGTCACGACCGCAGCGTCCAGCGTGCCGTGCAGCAACGCCTCGCACAGCGCAGCGCTGCCCGCGTCCGCCAGGCTCAACTCGAAGCCCGGCAGCCGCGCGGCAAGCTCTTCGAGCACCGGCAGGAACGGCAGCGTCGGCACGTCCGACGCCAGGCCCACGCGCAACGGCGACGAGGTCTGCCGCTTCATCCCGGCGGCGTGCTCCTTGGCCCGCTCGGCTGCGGCATGGGTCTGTTCCAGCAGGGGCAGCATCGCCTGCCCGAGCGGCGTCAACTGGGTCAGCGACCGCTCGCGCAGCAGGAGAGGGCCGCCCAGCTCCTCCTCCAGCCGCTGGATGCTCTTGGTCAGCGCCGGTTGGGTGACGTTGCACGCCTCCGCCGCGCGCGTGAAGTTCAGCGTGCGCGCGAGCGACAGGAAGTAGCGGATCTGCGTGAGGTCCATTGGGCAGGCCCTAGTGCGGCCCGCTCGCCACCGCGCGGTGCCCGGACGCCAGGGCCAGCCGCCGCAACGCATCGACGATCATGGCCGACTCCACCCGCCGGGTCACGTCGAGGTCGATCCAGGCGTTCCGCACCACGCCGTCGCTGCCGACCAGGAAGGTGGCCGGCAGCGGGATGAACCCGGCGGCGCTGCCGTGCCGCTCCGCCAGGTCGACACCGGCCTCGGCCAGCAGGGCGCGGTAGCTCTGCGGCGGGTTGACCACGACGCCGAACTGCATCGCCACCTCGTTGTCCACGTCGTTCAGCACCTCGAAGCGCAGGGCCTGCCTCCGCTTGACCATGAGCGCACGCCCTCCGGTGTCCGGCGTCATCGCGACCAGCGTGGCGCCGGCGGCGCGTATTTCGGGCAGCGCCTCTTGCAGCGCGGCGATCATCGCCGTGCAGAACGGGCACCAGTCGCCGCGGAAAAACGTGACCACCAGCGGCCCAGATTCCAGCAGGTCGCCCGAGAACAGCAGCCTGCCCTCGGCGTTGGGCAGCAGGAAGCCGGGCATGGCCGCGCCCGGCGCCAAGGTGTGCGCGGCGACCTCCGCGCGGCCGAGCATGTCAACGAAATTTTCGTAGGCTGCACGGACCCGACCCTGAAAACGATCATTGCGCAGCCTGGCAAGCCGCTCGGTCATGTCCATGCATTGTCCTCCCGGCGCGCACGTTGGCACGCCGGAACGCCCGTTGTCCAAGTCGGGTTGGTTATCGCGGTGATGCCTCTGCGGCATTGAGGGACGCCGCTGGTCAGCCAGGCGCTGCCTTCAAGGCAGAAAGCCCCTCGGCTTCAAGCGGCTTGCCGGCCGGGCCGTTGGGAAAGCTGATGCGCAGCCCCACGCCTACAGGCTCCATCGCAGGCCGCATCCCTGGCAGGGCTTGGGGGGCGCGTCGCCGACGAGGCCGGCGCGGAAGCCGCGGTAGGCCGGGCTGTTCCAGATGTCGCGCAACGTCTGCTGCGTCGCGTCGCCCAGCGTGTAGCTCTCGTAGCCCCGCGCCGAGAACGGCGCGATGCAGCACGGCAGCGCCCGCCCGTGCGCGGTGAAATACATCAGCGACCACGGCCGCCGGCACGTCGACCACGGCTTGTCGCCCGTGGCCCTCTTGAGACTAAGACCCGGCTCGGTCGCCCCCGAGGCGTCCAGCGTCACGCCGAGGTCGCGCCCGATGGCCTGGGCGTCGGCGATCACCGCCTCCTCGTCCGCCCGCGTCCGCTCGAACAAGGAACTGTCCGGACGCGCCAGGCCGAAGCCCTGCTCGTCGAACACCAGCCGTTGCAGGTGAACCTCGCCGACCCCGATGCGCGCCGCCAGCCGCACAAACGCCGGCAACTGGTCCACCGTCTCCTTCAGGCCCGTCAGCCACAGCGACACCTTGGGCTTCGTCGCGCCCATCGAGCGCTGCAGGTTCGTGAAGCTGCTCACGTTGCGCACGATGCGCTCGAACATGTCCTTGCCGCGCACCTTCAGGAACGTCGCCGCCTCCGCCGCGTCGAGCGACACCCGCAGCTCGTCCAACCCGGTCTCGATGATCTCCATCTGCTTGCGTGGCGCCAACAGGGTGCCGTTGGTGTTGAACAGCACATGGGTGCCGCGCCCTTTCAGGTGGCGGATCATGTCGGGCAGGCGCTTGACCAGCATCGGCTCGCCAACGCCGTGCAGCACGACGCGGGCGACGCCGGGCACCTGGTCGACGATGCCGGTGAACAGCTCCCAGCTCAGGTCCATCGGCGGCTCCAGCGCCTCGAACGTGCGCGGGCAGGTTTCGCACAGCAGGTTGCAGCGGTTCGTCACCTCCAAGTAGAGGCACACCGGCATGGCCTCGGCCACGCTGCCGCCGCCCGACACCGCCTCAAAGTAGCGGCCAGGGTCAAGCGACGGAGCCGGAGGGAGGGTCGTCGTGGACATGATCAGCTTCCTTTGGCAGCAAGCGCCGGCCGAGAGGTTGCCCGGCGCCGCAACACGTCGCGGGCCAGCAGGACGGTGAACGGCACGAAAACGATGGCAGGCGCGGCAATATTCCCCAGGCCGTGGTCAAGATACAGCACCGGCGCCGCCAAGGTCAGCCACAGCGCGCTCGGCATTGGCGTCAACACGCAGGGTATGGTCAGCGCGGTGAAATACCATGGATAATGCGGTGACAATACGGCAACGACCGCGATGGCCAGCCAAAGCGCGTCACGGCTGATCACGGTTGCCCGTGCGGCCGGGTCGGCCGGCAGCGGCGCGCGGAGCGACACCCACGCCGCCAGGGCCAGCAACCCCGCCAAGGCAACGGCAAGGTAGGCCGGCCCAACCCAGCCCGGCACCGGTCCCAGCATTCCAAGCAGCCGCAGCAGGAAGAAGCCGCCGCCGGTGTTCAGGCCCTCCTCGGACGCATAGCCTGGCAAGTATCCCAGCACGCGCCAGCCGGCGCCGGCGTAGCAGGCGTACCCCGCCGCGACCACCGCGGCGCAGGACAACGGCGTGCGCAGGTCCCAGCGGCGCCAGATGGCCGGGAACAGCGCGGCCGGCAGCAGCTTGCACAGCACCGCCAGCGCCAGCGCCGCGCCTGCCCAAGCCGGACGACGCCGGACCGCGGCCAGCAACGCCAGCGCCGACAACGCCAGCGCAGCGGCGTCGATGTGGCCGCCGCCGGCGAACTCCCAAACCGGCAGTGGGTTCCAGGCATAGATCAGCAGCCGTTCCGGCGGCAGCCGGGCCGCGCGCAGCAGCAGCAGCGCCGCCCCGGCCGCCAGGGCATCGAAGGCGAGCATCACCGCCTTCACGCCCCAGATCGTCGGCCAGGACAAGCCGATGGCGGCGAACAGCGCCTGGGCCGCGGGCGGATAGATGGTGGGCGCGGTGTCGGCGCGGTTGATGTTGGGGTAGATCGCCTCCGGCCCGGCCCCGGCGTCCCGCAGCGCCGCCAGCGCCGGGTCTGCCGGCAGGTGAAGGTAAGGGTTGATGCCGGCCACCTGTACCCGACCGTCCCAGACATAGCGATACAGGTCGGTGGACAGCAGCGGCGGCGAGGCTGCCGTGAGCACCCGCATGCCCAGCGCTGCGGCCAAGACGACGGTCAGCGCTGGCCATGGCGGCAAGGCTTGTCGCCGCGTCAACAGCACCGCCGCCATGTAGAACAGCCCGGCGCCGGCACAGAATCCGACATAGGCCAGTGTCCGGCCCCGATCCATGCTGCCGATGTCTCCGGCCCTGCGCTGCAACAAGCCGCCGGCCACCATCGCCATGGTTGCCAAGCCCAGCGCCGCAAGGGCCATGATCCCTCTGGCCGGCCGCATCAGGCGCGGGAAGCAGAAACGACCGCAGCCGGGTCTCGGCTTGGCCATGGAGCTTTGGCCGCAGCGGCAATCACGCACACAGCCTCAAGCCCCATGTCCAGCTCTCTGAAAATTTTTAAGCCGAGCGGCGTGAAAATACAGTTACACCGTGGCACTTAGTTACGCAAACATCATAGTGAAAGAGCGGGCAGTGTTTGGCTCGGCCTCAGCTAAGTTCACAAACGCGCAACCTGGCGAACCAGCAGCCCTTTAGCCCGCTTTGTCCGCTCCACCCAGAACGGACGGATATACTTTATGGATTCGCATACCCTACTCTGGCTGACTACGTTCATCATGACCGGGGGCGGCCTATTGATTTTGCTGACCGGCAAGCGCCGCACGGCTGCCGAAGAACTGCACACGGTGCTGCACGGCATCGTGCCGCTGATCGCCGCCTGCTCGTATTTCGCGATGGCCACCGGCCAGGGCGCAGTCATCCTGGGGGCGGACACCGCGACGCCCGGCGCCGGGCGCATCTTCTACTTCGCCCGCTACATCGACTGGACGTTCACCACGCCGCTGCTGCTGATCACGCTGTCCATGACCGCCATGCATTCCGGGCAGAAGCGCGCCGGTGCAATCGCCGGGGCGGTGCTGGCCGACGTCATGATGATCCTCACGGCGTTCTTCTTCGGCGCGTCTGAGGTGGCCTGGATCAAGTGGACGTGGTTCATCATTTCCTGCGCAGCGTTCCTGGGCGTCTACTATGTCATCTGGGTCTCGCAGATGCAGGCCAACGCACTGGAGCGGGACGACATCCGCACGACCTACCGCCGCAATGCGGTGATCCTGTCTGTCCTGTGGCTGATCTACCCGGTGATCCTGGCGGTGGCGCCTGACGGGCTCAACTACCTCGGCGACACCGCCAGCGTCTTGCTCATCGCCATCCTCGATGTGGTGGCCAAGGTCGTCTACGGGCTGATGACAGTGGCGTCCGACTCCAAGGCGACCGACCGCGACCTCGCCGAGGCCGGGCGTCCCACGACGCTGCGCGCTGCGGCCTGACCCGATGACGCCGGCCGCGACGCTGGTTCGTGCGCGGCCGGCAGTCCCTTTGCCGTGGCCATCCCGGCTGGTCCTGCTCGCGGGGCCAGCTTTGGCGCTCAGCGCCCTCGTGCCCCCCGATGCCCAGTGCCTCAGCGCGCTCCTGTCCGTCATCGTGCTTGGCGTGCCGCATGGGGCACTCGACGGCGAGATCGCACGCTTCCTGCTGCGACCGCGGTTCGGCCGGGCCTGGTTCCCAATTTTTTCAGTGCCCTACCTGGCCCTGTTCGCCTTGGTGCTCCTGTCCTGGCATCTGGCGCCAATTCCGACGCTCGCGGCCTTTCTTGCGGCGTCGGTCTGGCACTTCGGGTCGGAGGACGCGCCCGGAACGCGGCTCGAAGCGGTCGTGCGGGGCGGCTTGCCCATCGCCGTGCCCGTGCTGGCGCATCCAGCCGCGACTACGGCGGTTTTCGCGGCCATCGCCGCAGCCCCGTTGCCGCAGCCGCCGGAATGGCTTCTGGACGCCTCGCTGGTCTGGCTCGCGTTGGCGGCCGTGTGGGCCGGCCGCATGGCGCTGCGGCGGCAAGGGCACCCGCTTGTTGTGCCGGCTCTGCTCGCCGGCGTGTTCATCGCGCTGCCGCCGCTGACCGCGTTCGCCATTTACTTCGTCTGTGTCCACGCGCCGGCGCACACCGCGGCGCTGATCCGCAACCCACGCCGGGCGCCGCGGGTCCGTGATGGCCGCAGCGCAATCTTCTTGGCGTTGCCGATCACTGGCCTGACGCTGTTGATCGGCGCTGCCCTATGGCCGCTCTATGCCGGCGCGCTGCCGCAGCGGCTGCTCTGCCTGACCCTCCAGGTCCTGGCCGCGCTCACCCTCCCGCACATGCTGCTCGATGCCTGGCTGACCCGGCGCGAGCGGGCAGCCGCGGCCCCCATTGCCCTAGGCCGATGAACCATGGACTTGTTGAAGCAAATGACGATTTGGCTGGCCTCCGGCGTGGAGACCGCCGCGGCCGTGCTGATCGGCCTGGCCGCCATCGAGGCGACGCTGCGCTCGCTGCTGCTGTTCGTGCCGAGCCGTGACCCCGACCAGGCTGGCGGGCGTCACCAGGACGCCAAGGAGGCGGTGCGGCTGCGTTTGGGCCGTTGGCTCGCGGTCGCGCTGGAGTTCGAGCTTGCCGCGGATATCCTGCGCACCGCCGTTGCGCCAACCTGGAACGAGATCGGCCAACTGGCCGCGATCGTCGTGTTGCGGACCGTGCTCAACTACTTCCTCCAAGAAGAGATCGACAAGGCGGTGATGCGCCGCACTGGCCCGGTGCCTGGTTGAAGTGCTGCACCCGGAGACATGGATCGCCCTGATCGAGTTCGCCGGCGCCCTGCTGATCGTGGGCCACTGCGTTGCCGGGTTTGTTGAAATGGTCCGGTCGCGGGACCCGGCGGCGGTCAGGCTGCTGGTCATCCAGGGCTCGCTTTGGGGCTTGAGCCTGAAGACGGCGGCTTCGCTGCTCAAGACCATCGAAATCCAGAGCTGGGAGCAGATCGGCGCGTTCACAGCAATCTTTGCGCTGCGCACGCTGGTCAAGCGGGTGATGACGTGGGAGGAGGCGCACCTGCACGGTCCGGCAGGCGCCCGGTAGCGCCGGGTACTCAGCCCGGCGGCCGGGTGGCGACCATCGCCGGCGTCTCGCCGAACCGCGCGAACCAGGCGGCCAAAGCGGGATGGGCCATGCGCCAGGCCAGGTCGGCATACCTGAAGTCGAGGTAGCCCAGCGCGCATCCAACGGCGACCGAACCGATGTCTGGCGTGTCGGTCAGTTCGGATACGGTTGCCTCCAACTGGTCCAGCCCCGCCGCGACCTTCGCCATCATGCCGTCGGTCCAGGCGTCCCAGCGCACCTCCGCCGGCCGCAGGAAATTCTCGTAGCGCGCCAGCAACGCAGCGTCGAGCATGCCGTCGCCCAATGCCTGCCGCACCAGGATTGGCCACCGGGCAGCGCCGGCGCCGAACAGCTTGCCGCCTGCCTGTGCGTCCAGGTACTCGCAGATGACCCGGCTGTCATAAAGCGCCTGCCCGTCATCGGTGATCAGCGTGGGCACCTTGCCCAATGGATTGTGCGCCGCATTGCCTTGGTCCCGGCTGACCGGGGTGCCCGCGTAGGGCAGCAACTCGATCCCATCCCGGAGGCCACACAGCGTTGCCACGGCCAGCACCTTGCGCACGTAGGGCGACGACGGAGAGTGGAACAGCTTCACGGCAATACTCCTGGCGCATGATTAATTAGCGGAGCGGCAGCGTAGTCCGAAAGCATCGCCTTCGCCTATGCCTCCCATATATACGGCGTGGTGCCTTGGCTCATGGTCCCCCAACCTCACCCAAGCCCAAAGTAGGCCCGGTGCAGCGCGTCGTCCGCATGCAGCGCCGCAACGCTGCCCTCAAAGCCGATCCGCCCGCCCTCCAGCGTGTAAACCCGGTCCGCCAAATCCAGGAACGCCACATTCTGCTCAGCGATCAGCAGCGCCAGCCCCGTGCCGCGGAACCGCCGCAGCACCGCGATCACCTCGGACACGAACAGCGGCGACAGCCCGGCGCTCGGCTCGTCCATCACCAGCAGCCGCGGCGACCCGGCCAGCGCCTTGGCGATGCCGAGCATCTTGCGCTGCCCGCCCGACAGGCTGCTGGCCAGCGCACCCCGGCGCTGCGCCAAATCGGGAAACACGGCGAACAACTCGTCGACCCGCGTTCGCAGCGCCGCCGCACCGGCGAACTGCCCGCCGATGCGCAGGTTCTCCTGGATCGACAGGCCAGGGAACACCCCGAGCTCCGACATATAGGCGACACCCAGCCGCACCCGCCGGTCGGTGCGCAGCCGCGTGACATCGGCGCCGTCCAGCGCCACCCGCCCTCCCCAAGCCGGCATCAATCCAAGCAGCACCTTCAACAACGTCGTCTTGCCGGCGCCGTTCGCGCCCAGCAGCACGACGCTCTCCTGCTGCCCCACCCGCAGGCCGGCGCCCCACAGCACCTGGACGCTGCCATAGCCGGATTCGATCTCCTGGGCGTCCAAAACGTCAGCCATGGGCGCCGCCAAGATAAACCTGCACCACCATCGGGTCGCGCGTGGCCGCCGCCATGCTGCCGCCGA
>JAABUQ010008779.1_pt1 | contig 13995 bp, 13 predicted proteins | sample 5560001 | NCBI WGS metagenome assembly JAABUQ01 (sample SAMN10711888, study PRJNA513371) | rock metagenome | isolation source: Antarctica rocks | place: Antarctica: Victoria Land, Finger Mt nord | collected 2015-12-18
CATCATGGCGGACAACGTGGAGAGTCTGGACGGGCTGCCCCGGCACATCGCAAGCCTCGGCCTCACCAAGTACCAGATCAACGTCCTGCACGAGCACAAGGGCAAGCACTTCGGCGGAGAGCTTGGCACGGATGCGCAGGCCGCGCTGGCGCGGCTGCGGGCTGCCTTCACGGCCAGCGCGGTCCAGCTTGTGGTCGATGTCCCCGGGCGCCTCGACTTTAACGTGAATGATGCTGCGGGGTACCGGACAACGTACGCCGGTGTGCCGCAGGATGGCTTGACCCGGCGCTGCCTGCTGCCCTGGGAGTTCCCGTTCATCGACAAGGACGGGAATGTCTTCCTGTGCAGCAACGCGACGGGACGGGACTCCGAGGTCCTCGGCTCCCTGCGGGACGCCGCATTCATGGACATCTGGCACAATGAGCGTTTCCAGGACGTCAGGCGGTGCTTCCTGGCCGCGGAGGGGCTGCCCGAGGCGTGCCGCGACTGTACGATCCAGCCATTGGGGACACACCCGTTGCGGGAGTACCGTGCAGACATCCTGTCCCTGCCCGCGCCCCTGGAGCTGGGTATGGAGCAGGATGCGGTGTTGATGGTACGGAACGCAGGGCGCACCGCGTGGCGGGCCGGGGAAGTTGCCGTGGGGACGGTGCGCCCACGTGACCGGACCAGCCCGTTGCAGACCGAGGGCTGGCTGTCGGTCAACCGGGTCGCCGCGAATTCGCAGCCCGTCGAACCCGGCGCGACCGCCGTGTTCACCTTGAGGTTGGCAGGCAAACCCATCGATGCGGCACGGGCGACGCCCGGGCAGGAGTACGGGGAGGCGTTCCAGCTTGTGGTTGACGGGAAGCATTGGATCGCCGGGTCGGAGTTCACCATCGCGCACCGTCCGCCCCGGCCGTACCAGCCCGCGGGCCTTGGTTGGCTGCTGGCGCGCTGGCAAGGCCCGCAAGCAGCGCGCTGACAGCACCGTGCCGTCAGCGCAGAGCGTAGGGTCCACTGTGCAGGGGTACTAGGTGCCGTCCGGTTCGGGGGTGGTTGCCTTAACCGGCCAAAGTCGCGGCTCATACTGTCATGCCGAGGACGGTCCTTCCGGGAGCAAAGAAGCAGCACATGAGCGCACGCGACCCCCGGATCGCGATCATCGGCGGCGGCATCGGTGGCCCCACGCTCGCCATCGCCCTGCGCCAGCGCGGCATCGCGGCCGACGCATACGAGCAGGCGCCGCACCTGGCCGAGATCGGCGCGGCGGTCGCGCTGTCCGCCAACTCCACCCGCGAGCTGCGCCGCCTGGGCGTGCTGGACCAGGTCACCGCGGCCTCCTGCGAGCCGACCGAGCTGATCTACCGCGACTGGCGCACCGGCAACCGTGTGGCGGCGCACCCCGTGCGGAACAGCTACCAGGCGCGGTTCGGCGCGCCCTACTACGGCATCCACCGCGCCGACCTGCAACGCGCGTTGAGCGGCGCGCTGGGCGCCGCCGGGCTGCACTTGGGCTACCGGCTGTGCGGCCTGCGGGATCAGGGCGGCACGATGCGGCTGGACTTCGACAACGGCCATGTCGCCGAGGCCGACCTGGTGGTGGGCGCCGACGGCGTGCGCTCCATGGTCCGGCAGTGGGTGACGGAGGGGGAGGGCGTGGTCTAATCCGGCACCAGCGCCCTGCGCGGCATCGTGCCTGCCACTGCGCTGCCGTCGCTGCCGGATCCGCAGGCCATCCAGTTCTGGATGGGGCCGGACGCGCACCTGCTGCACTACGCGATCGGTGGCGACGGGCAGGACGTGAACTATTTCGCCGTCATGGAAGGGCCGCGGGAGTGGCACGCTGCCGGGTCGGTGACGGAGATGGACCAGGACGAGGCGCGGGCCGCCTTCGCCGGCTGGCACCCGGCGGTGACGGAGATGGTCGCCGCCGTGCCGCACCATAGGCGCTGGGGCCTGTTCGTCGTGCGCCCGCTGCTGCGCTGGCACCGGGGCCGGGCGGTGCTGCTGGGGGACAGCGCGCACGCCGTGGTGCCGCACCACGGCCAGGGCGCCAACACCACCATCGAGGACGCGATCACCCTGGCGGAGCTGCTGGCCCATGTGGAGCCGGACGGCATGGACGGCATGATGGCCCGCTACCAGGGCCTATGCCGCGCCCGCACGCGCAAGATACAGCGCAGCTCCTGGGCCACCAACGGCGTGCTGCACCTGCCGGATGGCCCGGAGCTGGCCGCACGGGACCGCAAGATGGCGCAGTTCCCGCAGGACTTCGCCTGGATCCACGAGTTCGACGCGTTGCAGTCGGCCCGGCAGGCTGCCCGCACCGCCGCGTACGCCTGATGCCGAACACGCTGGCGCCCCTTCAGGCCGCCTTTGCGCACGTTCTGCAAGCCACCGTGAACGCCGATCCGGCCGCCGTGACGCGCGGCAGCCGGTTACGGGAGGACCTGGGTATCAACTCGCTGTCCATGATCGAGGTGGCTTGCGCGGCGGAGGACCGGTTCGGCGTGCGCGTCCCGGATGACGACCTGGAGCGGTTCGTGACGGTTGGCGACGCGGTCGATTTCCTGCACCACGCGCTGCTGCAACATACCCTGCTGCAAGGTGATGGAGCATCGGCTGCCGCGTTCACACCCTCCTGAATATTCCTCCCTTAACCTGGCCTGACCAGGCGGTGCTGCTTCCGGCCCGCGGACAGCTTGACAGTGCCGTCGCGCAGGTCGGCGGTGGACACCACCGCGCCCTCGTCCGTCAGCGCCACGTCGTTCACCCGGGCACCGCCGCCGCGGATCAGGCGGCGCGCCTCCCCCAGGCTGAGCGACAGGCCGCTGTCGGCAAACAGCCGGATCGCCGCGATCCCGGCGTCCAGGTCGGCCGCGGCCACAAGGTGCGTCGGCAGCGTCTCGGCGGCAGTGCCGTCCTCGAACGCCTGCCGCGCCGTCTCTGCCGCAGCCTCAGCCTGAACGGCCCCATGCGCCAGGGCGGTGGCCGCGGTTGCCAGCACCTTCTTGGCCTCGTTGATGTCAGCGCCCGGCAGCGCCTCCAGCCGGGCGATCTCGTCCAGCGGCACGTCGGTGAACAACCGCAGGAAGCGGCCCACGTCGGCGTCGTACGTGTTGCGCCAGAACTGCCAGTAGTCGTACGGCGACAGCCGGTCCGCCGCCAGCCACACCGCGCCGCGGGCGGTCTTGCCCATTTTGGCGCCGCCCGCGGTGGTGATCAGCGGCGTCGTCAGGCCGAACACCTGCCCGCCATCGGTCCGCCGCACCAGCTCGACGCCAGAGACGATGTTGCCCCACTGGTCCGACCCGCCCATCTGCAGCGCCACCCCGTGCCGGCGGTTCAGCTCGCGGAAGTCGTAGCTCTGCAGGATCATGTAGTTGAACTCGAGGAACGTCAGCGGCTGCTCGCGCTCCAGACGCAGGCGCACGCTGTCGAAGGTCAGCATGCGGCCGATGGTGAAGTGCGGCCCCACATCGCGCAGCAGGTCGATGTAGCCCAGGCGGTCCAGCCATTCGGCGTTGTTCTCCATCATGGCCTCGCCGGGTCCGAACCGCACGAAGGGGTCCAGGCAGCGGCGCAGCCCGGCCATGTTGGCGGCGATCTGCTCGTCCCCCAGCATCTGCCGGGCCTCGTCCTTGCCGGAGGGGTCGCCGATACGGGTGGTGCCGCCGCCCATCAGCGCCACCGGGCGGTGGCCATGGCGCTGCATCAGGCGCAGCAGCATGATCTGCACGAGGTTGCCGACGTGCAGGCTGTCGGCGGTGCAGTCGAAGCCGATGTAGCCCGCAACCGGCCCGGCCTGCAGCGCCGCGTCCAGCGCCTCCATGTCGGTGCACTGGTGGATGAAGCCGCGGGCGGCGGCCTCGGTCAGGAAGGGGCTGGCGGGCATTCGACGTATCCTGCGGAGACCGGGGGGTGCCGCCCGGCGCGGGCGTGCCGTATAGCGGACATCCATGCCAGACCAAAACTCCCCAAGCCCAGTTCCTGCCGTGCCGCGCGCGCCGCCCATCGTCGCTCGCACGCCGGGCCAGCAGGTCCGGCGCATCGGGCTGCACATCCCTTGGCGGAGCGACCTGTACCACCGCGCGCTGACGCTGCGCTGGTGGGAGTTCCTAGGGGTGGGCTGCGCGATCTACCTGGGGGTCAACCTGATCTTTGCCGGGTTGTACCTGCTGCAGCCCGGCGCGGTTGCCGGGGCCAAGCCCGGCGACTTCCTGGATGCGTTCTTCTTCAGCGTGCAGACCATCGCCACCATCGGCTATGGCCAGATGTCGCCCGCCACGGTGTATGCCAACACGCTGGTCACGGTCGAGACAATGGCCGGGCTGGTGTTCCTGGCGCTGGCAACAGGCGTGGTGTTCGCCCGCATCAGCCGGCCCACGGCGCGGGTGATGTTCGGCCACTTTGCGACCATCGCACCGCACAACGGCGTGCCGACGCTGAGCCTGCGCCTCGGCAACGAGCGCCGCAGCCAGATATTGGAGGCGTCCGCCACCGTCACCCTGCTGCGGTATGAGCGCACGCTGGAGGGCGTGATGTTCCGCCGCTTCTACGACCTGCCGCTGGCGCGGGCGCGCACGCCGGTGTTTGCGCTGACCTACACCGTCATGCACACCATCGACGAGGCTAGCCCCTTATATGGCCTCACGCACGAGGCCTTGGTGGCGGAGGAAGCAGAGCTGCTGGTCGCGGTGTCAGGGATCGAGGAGACGACCTCCCAGACCGTGCACGCCCGGTATTCCTACCTGCCGGAGGAGATCCTGTGGGGCCATCGCTACGCCGACATTTTCTCGAGTGACCCGGACGGCACCCGGGTGATCGACTACACGCGGTTCCACGAGACAGGGCCGGCATAGCCAGGCAGGGCGGCGGGCATCATGCCCACCGCCCCGAGGGCTAGTCCGCCGCCAGCGCCAGCGCCTTGCGGGCAAGGATTTGGCCCACATGCTCCTCGATGGCCAGGCCGACATGCTCGGCATGGGTCGCGAACACATGGTCCGCCCCGGCATACACCCGATAGTCCACCTGCACGTTCTTCTGCGTGTTCAGCTTGTCCACCAGCTTCCGCACCGCAGGCTCCGGCACCAGCTCATCGTTGTCGCCGTGCAGCAACAGGCCGCCGCAGGGGCAGGGCGCCAGGAAGCCGAAGTCGTAGTGGTTCGCCGGCGGCGCGACGCTGACCCAGCCGCTGATCTCCGGCCGGCGCATCAGGAGCTGCATGCCCACGAAGGCGCCGAACGAGTAGCCGCTGATCCACAGCCCGCTGCTGTTCGGGTTGACCATCTGCATCCAGTCCAGCGCGGCGGCGGCGTCGCTGATCTCGCCGAATCCGCCGTCGTACTTGCCCTGGCTGCGTCCGACGCCACGGAAGTTGAAGCGCATGACGCTGAAGCCGAGCTTCTGGAACGACTGGTACATCGTGTAGGCGATGCGGTTGTTCATCGTGCCGCCGTGCATCGGGTGCGGGTGCAGGATGAGCGCCAGCGGCGCGCCGGTCTCCTTGGAGTGGTGGTAGCGTCCCTCTAACCGCCCGTCAGGGCCGGCGAACATCACCTCAGGCATGGCGTTCCAAATCTTTCTTGTTCTCCGCAGCCAGGCATGGCCGCGGTCGCTGCAGCAATCGGCGCGTGCCGGACGATGCCCCGCCCTGCGCCAACCCCTTCCTGTCGGACCAGCCTGCCCGGTCCGGCGGATTGACCCGCCATCCTGAAGCAGCTTAGCTGGCCGGGTCTGGCAAGACCCCACTTGCACCCCTAGCTATGGAGGCGCCGATGGGTGTCGCTCCTTGGGGAACCCAGCGGTTCCCCGGGGAACCCAGCGGTTTATAGCGGCGTCAGCTTGAATTTACATAACGGAATTGTCGCATGGCATTCATGTTTCTACGGGAAGCCATCGGCGCCTACCGGCAGCGCGACCCCGCGGCACGGTCCTGGGTGACGGTGCTGCTATGCTATCCCGGCCTGCACGCCGTGCTGTGGCACCGGATGGCGCACCTGCTGTGGCATCGTGGATTGTACCTGCCTGCACGGTTCATCGCACACCTGGGGCGGTTCCTGACCGGGATCGAGATTCATCCGGCTGCGCGCCTCGGCCGCCGCCTGATCATCGATCACGGCATGGGCGTCGTGATCGGCGAGACCGCGGAGGTTGGTGATGACGTTTATTTGTACCATCAAGTGACCCTGGGCGGCACCAGCAGCGAGCGCGGCAAGCGTCACCCGACCATCGGCAACGGCGTCATCGTGGGTGCGGGCGCGAAGATACTCGGCAATATCCTGATCGGCGACGGTGCCCGCGTCGGCTCGAATGCCGTGGTGGTGCGGCCTGTCGATCCCGGCGTCACCGTGGTCGGCATCCCCGCCCGCCCGGTCGATCGTGACCCGGTGCAGCGCCGCCCCATGCCTGCTGCGACGCATGTCCCCGCGGCGACGCATGTTCCGGTCTTCGTTGCCTACGGAACGCCCTGCGAGGAGACCTTGGACCCCCTGGTCCGCAACGTCGAGGCGCTGCGGGCGGAGATGCTGGCGCTGGAGGCGCGGGTGTCCGCCCTGCAGCGCTCCCCCGCCGCGGAGTAGCCGTTGGCCTACCTGGACGCCAACGCGACGGAGCCGCTGCGGCCGGAGGCGCGGGCGGCGGTGCTGGAGGCGCTGGACCTGGTGGGCAATCCGGCGTCCGTCCACGCCAGCGGCCGGGCGGCCCGGCGAGTGCTGGAGGCGGCGCGGTCCGCCGTGGCCCTGCGGTTCGGCGCCGACCCGGGCGCGGTTGTGTTCACTTCCGGTGGGACGGAGGCCAACGCCTTCGCCATCGCGGCGCTGCGCGCTGGCCGCCGGGTGGTGATTGGCGCGACGGAGCATGATGCGGTTCGGGCTGCCGCCCCGGATGCGGTGGTGCTGCCAGTGGACGGCGACGGAGTGGCCGACCTGGACGCTTTGGCGCGGCTGCTGGCAGAGGGTCCGGCGCTGATCTGCCTGATGTGGGCCAACAACGAGACTGGCACGATCCAGCCGGTCGAGGCCGCGGCGGCGCTATGCCGGCAGCATGGGGCGCTGCTGCATGTGGACGCCGTGCAGGCTGCCGGGCGCATCCCGGTTCGCCTGGTGGGGGACAGCATGGCTTTGTCGTCACATAAGCTGGGCGGTCCCAAGGGTGCCGGTGCGCTGTTGCTGGGCCCAGGCATCGACGCGGCGCCGTTGATCGCAGGCGGCGGTCAGGAGCGGGGGCGGCGCGGCGGCACCCCGGCGCTGCCGGCCATCGCCGGGTTCGCCGCGGCGGCGCAGGCAGCCCTTCCGGATGCGGCGGCGTTGCGCGATGCGGTGGAGGCCGCGGCGCTGGCCTGCGGTGCCGTGGTATTGGGTGGAGCGCACCGGTTGCCAAATACGTCCTGCCTGGCGCTGCCCGGCGTGCGGGCCGATACCCAGGTGATCGCGTTGGACCTGGCGGGCGTGCAGGTATCGGCTGGGGCGGCATGCAGCAGCGGCAAGGTGGCGGCGAGCCATGTACTGACGGCCATGGGCTGCGGTGTGCTGGCGGGGCAGGCGATCCGGGTCAGCTTACCGTGGAACGCCGCGGGAGCGGATGTCGTGGCGTTCAACCGAGCCTATTCGGACATGGCTGCACGGCTGGGAAAGCGGGCCGCCTAGCGCCATATCTGGCCCATGCGCCCAAACTCCATGCGCCCGAACCGCCCCGTCTATCTGGACAACCAGGCTACCACGCCGTGCGATCCCCGCGTGGTTTCCGTCATGCTGCCCTGGTTCACCGAGCGGTTCGGCAACCCGCACAGCGCCGAGCACAGCATGGGCCGGGAAGCCGCCAATGCCGTCGAGGCCGCCCGCGCCGAGGTTGCCGCCCTGATCGGCGCCGAGCCGCGAGAGATCGTGCTGACCTCCGGCGCGACTGAGGCCAACAACATTGCCATCAAGGGTGCGGCCCGCTTCGCCGCCAGCCAGGACGACCCGCGCCGCCGGGTGGTCACGGTGGCGACGGAGCATAAATGCGTCCTGGGAAGCGTCGCGGACCTTGCGGCCGAGGGGTTTGAGGCGGTGGTGCTCCCTGTCCGCCCCGATGGGCTGGTCGATCCGGACGCCCTGCGCGATGCCCTGCGCACGCCGACGCTGCTGGTCAGCATCATGGCCGTGAACAATGAGACTGGGGTCGTCCAGGACACTGCCGCTTTGGCTGGGATCGCCCGGTCGGCTGGCGCGCTGTTCCACACCGATGCCGCCCAGGCCGCCGGCAAGGTTGCGCTGGATGTTCACGCCCAGGGCATCGACCTGTTGAGCCTCAGTGGCCACAAGCTGTATGGTCCGAAGGGGGTCGGCGCGCTTTACATCCGCCGCCGGCCGCGCGTTCGCCTGGCGCCGCTGTTCTCCGGCGGCGGGCAGGAGCGGGGGTTGCGGTCCGGCACGCTGCCTACGCCTCTGGTGGTCGGACTGGGCGAGGCATGCCGGCTGGCAGGGCTGGAGATGGCCGAGGAGGCAGACCGGTTGGCGGCCCTGCGCGACCGCCTGTTGGCCGGGCTGCGGCGCGGGCAGCCAGGGCTGCCGGGGATGCCGGGGCTGGCCGTCAACGGGTCCTGGGAGCACCGCATCCCTGGCAACCTGAACCTGACCTTCCCCGCCCCGGTGCTGGCCCTGTTGCGCGCCGTGCCGGAGCTGTGCGCCTCCACCGGCTCCGCGTGCAGCTCGGCGGAGGTGGAGCCCAGTTACGTGTTGCGCGCCCTGGGCCTGTCGGATGAGGCGGCGTCGCGCACCTTGCGTCTGGGACTGGGACGTTTTACCTCCGCCGCCGATGTCGATTTCGCGGCCGATGCCCTGCTTGCCGCCGTCCACTCACATGCCGAGGCCTGAGTTATGCCCAAGATGACCTTTGTCGAACGCAACGGCGCCGCGCGGGTGGTGGACGCGCCGCTCGGGCTGTCGGTGCTGGAGATCGCGCACCGCCACGGTGTCGATATCGAGGGGGCGTGCGAGGGGTCTCTGGCGTGCAGCACCTGCCATGTGATCGTTGATCCCGCCTGGTTCGCCAAGCTGGCCAAGCCGACCGAGGACGAGGAGGACATGCTGGACCTGGCCTTTGGGCTGGAGCAGACCTCGCGGCTGGGCTGTCAGGTGGTGATGACGCAGGCGTTGGACGGGCTGGTGGTGAAGCTGCCGGCGGCCACGCGCAACGCCCAGGGATAAGGGAGGCACGCCATGCGGATCGTCGCCGCAATGTCCGGCGGCGTGGACAGCAGCGTGGTGGCGGGACTGCTGGCCGAGGCCGGGTACGAAGTCATTGGTGTAACATTGCAGCTGTATGACACCGGTGCTGCGGCGCGGCGGCGCGGGGCGTGCTGCGCCGGGCAGGACATCCATGATGCGCGGGACGTGGCGGACCGGCTGGGCATTCCGCACTACGTGATCGATGCGGAGGCTCGGTTCCGGGCCGCGGTGATCGGTGATTTCGCGGACAGCTACGCCGCCGGGCAGACGCCGGTGCCGTGCGTTCGCTGCAATATGAGCGTGAAGTTCACGGACTTGCTGGGTTTGGCGCGCGACTTGGGGGCGGAGGCGATGGCGACCGGCCACTACGTCCGCCGGGTCGATGGTCCCAGGGGGCCGGAGCTGCACCGTGCAGCCGACCCGGCACGCGACCAGAGCTGGTTCCTGTTCGCCACCACGCTCGACCAGTTGGCGTTCTCGCGCTTTCCATTGGGCGACATGCCGGACAAGGCTGCGGTGCGCAGCCATGCGGCACGGCTGGGCCTGCAGGTCGCCGACAAGCCTGACAGCCAGGACCTGTGCTTCGTGCCCGGCGGTAGGTATGCCGACACCGTGACCCGGATGCGGCCCGATGCGGCGCTGCCCGGGGAGATCGTGTCGCGGGATGGCCGCGTGCTGGGCCAGCATGACGGCATCGCGCGCTACACCGTGGGGCAGGGACGCGGGCTGGGTGCGGCGTCGCTGGACGGGGGGGAGCGGCAGGCGGTGCTGTCCGTCGATGCCGGGCGGCGGCGAATCGTGGCGGGGCCGCGCTCGGCGGGGAGCCGCGTGGTGCGGCTGCGGGAGGTCAACTGGCTGGTTGATCCGCCTACGGGTCCGCTGCACTGCACGGTGAAGCTGCGGGCGCGGGAGGTGCCGCATGGCGCGACGGTGGAGGGCACCGATGAGGGTGCGGTGGTTCATCTAGATGTGCCGGCCCTGGCGGCGCCTGGGCAGGCCTGCGTGTTCTATGCTGCGGACCGCATTCTTGGAGGCGGCTTCATCACGGCGTGACGGTGCGGTGGGCCGCTACTTGCCTGCGCCCTCTGTTCCGACAGTCGCCGGGCCGCCCGGGTGCGTCGTCGTGGCGCCGCTCTGAATGGTCGTGGTCGATAGGACACCTGGCTCACTGCCAAGTGGCCCTGTTGCCGGTTTGGGCGCGTTGCGGACGAACGCCGCGCCTGGGTTCGGCGTGTCGGAGCCGCTTGGGTAGGCTGGCCGGCTTTGCGGCCCGGTGTTGGCGTTCTCGCTCCCAGACGGCAGGGAGTTGGTCGGCGAGTTCGGGTGAGCGGCGGCTCCCAGGCCGTCACGTGATTGCGTCGCGCCGGATTGCGCCTGGGCGGCGGGTGACGCTGCGAGCAGGGCGGCGCTCAGCAGGAGGGGGAATGCTCGCACGACAGGCTCCTTGCATGGGACGGCGGTTGTTACGCATGGGTGATGGAAGGGTTGCGTGGCGGCCTGCCGCAACAGCCGGGGCGGTCGTGGGTCGGTTTCAGACAACAGACTGACCCACTGCCGCTGGGGCGGAAGCGTTGACGGGAGGGCGGGACAGGGGCATATCCCGCGTCCCGGCATGGCGGCGTAGCTCAGTGGTAGAGCAGGAGAATCATAATCTCTTGGTCGGCGGTTCAAATCCGTCCGCCGCTACCGGTTCCTCACCCGCTGGATGCCTTCCGCTTCAGGTTGAAGTCCGCAGCTTGATCCATGCGATGTGACCGGGTTCGGCGCATCCACGATGTGGATGCGGTCGCCGGTCCAGTTGCGGTTGAACAGGGTGGGGATTTTCTTCACGGGCCGGCGTGTTGCGACAGCCAGGCGACGACGTCGGCGGCGTTCCGGTCGGGCGGGAACACCGGATAGAAGATGTGCGTCACCGTGCCGCCGTCGATGATGAGCGTGAACCGCCGCAACAGGGTCATGCCGGCGGCCTCGAACGTCGGCAGGTCCAGCGCTTGGGTCAGCGTACCCGCGGCGTCGGAGAGCAGCGGGAAGGGCAGGTGCAGGCGCTCGGCGGCCTCTTGCTGGTAGGCGGTGTCCTGGGTGGACAGGCCGAACACCCGGTCCACGCCCAGGCGCCGCAGCTCGTTGTAATGATCGCGGAACTCGCAGGATTGGGGGGAGCAGCCGCGTGCGCCGGGGATCATGTCCCAGCCGGCGGGGTTGTCGGCGCCGGGCTGGCTGGTGCGGGGATAGGCATACAGGACGGTGCGGCCCGGCAGCGCCGACAGGTCGATGCTGGAGCCGCTGGTCGCCGGCAGCGGCACGGCGGGCAGCTTGGCGCCCAGCAGGTGCGCGGCCGCGCCGTCGTCTGGCGGTGCGGGGATGCTGGACCAGTCTGGAGCGCTGGACCAGTCTGGGGCTTCGACGGTCTTGGCTGTCATGGCGTTCCTTTCTTTAGGGTCATACCCCTGCCCGCCCTGGCGCTCCAGCCCGCGGCAGCCAGAGCGCCAGGATGAAGGTGACCGACAGCAGGCCCATGTTGCACAGCAGCGCCGCCGATAGGGCTGCGTCGTAGTCCGCCCGGCTAGCGCCCGCGCCCAGCATGCCGAAGAACACCCCACCGATCACCGCTACCCCCAGCGCGAAGGCGATCTGCTGCACGGTGGAGAACACCCCCAATGCCGACCCGGCATCCGCGGCCGGGATGCGGCTGCTGCCCACCACGACCGCTACCAGGGACGGCAGCGCCAAACCCTGGCCGATCCCATACCAGACCAGCACCGCCGCCAGCCAACGTCCGTCCAGCGCCACCCCGTGCGCCGCCCGCGCCAGCAGCACGATCGCGGCCAGCCCCGTCACCATCAGCGCGGTGCCCAGGTTGATCACCCACGGCCCGATCCGCCGGGCAACCGCCGACGACAGGCGCGATCCGGCGACGAATCCCCCGCCGAACGCGACGAAGGTCAGGCCGGTCGCCAGCGGCCCCATGCCGAAGCCCTGCTGCAGGAACAGCGTGATGGTCAGGAAGAACGACGCCAGCCCGCCGAAGAACGTCACCGCCATCACCAGACCCAGCGAGAACGCCCGGTCGCGGAACAGCCGCAGGTTGACCAGCGGTGCCCGGCCGCGCGCCTGCAACGCGGCCTCGTATAGGATGAAGGCTGCCATCACCGGCACGGATAGGGCGATGCACACCAGGGACCATGCGGGCCACCCGGCCTCCCGTCCCTCCACCAGCGGCACCGACAGCAGCAGGAGTGCGGTGGTGCCGATCAGGATGCCGCCGGGGTCCAGGCTGTGGCGGCCGGCGGAGCGGGACTCGGGCAGGACCAGCCGTGCAGCGATGGCGGCTACGATGCCGATGGGCACGTTGACCAGGAAGATGGGGCGCCAGGTGAGGCCGTGCGGGTTCCACTCTATCAGTGCGCCGCCGATCAGTTGGGCTGCGATGCTGGCGCCGCCCAGGGTGACGCCGAACCAGCCGATGGCGCGGGCGCGCTCGCTGTCGGGGAAGGTGACGCGGATGATCGCCAGAACCTGCGGGTTCATCATCGCCGCGGTCAGGCCCTGCAGCACCCGCGCGGCGATCAGTTGGCCCGGCGTCCCGGCCAGCCCGCATAGCGCCGATGCCAGGGTGAAGCCGGCCATGCCCCATACGAACACCAGCCGCCGGCCGTATAGGTCGCCCAGCCGGCCGCCGGTCACCAGCAGCACCGCGAACGCCAGGCCATAGCCGGCCACGACGAACTGCAGTTCTGCCGGGCGGGCGCCTAGGTCGGCCCGCATGGACGGCAGGGCGACGTTTACGACGAAGAAGTCGAACGATGTTAGGAAGGCCGCTGTCAGCACCAGCACTAGGCCGGGCCAACGCCTCGGGTCCGGCGTCTCCGTCGCGGGTGGCGCCTCTGTCAGGGGCTGGGACAAGCGGCTAACCCATTGCCGCGCCGGCCGGGGTGGCGGTCGCGGCACGGCGAGGGGTGGTGCGGTGCATGGTGTCTTCCTATGTCGGTGAGCGCTGGCCACGCTGGACGGCGGCGCGGGCCTTGCGTGTGGCGGGATCGATGCTGGAATAAGCCATCCCTGCCATGCTCGTAAGTCTTTCGGGGCGGTGTCAACCAGTGCTAACCACATGGCTTCATGCGCTCCGGACCCGTCCGGGGCTCCTGCTTTGACCGAGGGGACTTGCTGCGTGACAGCCCACTCCATTCTGCCTGCGCCCTTCACGCTGGGGTTGCTGGATCAAGGCGTGCTGCTGGTTGGCGGCGATACCGGCACAGTGGCCTACCTTGAAGAACAAGGCGCGGTGGTGCGCCGCATCGACGGCCCGGCCGTGGCGGCGGACCTCGACGGCGTGCGGCTTGTGCTGCTGCGGGCGGATGATGCGGCGTCGCGGCAGGCGGCGCAGGCGCGTGGCGTGCTGATTGGTGTGCTCCCTGCTGCGCTGCACGACGCCGCGCCGGGCCGCGAGAGCCGGGCCAGCGTGGCTGGCGGGTCCAGCTTGGGCGGGCGGGCGAGCTTGGTGGGGGCCGGGCCGGGGGCGGCGGACCTGCTGACGGTGCGCGCGGTGCAGGCGATCCAGTCGGCCGATGTGCTGCTGTATGACAAGCTGGTGGGGGCGGAGGTGCTGGCGCTGGCTCCGGCTGGGGCGCGGCGGATCGATGTCGGCAAGCGGTGCGGGCGGCATGCCATGAGCCAGAGTGCTATCAATGCGCTAATCGTGCGGCATGCCCAGGCTGGGGCGCATGTGGTGCGGCTGAAGGGTGGCGACCCCTTCGTGTTCGGGCGCGGCGGGGAGGAGTTGGAAAGCCTGCGGCTGGCGGGGGTG
>JAABUQ010008780.1_pt1 | contig 13995 bp, 8 predicted proteins | sample 5560001 | NCBI WGS metagenome assembly JAABUQ01 (sample SAMN10711888, study PRJNA513371) | rock metagenome | isolation source: Antarctica rocks | place: Antarctica: Victoria Land, Finger Mt nord | collected 2015-12-18
CGAGCGTGACCGCCGCACCGAGGAGATCATCGACTCCACGCCCATCCCCGACTGGGCCTTCCTGGTCCCCAAGATCGCGGCGGTGTCGCTGGTGCTGCTGGCCCTGTACGCCGTCAGCGTGGTCGAGGCGATGGCGGTGCAGACGCTGAAGGGCTTTCTCCACTACGAACTCGGCAAATACCTGTGGTGGTACGTCGCCCCCGAGGCCATCCAAGCCCTGCTCGTTGCGGTGCTGGCGGTGTTCCTGCAGGCGATCAGTCCGCACAAGTTCGTCGGCTGGATGCTGATGGTGGCTTTCGTAATCAGCCAGCTGGTCTTCAACGGGCTGGGCTGGGAGCATAACCTCTATCAGTACGCCGGGACGCCCGACGCGCCGCTGTCGGACATGAACGGCCAGAACCGGGGCGCGCTCGCGGCCTGGTGGTTCCGCCTCTACTGGTCGGCCGTTGCCCTGGCGCTGGCGGTGCTGGCCTACGGCCTGTGGCGGCGGGGCGCGCAGACGGCGCTGCGCCCGCGCCTGCGCCGTTTGCCCCGCCGGCTGGCCTCGCCCGCGGGCGGCCTGCTGGCGGCCGCGCTGGTCGTGGCTGCGGCGAGCGGGGCCTACATCTTCCTCAACACCAACGTCTGGAACCCCTACCGCACCGGGCTGGAGCAGGAAGCCTGGACCGCCGATTACGAAAAGGCGCTGCTGAAGTACGAGACCGTGCCGCAGCCCAAGATCACCGACGTCAAGCTGAACGTGGCCCTGTACCCCGACCGGCCCGAAGCGGTGACCGACGGCGTCTATGTCATCCAGAACAAGACCTCCACGCCCATCCCCGAACTGCACGTCCGCTTCGCCCGCGACCTGCACGTAGACGCCCTGTCGGTGGAGGGGGCGCGGCCGCAGCGCACCTTCGAACGGTTCAACTATCGCATCTTCCGCTTCGACGCAGCCATGCGGCCCGGCGAGACGCGGCGAGTGTCGTTCACCACCCGGCGAGGTCAGCGCGGCTTTCGCAACAGCGGCAACGAGACCGGCATCGTCGCCAACGGCACGTTCCTGAACAACATGGAGATCGCGCCCCTGCTCGGCATGGACCGCTCCATGCTGCTCAAGGACCGCGCGCGGCGGCGGCGCCATCACCTGCCCGCCGACCTGCGCCCGCCCAAGCTGGAGGACCCTCGTGGCCGCCTGTTCAACGAGCTGCGCATGGACAGCGACTGGGTGAACAGCGATATCACCGTCTCCACCGTCGCCGACCAGACCCCGATGGCGCCGGGCTACAAGGTGGCCGACCGGATACAGGGCGGCCGCCGAACCGCCGAATTCCGCAGCGACGCGCCGATCAACGACTTCTTCTCGATCCAGTCGGCCCGCTACGCCGTCAAGCAAGAGGTTTACAAGGGTATAGACCTGGCGGTCTACTATCAGCCGACCCATCCCTGGAACGTTGGCCGCATGATCCAGGCGCTGAAGGTCGGGCTCGACTACGACCAAGCCAACTTCAGCCCGTTCCAGTTCCATCAGATGCGGATCCTGGAGTTCCCCGACTACGCCGAGTTCGCTCAATCCTTCGCCAACACCGTGCCCTACTCGGAGGGGATAGGGTTCCTCTTCAAGCAGACCGACCCGGCCAAGATCGACATGGTGACCTACGTCACCGCCCACGAGCTCGGGCATCAGTGGTGGGCGCACCAGGTGCTCGGCGGCGACCAGCAGGGCGCCGCCATGATCACCGAGACCATGGCGCAGTATTCCGCGCTGATGGCGATGGAGAAGCTGTACGGCCGAGACCAGATCCGCAAGTTCCTGAAGTACGAGTTGGACAGCTACCTGCGCTCCCGCGGCTCGGAGGCGGTGGAGGAGCTGCCGCTCGAGCGGGTGGAAGACCAGGGCTACATCCACTACCGCAAGGGCGCGCTGGTCATGTACCGGCTGCGCGAGGAGATCGGCGAGGCGGCGGTCAACCGGGCCCTGCGACGGTTCCTGGCCGCCCACGCCTTCAAGGGCGCCCCGTATCCGACCTCGCGCGAGCTGGTCGACGACTTCCGCGCCGAGGCGCCGGCCGACAAGCAGGCGCTGATCACCGACCTGTTCCAGCGCATCACGCTGTACGACCTCAAGGCGCGCTCGGCGACGGCGACGAGGCGTCCCGACGGCCGCTGGGACGTGCGCCTGCAGGTCGAGGCGAAGAAGCTGTACGCCGACGGCCACGGCCGCGAAACCGCCGCGCCGCTGGACGAGGAAGTCGACGTCGGCGCCTTCACCCGCGAGCCGGGCAAGAGCGGGTTCGGCCCCGCCGACGTGCTGGAATACCGCCCCGTTCGTCTACGTTCGGGCTCGCAGACCGTCGCCTTCGTCACCGCCCGCGCGCCCGCCTACGCCGGCGTCGACCCGTACAATCTGGTCATCGACCGCAACAGCGACGACAACCTGGTCAAGGTCGGGCGTTGACGCCGACATCCGGCCGCCGGACCCGGCCGTAGCCGTCCACGCGGTCGTTCAGCCGGCTTCAGAGCACCTTGTCCAGGGTGATCGGAAGGTCGCGGACGCGCTTGCCGGTGGCGTTGAACACGGCGTTGGCGACCGCCGCCCCCACGCCGGTAATGCCGATCTCCCCCACGCCGCGGGCCCCCATCGGCGTGTGCGGATCGGGCTCATCGTCCAGATCACATCGATATGGGGCACGTCCAGGTGCACGGGCACATGATACTCGGCCAGCGACGGGTTCATGATCCGCCCGGTCCGCTCGTCGAACTGGGTGTCCTCCATCAGCGCGAGGCCCAGCCCCATGATGATGCCGCCCCGGAACTGGCTCGCCGCCGTCTTGCTGTTGAGGATGCGACCGCAGTCGAAGGAGCCCAGGAAGCGGGCGACGCGGATCTCGCCGGTCACCGCGTTCACGCGCACTTCGCAGAACATGGCGCTGTGGCTGTGCATGGACCAGTGCTGGAGTTCCAGCGGCGGCGGCGCCTCGGCCTCGACGGTCACCTCGTCCCGCTGCGCGCGCGATAGGATGGAGGCATAGCTCTCGCAGCGGGACTCGTCGGCCAGGGCGCAGAGGCCGCCGTCGCTTCCGCCCACCTCTTCCGGCTTCAGCCCGGCCAGGGGCGAATCGTTGCCGGCGAGCTGGAGCAGCTCCTTGACCAGCTGGCGATGGGCGGCGCCCACCGCCGCGCCGATCGAGGCGGTCTGCTGCGATCCGCCCGCCATCACCATCCCCGGCAGGGCGGTGTCGCCGTAGAGGAAGGTGATCGCCTCCATGGGCAGGCCCAGCCGTTCGGCCGCCACCTGTGACTGGGCGGTGCTCGTGCCCATGCCCATCTCGTGGGCGGCGATGGCGATGGTCGCCCCGCCTTCACGGGTCAGGGTGATGCGGGCCGCCCCGCCCGGCATACGATAATAAGGGTAAGTGCCGCCCGCGCAGCCGACTCCGACCCGCCACTCGCCCTCTCGCCGGGTCCCGGGCCCCTGCCGCCCGGCCCAGCCGAACCGCTCGGCCCCGTCGCGCCAGGCCTGCTCGACGCCGCGTTGCGAGAAGGGCAGGCCCGTGGTCGGGTCCTTGTCGGGCTCGTTGCGCAGGCGAAGCTCCATCGGATCCGTGCCGAGTTCGTGGGCCAATTCGTCGACCGCGCACTCGAGGCCGAAGGTGCCCACCGCCTCGCCGGGCGCGCGCATGAAGGTGTTGGCCATCATGTTCAGCTTCACCGTCTCGACGTCGAGCAGGAAGCTCTTGGCCGCGTAGACGCTCTTGGCGGACAGGATGAAGGGCTCGGGCATGTTGTTGTGCGGGGTCATGGCGACCGTGCCCGTATGGATCACCGCGTCGAAGCCGCCGTCCGCCTGGGCGCCGATGGCGACCCTCTGCTCGGTCAGGGTGCGCCCGCCGACGATGCGGAACACCCCCTCGCGGGACAGCATGATCCGCACCGGACGCCCGGCCAGCCTGGCCGCCGCCGCCGCCAGCACCTGATGCTGCCACAGCAGCTTGGAGCCGAAGCCGCCGCCGACGAAGGGGGAGGTGACGTGGACCTGCTCCTCGTCCAGGCCGAACACCTGCGACAGGGTCCAGGCCTCGTGCGCGACCGCCTGCGACGAGTCGTGGACGCGCAGGGTGTCGCCTTCCCAGGCCAGGGTGCAGCCGTGCAGCTCGATGGGGCTGTGGCTGTGGCGGGGCGTGGTGTAGCGCACGTCGACCTTGTGCGGGGCGGCGGCCAGCATGGCCTCGGCGTCCTTGATCGCCAGCTTCAGGGGCTCCCCCATGAAGCGGCCCGGCTCCGAGCCCTTGGCCTTCGCCGCCTCCAGCGAGGTGACGGGGCTGTCCTCGGCGTAGGCGACGCGGATCAGGGTCTGGGCGTGGTCGGCCTGTTCCTGGGTCTTCGCGAGCACGATGGCGACGGGCTGTCCGTTCCAGTGGATGCGGTCGTCCTGCATCACGGGCACATCATCTGGCCCACAGGCTTTGGGCTGGCTCATGAACACGGGCGCGGGCTTCAGCTTGGGCGCATTGCGGTGGGTCATCACCAGCACGACGCCCGCCGAGGCCTCCGCGTCGGACACGTCGATCTCGCTGATGCGGCCGCGGGCGATGGTCGAATACTTGAGCGCGGCGTAGGTCAGCCCCTCCAGCGGGAACTCCGTGGCGAAAGCGGCCAGGCCCGAGACCTTCAGCGGGCCGTCAATCCGGCTGACCGGGGCGCCGATCAGGCCATGCTTGTGGCGGATCAGCGGGTCGGGCTCGTTCCCCGGGATGAAGCTGTCCGGCGCGAGCGCGATAGCCTTCTTCATCACGGCCTGGAGGGTGTCCTGTACGACGGGCATCAGGCCATCTCCTGCGTCGCGGCGAGCCGCATGAGGGTGTCGGTAATCAATCGCTCGGCGAGTTCGATCTTGAAGGCGTTGTCGCGAAGCCCGCGAGCGCCGGCGAGCTCGACCCTGGCCGCGGCGCGGAAGGCCGCCTCGGTCGCGGGGCCGCCCTTCAGGGCCGCCTCGGCCTGCGTGGCGCGCCACGGCTTGTGCGCGACGCCGCCGAGCGCCAGGCGCACATCCTTCACCGTCCCGTCCTCGACCGAAAGGCCGGCGGCCAGGGACACGAGCGCGAAGGCGTAGGACGCGCGGTCGCGCACCTTGCGGTAGGTCGAGCGGCCGGCGAAGCCTTCCGGGGGGAGGGTGACGGCGGTGACCAATTCGCCGGGCCGCAGCGCGGTCTCGACCTGCGGCGTGTCCCCGGGCAGCAGGTGGAAGTCCACCAGGGGAATGTCGCGCGCGCCGTTCTGCGCCTCGACCGTCGCCACCGCGTCGAGGGCGGCCAGCGCCACGGCCATGTCGGACGGGTGGGTCGCCACGCAGGCGTCGGAGGCGCCGAGGATGGCGTGGATGCGGTTGAAGCCCCCCAACGCATCGCAGCCGGCGCCGGGGCTGCGTTTGTTGCAGCGTGCGGCGTCGTCATAGAAGTACGCGCAGCGCGTGCGCTGCAGCAGGTTGCCGCCCACCGTCGCCATGTTGCGGATCTGGGCCGAGGCGCCGGCCAGTATGGCCTGCGACAGCAAGGGATAGCGCTCGCGCACCCGGCGGTCGGCCGCCGCCGCGGTGTTCTTCACGCCGGCCCCGATGCGCAGACCTCCGCCCTCGGTCTGCTCGATCCCGACCGACAGGCCGGTCACATCCACCAGCATCTCGGGATGCTCGATCGTCTCGCGCATCAGATCGACGAGGTTGGTGCCGCCGCCGAGATACCGCGCCCCGGCCCGGGCGCCCGCTGCGAGCGCCGCTTGGGTGTCGGCCGCGCGTTCATAGAGAAAGGTGTTCATCTCAGGCGGCCTCGCGCTGCGCCGCACCGGCGGCCTGGCCGTAGGTCTCGGCGATGGCGTCGACGATGCCGTTGTAGGCGCCGCAGCGGCACAGGTTGCCGCTCATCCGCTCGCGCACCTCATCGTGACTCAGCTCGAAGCGCTCCGCCGCAACATCGCCGCTCACATAGCTGGGCACGCCGTGCTCGACTTCGGCCGCCATGGCCACGGCGGAGCAGATCTGGCCGGGCGTGCAATAGCCGCACTGGAAGCCGTCGTGCTGCACGAACGCCGCCTGCAGCGGATGAAGACGACCGGGCGCGCCCAGCCCCTCAATGGTGGTGATCTCGCGGCCCTCATACTGAACCGCGAGCGCCAGGCAGCTGTTGATCCGCTCACCGTCCACCAGCACCGTACAGGCGCCGCAGGCGCCTTGGTTGCAGCCCTTCTTCGCCCCGAACAGGTGCAGATGCTCCCGCAGGAGATCGAGCAGCGACGTCCGCACGTCGGCGGCGACTGCATGCACTTGACCGTTGACCCTTAAGCGCATGCGCCTTCTCCCCGTTGTCGGACAGACAGGCGATCCTGACGGGATCGCCGGCGCCGGCCGGGACCCGCAATACCACAACCCTCGCCGCGGATGATGGACCTTTCAGCGATCGCGCAGGCGACAGCCCCGCCCGCAAGGGCGTTGACGCGATTAGGCGTGAGCGTCCACGCCGCACCAGCCGATCCCTGATCGCTTCAGCCCGTGGAGCGCTATGCGCTGCAGCCTGCTTTCGTCGACGATTTTGATCGTTCCGCGACGCTGCTGGATGGCGCCGCTGGCGCCCAGCGCGCTGGCGATCGCCGAGACGGTGGTGCGCTGCAAACTCAGGATCTGTGCGAGGCTTTCCTGGGTGATGGTCAGCGCCTGCGACTCCGCCTTGCGCGCCGCTTCCAGCAGCAATGCGGCAAGACGTTGATCGGCTTGTCGGCTATTGGACAGAGCCAGCTGCGCAAGCTCCAAAACTTCGCGCGAGAGCACCTTCAGAAAGTAAGAGGCGAAGGCGAGGTCGTTCTGCGCCCAGCCTCGCACCGTCACGCATGAGAACCTGCGCGCGGTGGCGGGCATCAGCACAACGGCGTCACCCGCGACGGCTTCGTCTTGCAAGCAGGCCGCCAATCCGATCACGTCCCCCGGCCCAGCCAGCTTCGCGGGAGCGTGCCCGTCGGCGGATTGGGCGGAGACGCTGACCAGTCCCGACTCGAGCAGATAAACGTCGTTTATGAAGTCGCCGACACTATGCAAGGTGTGCCCCTTGCCGAGAACGACGCGCTGACCCAAAGCCGCCATCTCACTCCCAGAGACGCCAAGCGATACTCCGATAAACCCTGGAGAGGATTGACCGCTTATGCCAACCTCGGAAAGTGTTTGTACGCCACCGCGGCTCATCATCGGTTCACTACGTGCAAGCATGCCCCTGTCTCCGACAAGCTGAGCTACGCTAGGGTAGACAGGGGTCGTCCGCGCTAACATAGGGTTGCTGCGATGAACGGAAACGCCGCCTCCGGCATCGGCAGGGCCGAGTACCTCGTCCGGAGGCTGGAGCACTTCACCAGGTTGTCAGCCGATGACAAGCGCGCTCTCGACCGGATCGCGGCGGGACCTGTTCAGAGCCTGCGGCCTCGGGACGACCTGATCCACGAAGGCGACCGGCCCGAGGACGTTCACCTGTTCCTCGACGGTTGGGCTTGCCGGTACGAAATGCTGGAGGATGGGCGGCGGCAGTTGACGTCCTTTTTCCTGCCCGGCGACTTTTGCGACATGAACGTGTTCATCCTGAGCCGGATGGATCATTCGATCGCGGCGCTCACGCCGTTGCGCGTGGCGAGGATCAGTCGGGAGGCGCTGCAGGAGATCACGCTCAACCATCCGCGCATCACACAGGCCCTTTGGTGGTCCACCCTGGTGACCCAAGCCATCCAGCGCGAGTGGACGGTCAGCCTGGGTCAGCGCACCGGGTACGAGCGCCTGGGGCATCTTCTGTGCGAATTGTTCATGCGACTCTGGATGCTGGGTCTGACCAAGGACGACACGTGCGAACTGCCGCTTACCCAGTCGGATCTGGCCGATACGGTCGGGCTGTCGGCAGTTCACGTCAACCGCACGCTGCAGGAACTGCGCAGCCGGGGCCTGATCGTCTGGAAGGGGCGCCGGCTGACGATTCCGGACTATCCGGCCTTGCAGGCGGCCTCGCTGTTCAATCCCAACTACCTGCACATGAACCGTGAGGGGCGTCATCTCGACGCCAACGACTGACGCGTGTGGAGCAGAAGCAGCCCGCTGGTGGTTGAGAGACGATGATTCGCGGGTGCGTGTGCGGTGACGGCGACGTCCGATCAGTCGAGCGACGACAACGGCCTATGGCCCGCTGGCGAGGGCGCCATGTCCCGGCTCATACGCGCGTATGACTGGAAGGCCAGCTCGCTCGGGCCAATGGATGTCTGGCCGCAAAGCCTGAGAACCGCGGTGATGGTCGTGCTCGCCACACCGCAGCCGGCCCTCGTCGCCTGGGGGCCGAAAGCGCTCACCATCTACAACGACGCCATGATCCCGTTGTTCGCGCACCATCATCCCGGGGCGCTCGGCCGTCCGATCCCCGAAAGCTGGGCGGAGACGGCCGACGACATTCGCCCGATGCTGGCCGAAGTGATGGCCGGTCGGGCGCAAAGCCTGCGCGACGCGGAGTTCAAGGTCGGTGGGCGGGAGGTCGGCCTGACCCCGGCTTGGTTCAGCGGTTCTTGGACGCCGATCCGCGATCCCGGCGGCGACCGGGTCGAGGGCTTCGTCGTCATGCTGGTCGAGACGACCGATCGGGTGCTCGCCGAACGCGCCCTGCGGCGGACCGAGGATCGGCAGACGCAGGATGGCCTGCTCGTCGCCGAGCTCCAGCACCGCGTGCGCAACGTGCTCGCCGTGGTCCGCTCCGTGGCGCGTCGCACGGCGGCGACCAGCCAGACGGTCGAGGCGTACGGTTCACACCTGGACGGACGCTTGAGCGCGCTGGCTCGGACGCAGGCGGCGGTGATCCGCGACCCCGGCGGCGGGGTCGAGCTGGAGCAGCTGATAGCCGAGGAGCTTCTGGCCCATGCCGCAAGGGAGGACGGTCCCGTGCACCTCCGCGGGCCTTCGATCCGGCTGACATCGAGGGCGGCGGAAACGCTGGGGCTCGCCGTCCACGAGCTCGTCACCAATTCCATCAAGCACGGGGCGCTGTCGGAAGAGACCGGGCAGGTCGACGTCCGCTGGAGCGTCGTCGTGGGTCGGCCCGACGCAGTCCCGGTGCTTCAACTCGCTTGGCGCGAGACGGGCGCCTCGATCCCGGGCTCACGGCCCAAGCGGCGCGGTTTCGGCAGCGAGGTCCTGGAGCAGACACTTCGGTATCAGATCAAGGCCGAGACCCGGATCGCCTTCTCCCCCGGCGTTTTCGCCTGTACGATCACTGTGCCGCTGAACGGCAACGTCCTGGCCTGACGCGCTTTCAGTTGACGGGCGCGCCCATGCGGACCGACGCTGACGTCAGGCCGGCGCCGGTCGATTAAGGCGTGGCGATGTGACTGAACGCGGTCTGAAACGTTGGATCGGCATGAACGACGAGACGCACGCCTTGTGGCCTCCGGGCGATGGCGACCTTGCCGCCCGCATCCGATCGCACGACTGGGCGGCGACCCCGCTCGGGTCGCCTAAGACATGGCCCGGCCAACTCCGCTACGCGGTGGAGATGATGCTGGCCAGCCCGCTGATCGCTGCGATCGTGGTCGGGGCCGAGCGAACCTTTCTCTACAACGATACGGCGGCGGCGCTCTATGGCGACAAGCATCCCGGCGCGCTGGGACGTCCCCTGCCCGGGACTTGGCCGCAGGCCTGGGCGGAGGTCGACCAATACTATGCCCGGGTGTTCGCGGGCGAAAGCGTCCATGTCCCGACGCAGCTGCTCGATCTCGAACAACCGGGCCCGGACCAGGTGTTCGAGGCCTATCTGACGCCGGTGCGCGGACCGGACGGCGCGGTGATCGCCGCCCACATGACCGGATTCGAGGTCGGCGCCCGGCTGCGCGCCGAAGCGGCGCTGGCCGCGAGCGCCAAGCAGCAGGCTCTGCTGCTGCAGCTCAGCTACGAAGACATCACCGAGCGCAGGCGCGTCGAGGCCGCGCTGCGCGAGAGCGAGGAGAAGTATCGCACCCTGTTCGATACGATGGGGCAGGGCTTCGCGCTTTGTGAGATCGTGCGCGACGCGGCGGGTGACGCGGTCGATCATCGGCTGATTGAGATCAACCCTGCCTTTGAACATGTCACGGGCATTCCGGCCGCAAAGGGCGCCGGTAGCACGATGATGGAATTGTTCGACCGCATCGATGCCGCATGGCTGGCGCGCTTCGATCAGGTTGTCCGTAGCGGCAAGCCCGAGTGGACAGAAAGTCGCTACGAGCCGCTCGACCGCTGGATCGGGGCCTACATCTATCCGGCGGGCGGCGATCGTTTCATCGCGCTGTATGACAACATCACGGAGCGAAAACGAGCGGAGGCAGCGCTGCGCGAGAGCGAGAAACGGCAAACGTTCATGCTGGAGCTCAGCGATGCGATGCGGCTTCTTGCCGATCCGGTCGAAGTCAGGCGCGCGGCGCTGGATTATGTGGCCAAATATTTCAACCTCCAAATGGCGGTCTACGCGTTGATCGATGAGGATGAGAACCGAGGGGTCATCGACGAAAACCACGGGAACACCGATGTCCAGTTCCCGGTCGAACTCCGGCTGACTGACTTCGGGCCGCACATCGCTGGCGAGCTGGTGGCGGGGCGGACGGTTGTGTACGAAGATGTCGAGACCGATCCGCGGCTGAGCGCCAGTCTAGAAGCTTTCCGCACTCTGAACATATCTGCATGCGTCGCTATTCCGCTGATCAAGGACGGTCGCCTGGTTGCGGCCTTCGGGGTCAATAACGCCGAGCCTCGACGATGGTTAGGGTGGGAACTCATCCTGCTGGAGGACGTCGCCGAACGCATCTGGGACGCTGTCGTACGCGCCCGCTCCGACGTGGCGTTGCGGGACAGTGAGGAAAAGCTGCGGCAGTTCGGCGACGCGTCGCAGGACATTCTCTGGGTACGCGACGCCGAGACCCTGCAATGGACCTATCTGACTCCTGCCTTCGAGACTGTCTACGGCTTGAGTCGCCAAGAGGCGCTGTCCGGCGACAATTGGCGAAACTGGAAAAACCTCATCTTCGACGAGGATCGTGAACGCGCGGTCGCCAACATCCTGCGGGTTCGCGACGGCGAGAAGGTGGCTTTCCAGTACCGCATCAAACGACCGATCGACGGTGAACTGCGTTGGTTGCGAAACACCGACTTTCCGATGTACGACGACGCGGGCCACGTCGTCAGTATCGGTGGCGTCGGGTCGGATGTGACGCGTCTAAAGGCGATCGAGGCCGAGGTCGCCGCCAGCGAGCTCCGGCTGCGGGCCCTGATGGAAGGCATTCCGCAGCTCGTCTGGCGGTCCTGCGACAAGGGGCTCTGGACCTGGTCGAGCCCGCAATGGCGGGACTTCACCGGCCAGAGCCAAGCCGAGAGCCTGGGGCAAGGCTGGCTGGATGCCGTTCACCCCGACGATCATCTCGAAGCCGGCCGGGCGTGGGAGAAGGCGAGGTCCGACGGCCTGCTCGACGTGGAGTATCGCGTCTGCAGAACGGCCGACAAGGTGTGGATCTGGCACCACACGCGGTCGGTTCCGGTGCGCGACGCCGCCGGCCGCATCGTCGAATGGCTCGGCACCTCCACCGACATCAACGAGCTGCGGGAGTTGCAGGAACGCCAGAAGGTGCTGGTCGCGGAGCTGCAGCATCGCACCCGCAACCTGATGGGCGTGGTCCGCTCCATGGGGGACAAGACGGTCCGTTCCAGCGCCGATCTGCCGGATTTCCGCGCCCGGTTCCGCGACCGGCTCGACGCCCTGTCGCGGGTACAGGGCCTGCTGTCGCGACTGAACGACCATGACCGGGTGACCTTCGACGAGCTGATCGACACCGAGCTCGCCGCGATGGACGGCAGCGCGGAGCGCGTGACCCTCGACGGGCCCACCGGCGTCCGCCTGCGCTCGTCGACGGTGCAGACCCTGGCCATGGCGGTGCACGAGCTCGCCACCAACGCGGTCAAGTACGGCGCCCTGGGTCAGCCGGCCGGACAGCTCGACATCCGCTGGTCTTTCGATCCTTCAGGCGTTCAAGACAAGCCCTGGCTCCACATCGACTGGCGTGAGAGCGGCGTCGCCATGCCGCCGGTCGGCTCGGCCCCGCAGGGGACAGGTCAGGGGCGAGAGCTGATCGAGCGGGCCCTACCCTACCAGCTTGGCGCGAAGACGTCTTACGCCTTGGGACCGGACGGCGTTCATTGCGTTATCTCCATCCCGGTGTCGGACCGCAGTCTCGAGGAGCCCAACCATGTCTGATCGCACCCTGCGCGACTGCCGCATCATGGTGGCGGAAGACGAGTACATGCTGGCCGACGAACTCTGCACCGAGTTGAGCGACGCCGGCGCGATCGTGCTGGGCCCCGCCGGGACGGTGGAAGACGCGGTCGGGTTGATCTCGGCGCAGCCTCACATCGACGGCGCCATACTCGACGTGAACCTGCAGGGAGAGATGATCTTTTCCGTCGCCGACCTGCTTGCGGGGCGCAAGGTGCCTTTCGTGTTCACGACCGGCTACGACGCGTCGGTGATCCCGGCGCGGTTTGCGCACGTGGCGCGCTGCGAAAAACCGGTCAACATGACCAAGATCAGGCGCGCCATCGGCCGAGCGGTCCACCCCGAACCGGGAACTCTCTGACGCGCGCCCAACTCACCGCTGGATAGGGCCTGCGGAAACTAGGTGTCTCTGTCGCCAACAGTGGCGATCTGTGATCTTTCCCGGGTACGCGCTCAACCGTACGTCTTCGGGGGCGACTTCCAGGCTCGAGGACCGCGTCCAGGAATTCGTCAGGATCGACATCGGCGCGGGCTTGCCCCGCTGCGACCGCGGTCTCCAACAGGCGCCGGAAACCCGGGCGGATACGCTGGTCTCGACGCGCGCCGATCTCCTTGAAGGCAGGATTGCGAGGCATCAGCGCCTGATCCAATCCCCGCTTCGCGACGGCAAGGGCGGCGAACATCTGGAGCCATTTCACCAGGGCCGTGAACGGCGGATGCCTCGCCGCCAAGTCGTCGGCGGAGGCGGCGCAGGCGTCCAGCTCCCGCTGAAACACGGCGACGAGATCCGCGCGGCGGGGAGAGTGGCGGCTCGCGTGCCCACGCCGACGTTGGCTTGACTCGCGATTTCCCGAACGGGGGCGTCCAGTCCCGACTGGGCGAAAACCACCCGGAGCGCGTGGCGACGGTTCAGCGCATCACCTGGGCGTATCTCCACACCGGGCTCTATCCGCACGATCCGGCGTGGCGCATCGTCCGCGATGAGGTCGATGCCGCCGGCGACTTCCCCGGCAGCCTTGTGTGCGAGTAGCGGCTTGGGCTCCGCTGCTGGCGCAAGCGGGCTCCTCGCGAGCCGGCGTCGACTTCTCGTCACCAGGGCACAGCCTGTCCGTGGCGGTCGAGGTAACGCAGGCCATGTCCGCCTTGCTGCGCGATGAGGACCTCGACGATCTGGGGCATGGCTTCCTCGACGCCGAACGGCGCGTTCGCGCCGCCCATCTCCGTGCGGATCCAGCCTGGCGCCAGCAGGATCGTCGCGCGATTTCCGTCCGCGTGACGGCCGGCATAGCTGGCCATCGCTTGGTTGAGGGCCGCCTTGCTGGCGCGATAAACGTCGTTCGCCCCGTTGGCGTTGTTGGCGATGCTGCCTTGGCCGGAAGACATCACGCCGATCGTGCCGCCCGGTCGGGCCAGGTCGCCGAACGCTTCGACAGCGCGCATGACGCCCAGCACGTTGGTCAGCATGAGGTGGACGAACTCATCTGTGAACACGTCCGCCATCGTGTCCTGGGGCCTGCGGTTCGCGATGCCTGCGTTGACGAAGACGATGTCGAACCGCCGCCCGCTCAGGCGATCGCGCAGAGCCCGGATCTGGTTGTGATCAGTCATGTCGAGGGTCTCGATCTCAACGGCGTCGGGACGTTCGGCCGCGAGGCGATGCAGCGGGGTCCCCGGCTCTCTCACAGTGCCCAGCACGCGCCATCCGCGGCTCACGAAC
>JAABUQ010008781.1_pt1 | contig 13994 bp, 14 predicted proteins | sample 5560001 | NCBI WGS metagenome assembly JAABUQ01 (sample SAMN10711888, study PRJNA513371) | rock metagenome | isolation source: Antarctica rocks | place: Antarctica: Victoria Land, Finger Mt nord | collected 2015-12-18
CGGCGCTGTGGGATGGCGCGCGTCGCCGGCGTTACCCACCCCCTCGCCTCCAACCCAGAACCAGACAGGGGTCATCCCAACTTGGGAGAACAAGGGGACATTCCTACTTTGCGTTGACAGCCGATTTCATCGCGGCGCGCTTCGGCCTCGACGGCATCCGGGCGCGGCTGACTGCCGAACTGGCGTGGGGGCGGGCATGAGCGCGCTCGTGCTCGGGATTGACCCCGGCGTCAGCGGCGCGGTGGCGCTGCTCACCGCTGAAGGCGCCCTCATCGACGTCGTCGACATGCCGACGCTCGCCGACGGCACGGCCGGTAGGCGCGCCATCAACGCGCCGTTGCTCGCCGCGCAGGTTCGCGTATGGGGACCGGGGCTCGCCTACTGCGAATTCGTCGGCGCCAGGCCGGGCGAGGGCGCGGTGGGCGCCTTCAGCTTCGGGCGGTGCCGAGGCGTCATCGAGGGCACGCTTGGCGCCCTGGCGGTGCCCGTCCAGATGGTGGCGCCTGCGTGGTGGAAGCGCCGCGTCGGCATCCCGCCCGGCGCCGACAAGAAGGATGCCGCGCGGTCGGAAGCCATCCGGAGATGGCCAGCGAAAGCCGCTCTGTTCGCCCGGAAAAAAGACGACGGGCGCGCCGAGGCGGCGCTGATCGCGGTGGCAGGAATGGCACGGGAGGCGCGCTCGTGAGCGTCCTCGACCTCCGCAGCATCGCCCGGGCCCTTGGCGGCGAGGTGTCCGGTCGCCAGGTGCTGGCGCCCGGTCCGGGCCACAGCCCACGTGACCGCAGCTTGTCGGTTCGCCTGTCCTGGCAGGCACCGGACGGCTTCATCGTGTTCAGCCATGCCGGAGACGATTTTGCGTCATGTCGGGACCACGTGCGGGCCAAGCTTGGTCTGTCGCACGTGGCGCCGACGCGGCGGGACGCTCCGGTCGCACCGGCGCCGTCCGACCATGCGGCCCGGATCGCTCGCGCCGTCGCCATCTGGAACGAGGCCAGCGACGCGCACGGCACGGTGGTCGAGACGTATCTCGCCGGCCGTGGGCTCGAGCTGCCGCCCGGCGCCGGGGCACTGCGCTACCACGCTCGCACGCCATGGCGTAACGACGATGGCAGCGTGATCTTCGTGCCCTGCATGGTCGCGGCGATGCGTACGATCGACGGCGACGTTCTCACGGCCGTGCACCGGACCCGCCTCACGCCCGACGGCGTCAAGCTCGGCCGGCGCATGCTCGGCATCGCGGCCGGTGCGGCCGTCAAGCTCGACGCAGACGTGACGCACGGCCTCGCGATCGGCGAGGGGATCGAGACCGTCCTCGCGGCCCGTCAGCTCGGGTTTCGGCCGGCATGGGCACTGGCGTCGGCAGGCGCTATCGCGGGGTTCCCGGTGCTGCCCGGGATCGAGTGCTTGACGATCCTGGCCGAGAACGACGACGCCAACGCCCGCGCGGTCGAGGAATGCGCGCGTCGGTGGCATGCAGCCAACCGCGAGGTGACCGTCGTCTCCCCCAATTTCGGGTCGGACCTCAACGACGCAATCCGGGGTGCCGCGTGATGGATGCGGGCTCCAAGCCATACACCACCCGACGGTGGGCACCGCCGCCGGAGCCGATGAAGGCCGGGAAGCACTTCGACCTGATTCCCTTCGACAAGGTCACGCTGTCGACGACGCCGAACTACGCGGTCAAGGGCTTGCTGCCGCGCCGGGGCCTCGCTGTGGTTTGGGGTCCACCGAAATGCGGGAAGTCGTTCTTCGTGTCCGACCTGGTGCTTCACGTTGCGCTCGGGTGGCGCTACCGCGGTCGGCGCGTGCAACAGGGCAGCGTCGTCTATTGCGCGCTCGAGGGTGCTGACGGGTTCCGCGCGAGACTGGAAGCGTTCCGGCGTCACAAGCTCGCGGCCGACATAGACCCGGTGCCGTTCTATCTGTGTCCCACGCCGCTCGACCTCGTGGCCGATCATCGGCAGTTCATTGCCACGATCCGGCAGTTTCTCACGGACACATCGCCGGCCGTCATCGTCATCGACACGGTCAACCGAAGCCTCGCCGGGTCCGAATCCGACGACCGCGATATGAGCAACTACATCAAGGCGGCCGACTTCCTCCGGGACACGTTCAAGTGCCTAGTCCTCGTGGTGCACCACTCGGGTGTCGACGCCAGCCGGCCGCGTGGCCACACATCGCTTGCGGGCGCCGTCGACGCGCAGATCGCGGTCAAGAAGGACGTCGTCGGCGGCATCTCGGCGACCGTTGAGTTTATGAAGGATGGGCCTGAGGGGGCACAGGTCGCGAGCCTCCTCGTGTCTGTCCAGGTCGGTGTGGACGACGATGGCGACCCCATCACGTCCTGCATCGTGGAGCCCGCCGAAAGCGATGGGCAGGCCAAGACGAAGGTGGATGCCAGGAAGCTCCCGAACCTGACGGATGCCCAGAAGCTCGCGCTCGACGCGCTGCTGACGCTCGTGCTGGACATCGGGCAACCGGTGCCGGCGGCGTTCAATCTGCCCGGGGTGGTCAGGGCCGTTCCGGTCGTGAAATGGTGTGACGAGTTGGTCCGCCGCGGCGTGCTCGACCTGGAGGACAAGAACCATCGCGTCGTCTCGAAACGCATCCGGGATGGGCTCTGCGCCAAGAGCCGCGCCGGTCAGCGCGACGGCCTGATTTGGCCCCTGTAGCGGGCGTTACACGTTGTTACCCCCCCTTAGGGGGGGGTGTAACGGGTGTAACGGTGTAACGGCCTCCTCCAATCGGGGCGTTACATGGTTGCCGTTACACATTTGATACGGGCGAAGTGTAACGGTGTAACAGGATCGGAATAGTCGAAAGAGTGGGGCAGGAACCCTGAGGTTCAAAGCCCAGGCGGAGATAGGACAAGCATTGTTCCCGAGGAGAACATTGCTCCCGCTACAGTTGAAGATATCGGCCTGGCGCCCGACTTCCTCTTCCCGAACGGTCCCGGAAACCCGTTCCGCCATCCGGCACTGCTTTTTGCGAGTGCGTCAGTCGAAACACTATCACAGGTGGCGCAAGATGGTGCTTGACCACGTCTCCATCACGGCTTACAAATCATTCATCCGAGGGCGACTGACTTGTAAGGTGCTTCGATGGCGTCGGGAAAATGGGTCTCCTACTTCCGCGTTTCGACCGACCGCCAGGGCAAGAGCGGCCTCGGGATTGAAGCGCAACAAGCATCCGTGGCGCGCTTTCTGAATGGTGGCAAGTGGAACGTTCTTGGTGAGTTCGTCGAGGTCGAGAGCGGCAAGAACAGCGATCGACCTGAGCTTGCGAAAGCTATCACTCTGTGCCGCATTCACGGGGCTAAACTGTTGATTGCCAAGCTTGATCGATTCAGCCGCGATGCTCACTTCTTGCTCGGTCTCGAAAAGGCCGGCGTCGAATTTATTGCCGCCGATATGCCGAATGCGAACCGTCTCACGGTCGGAATTATGGCGATGGTGGCCGAAGAAGAGCGGCGAATGATCAGCGCCAGAACGAAAGCAGCACTTCAAGCGGCCAAGGCGCGCGGCGTGAAGCTCGGCGGCGATCGCGGCGCGACCTTCACAGCTGACATCCAAGCAGCCGGCCTTGCCGCTTCCAAGGCCCGCGCGGCGGCCCGTGGCGCCGATCTTGCGCCTGTCATCGCCTCGCTGCGCAGCGAGGGCATCACGTCGGCCACGGGTCTCGCGAAGGCCTTGACGGAACGTGGCATCCCGACTGCCCGCGGCGGCTCGACGTGGTCGACGGTGCAAGTGCAGCGTGTGCTCGCAACGATCGCAGCATAACCCTTATGCCGAACGAATAATTCGGCGAAGAGGGTAGCGCGCCAAATTCCGATGGTGCATCGCGGCTTCTCACCCCGGAGCCGCCCGCCATGCTCGACAAGACCCGCGACCCCCTCTCGGCCCTAAAACTCCGCCGTGCCGACCTCGGTGAACGGACGGCTGGCCTGCATGAGCAGCGAAACCGCCTCCGCGAGGCCGAGGCCGCTGAGCGCGACGCCCGGGCTGCCCTCGACGCGCTCGGTCGTGCCGAAGTGGCCGCCGCTCGCGAATGGGCCTCCAGCGGCGCCCCTGGCTCGGCGCCGGGCATCGACGCGGCGAGGCGCGCCAAGCTGACGGCCGATCTGGTTGCGGCTCAAGCCGGGGCGGAAGCCGCCCGTGGCGCCGGCGCCGGGGTCGACCGGGAGCTTGCCGACGTGAGCCGCGAGGCGGCCGGCCTCGCGGAGCGAATCGAGATGGCTGCCGTCGCCGAGCTCATCACCGTGTTCAACGCCGAGCTCGCCAAGGTCCAGGCCGGCGCCGCCGAGCTGCGGTCGGCTCTTGCCAGGACCTTGGCAATATCGATGGCACTCTTCGCCCGGGCGGACCAGCACGAGGACCGCGGCCGGGCCGACGCCGCCATGCGGATCCGGCGTGCGGTGCAGCCGCTTCTGGGCGCCGTGAAGATCGACGTCGGCCCGACTGTCGCCGAGGTGTATGGCTTCAAGGCGGCCCATGCCGAGCACTTCGCGGACCTCTTCCGATGAGACCCGACGCGGCGATGGGCGCCTATACCGGGCCGATCCGAGCCGCGCTGGCGCCTTTCCACGACGGTCAGCCGACCATGCGCGACGTAGACAACCTGCGAACTGCTATCGCCTCCGTCGCGGCGACTCGGTTCCGCTTTGAGAACGATGCCGCGCAAGCCTTGGCTCGGTCCGCCGCCTTGGCCGCCGGCCTAAGCAGGCGCCCGCTTCCGCAGGTGGTCGCAATGATCGATCTGCATCGAGAATATGCCAGGTCGCTCGCCGGGATGGCAGTCGACCTGCTGAACCTCGAGGACGCCTTGCGCGCGATCGTCGACGGGCACCAGAGAGAGCAGGGATGAATCCGATGACACCTGGCTTCGCCAACACACTATCGGGCCTCGCGGATTCGTTCCGTGGCGTGGCCGAGGCCGCGGTCGCACGACTCCACGCCGGTTGCCCGACGGCCAAGGATCAAGCTGTCTTCGCGGAAGTGTTGAAGATGGCATCGCGCATGCGCGCCGATATGGACAAGGCCGCCGCAGGCGACGCGCTGTCGAAGGCCGGCGGTCAGTTTGCCGAGATGGCGTCCGACCTGGTGAAGGCGGCGGCCGAATGGGCCGACCTCGAAAAGATGTTGCTCGCCGTCGCGGCCGAGCCGATGTCCCGACCAGGCGAGCCCTGGCGAGGTACACCCCTGCACCTTGCCGGCCGCGCGTTGCAGTTCGATACGCCGACGCGGGGCAACGCGTGACCTGCCTGCCAACCGACTTCCACGGGCGCCTTGCCGCCGTAATCGCCTCGGGCGACCGAAGCGCGGCGGCTGCGCTCCTTCAAGGACTCGAAGCCGCCATAACGTCCGGCAACGCCCGCGGCTTCGATGCGGACCGGGCCACGCTGGCGAAGATCGCCGAAGTTCCCATGGGGAAAGTCGTGCCGGGCCGTGCGGAGCCGCTGCAGAAACGCGCCGAACGGCAACTGCCCCCGCACCTTGCGGCCGAAGCCGAGGCCGCCATCGCAGCTATTGAGGCCGCCAGCGGTCGGCTCGCGAAGGCCGCTGCAATGGAAGACGGCCGGCGGGTCAAGCAACGGCTGGACGACTACTGGCAAGGCGTGGCCGCAACTGCCGAATTACAGAAAGCGCATCGCGCTCAGAAGTCTATCCGAGGAATGTGGAAATGAACTGGCGGGACGCCACGTTCGGCAGGCCCGTCTGACGATGGGCGCGACGCGCAAGGGGCGATGCAAGGTCTGCGACCATCCGGAGCGGGTCCGCGTCGAGGACCTGCGCGCCTCCGGCGTCTCGTTCGCGGCGTTGGAAGAGAAGTTCCGTATTCCCAGAGCGACCTTGCACGCGCATTGGCACAACCACGTCGGCGCCGATCGCAAGCTCACCTTCCTCGTTGGCGCGACCACGATCGAACAGGCCCGCGAGCGCGCGGCGGAAGAGGGCGGCTCGGTCCTGAGCTACCTCAGCATCACGCGGAGCGTGCTGGTAGGGCAGTTGATGGCGCAAGCCGAAGCGAACTCGGCTTTGGGCGTCGCCACCGTCGCTGGCAAGCTGCTCGATGTGTTGATGGCCCTCGGCAAGCTATCGGGTGAGATCCAGGCCACCGCGGCGCCGAGCACCGTCATCAACAACACCATCGGCATCAACACCGCTCCGGCCTTTCCCGACCTCATGCAGGGGCTGCTCCACATCTCCCGCGCCCATCCGGAGGCCCGCGCCGACATCATTGCCCTGGTCGACCGGCTGAATGGCGCGCCCGCGCCCATGCCGCGCCCCTTGCCGACGATCGAGCATGAGCCCGCCCATGTCTAACCTCGACCTAGTGGCCCTCGCCGACGCGCTCAGGACAGACTGGCATGCCCAGGCCAGGCCCGAGCAACTTCCGCCGGCCGGTGACTGGGCGGGATGGCTCATCGTCGCGGGTCGCGGCTTCGGCAAGACCAGGTCCGGGGCAGAATGGACCAGGTGCATGGTCGAAAGCCGCCAGGCCGGCCGGCTCGCGCTTGTGGGACCGACCGCGGCCGACGCGCGCGACGTGATGGTCGAAGGCGAGTCGGGCATTCTCGCCATCTCGCCCGCGTGGAACCGGCCGACGTTCGAGCCGTCCAAGCGGCGGCTGACGTGGCCGAACGGCGCCATTGCGACGTGCTACTCGGCCGAGGAACCGGAGCGGCTTCGCGGGCCGCAGCACGACGCCGCTTGGTGTGACGAGCTCGCGGCCTGGAGCAACCGCGATGCGACCTGGAATCAGCTTCAGTTCGGCTTGCGGCTCGGCGCTCGGCCGCGCGTTCTCGTCACCACCACGCCGAAGCCGTCGGCGCTGCTGAAGAGCCTCATCGCCCGGTCTGACTTCGTCGTGACGCGGGGCGCGACCCGCGACAATGCCGCGAACCTCGCGCCGACCTTCCTCGCGACCGTCGAAGGGCTCTATGCCGGGACAAAAATCGGCCGTCAGGAACTCGACGGCGAGCTGATCGAAGACGTCGAGGGCGCCTTGTGGTCCCGCGCCCTGATCGAATCGACCCGCGTCGCCCGGGCGGACCGGCCGCCCTTGACGAGGATCGTGGTCGCGATCGACCCGGCAGTGAGTTCGGGCGAATCGGCCGACGAAACCGGGATCATCGTGGCCGGCCTCGGCGAGGACCGCCAAGGCTACATCCTCGAGGACGCCTCTGGCCGGTACGCCCCGACCGAATGGGCCCGCAAGGCGGTCGCGCTCTATCAGCGGTACGGCGCCGATCGTGTCGTGGCCGAGATCAATCAGGGCGGCGAAATGGTCGAGACGACCGTGCGCATGATCGATCCGAATGTGAGTTTCAAGGGCGTTCACGCCTCTCGCGGCAAGATCACCCGGGCCGAGCCGGTGTCCGCTCTATTCGAGCAAGGTCGCGTGCATATGCTCGGCACCTTCCCTGCCCTTGAAGATCAGCTCACGAGCTATGAGCCCGGCGCCCGGAAGTCCCCGGACCGGCTCGACGCCATGGTGTGGGCGATTACCGAGTTGATGGTCGGCGCGAGCGGCAGCGGCCTCATCGATTACTTTCGGGAGCTCGCCGCCAATCCTGAGACGTTCGCCGTCCCGGATCCCGAATACGGCTATGCCTTCACGCCTCCCGGCCGCGGGCGCACGGTGCGCTTCCTCGTGCCACCCGGCTGCAGCACGATTATGCTGCTGAGCGGCACGACGCTCTCCCCGGACGCCGAGGGCGTCGTTGCGTGTCCCGAGAGCGACGCGGGCGCGCTGCGAATCCAAGGCTGGCGCGAGGCGCCACCGATCATTGAAGGGGAGGCTTTGCCGTGAGCATGACAGCAGGCGCGGCCGACACCGCGACCTTCGGATTCCGTGCTGATACATCCCAGCTCACGGCGGCCGACGCCTTGCTGGAGAAGATGGCGAAGACAGCCGAAGCGTCCGCGACAGCGATCGAGAAATGGGAGGCCCGGGCGAACGCGGCCTTTGCAAAAATCAACCCGTCGATGCTGTCCGGCGCCGGTCCGGCCGTTGCCGCTGCAGCCGCGAGCACCGCCGGCGTCGCGGCTGCGACCACGGCCCAGGCGGGCCTTGCTGCCGCTACCGGCACGGCGTCGCATGCCATCACGGGTCAGAACGCGGCCTTGCACGCTGGCGCCGCAGCCCACAAGGCGCATGGTGCCGCCGCCTATGGCAACCGCCTCCAAATGATGGAGTTGGCGCATGTCGGCCGATCGCTCTTCGACGAATGGGCGGCGGGCGGCAGCATCGTTCGCGGACTCGCCATGGAGTTCGGCCGGCTGCAGATAGCTGTCACGAGCGGCGAGGGCGGGATCGGCGGCTTGCTTGGCCGGCTCGGCTCCGGCCTGTCCCGGCTCGCGACCCCGGCCGTCGGCGCAACCGCGTCCATCGTCGCGCTCGGCGCGGCGTCGATCTATGCGTTCTCGCGCTATGAGGAGGGCCAAGACGCCCTTGAACGGTCGCTAAATGGCATCGGCCGGCGCTCCGGCGCGACTCTCGGCCAGTTGCAGGGCGTCGCCACTCAAGGCGCCGTAGCGGGCCGCCTCTCCATCGGCGAAGCAACCGATCTCACAGGACGATTCACGGCCGCCGGCATCACGCCGGACGTCACCGGCTCTCTCCTGGGCACGGCGCGCGATTACGGGCGCGTGACGGGAACCTCGACGTCCGACGCCGGCACGGCACTCGCGGCCGCCATGCGCGATCCCGTCAAGGGCCTCGCCGACCTCGACAAGAACCTCGGCTTCGTCGACGACCGGCTGCAGCAGCAGGTTCAGGACCTTGAGCGCAGCGGCCACATGGCGGCGGCGCAGGCGGCGGCGACAGAGGGCTTGCGCAAGGCGCTCGAAGGCACCACCGACACGACGTGGGGCGTGACACGCGCATTCTCCGACGCGAAGGATTGGCTTTCGAACCGCTTTCACGACGCTGGTGGCGGGATTGCCGGGGTGTTCGGCTACGACTCGCCGCAGGAGCAGTTGAAGCGGTTGCAGGCCAGCCTGCCGAACCTGAACAACGGGCCGCTGTCGTTCGGGCTCGGGCGGGCCGACAATGCGCAAGCCGAAATCGATCGGCTGAAGAGGGTCGTGGCCGGGCAGGACGCCCAGGCCGCCGTGAACCAGCGCGATGCCCGCGCGATAAGCCTGTCCACCCAGGCCGGCGACGCGGTGCGATCGGTTCTGCCGGACATCGCGCGGGCGCGTTCCGCTACGGAGACGTTGGACATCTTGCGCCAGGGGATGGCCGATCCCGCCATCATGGCGCACATGGATGCGGGGACATCGCAGCTCTTGGGCCGTGCCTATAGCAACGCCGCGGTGGTTCAGGGCATGTCGGCGCCTGGGCTCCGGCAGAACCAGGACTACGAGCTTCGGCTGGCCTCGAACGACGCCTTTTCCACGGGCGAAAAGGGTGTCATCGATGCCCGCCGGGCCGAGCTGGAGATTCTGCGGCAGACTGGAGATGTGCTTCATGCTGCTCGGTCGGCGCAAGAGGCTCTGAACCTTGCGATCGACAAGCGAAACCGCGACGCTGCAGACGAACTCGACGTTGCGAAGGATCAGCGCAGCCTCATAGGCCTCACAGGCCTGCAGCGGCGTCTTGAGGAACTGCGGTTGAAATTCGAGGGGGTCGGCGGCGTCTACGGCAGAGACGAGGTCGAGCATTCCAGCGCCCTGAATGATCCGACCATCAGGAAGGATTTCACCGAAGCGGCGAAGTGGACGTCCTCGGTGTCCAGCTTCACCACGGCCCTCGATAGCGCGTCGACGCGCCTCGCGGCGTTCCCGGGGACGGCGTCGAGCCCCTACGGCGCCGGGCCACGACCGATGACCGGCGGCACCACCGTCGCTGCGGGCGCTGCCGCCTTCAACGCTGCGCCGGCCGAGATCCAGTCCATGATCCGCGATGCGGCGGCACGCACCGGCATGGACCCCAACGTCATCGCGGCGATCGGTCAGAAGGAGAATTCGTATCGGCTGACCGGCGGCACGTCGATGCTCGGCGCCAATGGTAAGCGGTCGAGCGCCTGGGGCTACGGGCAACTGACAAACGGGGCCGCATCCGACGTGGCGCGCGCGGTGCCGGGCTTCAACAAGTTCGATCCGAGCACGGCCGTCTTCGGCTCGGCCGAGTATCTGAAGATCCTCGCCGACCGGAACCATGGCGACGTCCACTCCGCGCTGAATGCCTACGGCGAGACGGCGGACTACGCGGCCGACATCGCCCGTCGGGCGGGCGGCGGGATCGCCATGCCGGCCGGCGTGTCCGGGCCGCCGGTGATGACGATCCACCCCTCGCTCGCGCCCGTCGCGCCGATCGCCAGCACGGCGCTGAGGTCGGATCATGCCCGCTATGACGTGTTGGCCGACACGATGAGGCAGGACACCGTCGAACAGCTCTTCAAGGGCGCCAACACCGCTCGCGATAGCCAGAACGCCAGCATGGCCACTTCGATCCAGACCTATGGCCAGAGCGCTGCCGCCATCAAGGGCGCGGCGGATGCGCAGCAGTTGTGGAACCGGCTCGCGGCCGATGGGCTGGGTCCTACCGGCGCTCTGTCGGAGCAGACCGGCAAGCTTGCCGACCGCACGCGGGCCTATGGCGCCTCGGTGACAACATCGGCGGAGGGACTCGAAGCAGAGATGCGGCTGAAAAAGCAGATCCAGGATTTGGAGGACACGACGCGTAGCGGGTTCAGCGGCAGCTTGTCATCCGGCATCGTGGCGGCCGCGCATGGGAAGAGCTTCGGCGACGCCTTCAAGTCTGGGATGGCCGGGCTTGGCGATCAACTGATCGGCAAGGGCACGAGCATGATCACCGGCGGCTTGCTCGGGCAGCCCGGTCAAGGCCTCGGGACCGGGCTCCTCGGCGGGCTGGTCTCGGGACTGCCGCATTTTGCCGGCGGCACATCAGATGCACCCGGGGGCCTTGCCGTCGTGGGCGAAAAGGGGGAAGAGGTCGTCAACTTACCAGCTCATAGCCAGGTGATCAGCAATTCAGCGTTGGGCGGAGCGATGAAGGGTGGCGGAGGCCACACCTTCAATTTCGGTGGAGCTACCTTCGTCGCGAGCGGCCAAGGCGCCTTCTCAGATCAGCAAATGGCGGTGCTGGCATCGCAGCACGCCGAGACGCAACAGAAGGTCGCCGACCATATCGTCAGAAACCTGCCGCAGATGCAGAGCGACGCGTCGCAGTTCTCGTGATCAGCGGCATGCCACGACGAGCTAGGTCCTGTAGCTGCGTAGCTCCTCTGATCGCTTCTCGATTTTTGAAAGAAGATTGTTGCTGATCTTCTGGAATTCTTCCATCATAGCAAAATCATGATCTTGGCCTCTGCCTGCAGTCCATGTCTTTCGCGATCGATCTCGAAACTCGGAGAAGAACAGATCGGCCCGTGCGGGATTCATTTCGGCAACCCAGTTTGCTGCCATCACTTCGATAAAGAATTCGTGCACTGATAGCCGCGCAAACGCCTGCAATAGTGCCTCTTCAACATCGTGAGACATTTTTCTTTCCCGTTGAGTAGACCAATCACGCGCAACCTGCCCACGATCCAGCGGGACTCAACGCAGTTCTCGTGAGATCAGCTACCGCGTCCATCGTTATACTACTATCAAAATTGTTATGGCTATTGCATCAGCCCCAGCCCCGTAAGCCGCTCCCGCAAGGCCAGCCCGACGCGATCAATTACCTTTGTAGCGGGCCGCCTCTCGCCACCGTACCAACGCTGCCGACTCGCTCTGGCCCTTCGTCTCGATAGTCGCGCCCATGTACGTGCCGATGAACAAGATCGGGGTGGTGAAGGTGGGGTGAGGTCGCTCAACCTTCACCGCTTAGGCGGATGGATGCTATTTTGAAGCCCGTATCCCGGCTGCAAGTAACTTCGCATCTAGAGCTGCTTTGCGAGCTTTCGCTGCAGCTGGTTTTACATAGAAGTGGTCAAAACAATCCTCGATAATTTCCAGACACCACTCCGCTTCTTCGGGTTCAACATCAACAATCTGTAGTGTTGTAAGATCGGTCAGCGGATGTGCAGAGAAGTTGCCAAAGTTACGGATGCCATCAATCGCGATCCTTAAATTTTCCGGTATCGCCTTCATGAATCAGGTTCGTCTAAAACAGCTTGTATTTGTTTAGCCAGATTTGCGCTATTATAGCCCCGGCCATTCAGCATATTTTGGAGACATCGGCGAGAAAGCGCAGCCGAGGCCTTCGAGCTTATGCTAAGTGTTCGGCAAGCTTGCGAGTAATCTTCAGCGATATCCAGCGGGACCTCCGATGGTACAGGTCCCCTAGATACATCGGGAGGAACAACAATTTTCCAGTTACTGCGGTGGTTGTTTATATCCCGGTCACCAATTTGAACTATGTCCTTCTTACAGTTCGGACATCTTGCAGTCATAGCAACGTGATTTCCCACAATCTGCGGCGAAATCGGTAGATTGGTATTCCACCAATCTAAATGCACAGTCACAGCACAATGCGGACACTTCATATTCAAACCTTCTACATACAACAGATTAGGATTGGGGTAGAAGCCCCAACCCCGTCAGCCAGTCCTTCAGCGCCAGCCGGATCGCTTCGGGCCGGCTCGGGCGGGGCTCGGGCATTAGTTGCGGGTTCCTGATAGCGGAGGCTCCGCTGCGATCCGTTTAAGATTGTTGGCGATTGAATCGAGCGAGTGCTTCGACATGGTCAGTGTCGGGACAACATGCGTCACCCCAGACGGCACCGCCACACTATCAAAGCGCAACTGAACTTGGCCGTCGGGCAGGTCGACCATCTGAAATACGCCAAGTTCCAGTTTGGGATAGCCCCCGGGAACCGTCCACCCTTCCTTACCGCTCGCCATCAGATAGGTATCCTCTTGCCCTCAGGTGCTCCGCCAGTGCCCGGCGGACGGCCTCGGGGCGGGATGGCGCCGGGTCACCATGGGCCGCAGCGAAGGCGTCAAGGGCGGACAATAGGGGATCGTGGACGCGGACGACCACCTGTTGACCCTTGCCGGTCGTTTTCGGACGGCCGCGAGATTTAGTGCTAGCCCGTATTGACGCTGTCATGCATTAGGGCTATCACGAAAGCGGGCCGAGCGGAAGGGTGAGATCTTCCGCGCCGGCCCTGACCATCGCAGTCGTCTCGGAGACCACCATGGCTGTTCACACAGATAGCACACCCGCGCCCATCGATCACCGGGCCTTATTACGAACTCGTGGCGCGCCCTGCCGCGTCCTGACCGAGGCCGACCGGGCGGAGGAAGCCGACGCGGCCACGGCCCGCGCCTGCCACATGCGCCGCGCCTTGGAAGGCGCCCTCGACCACGGGACGGCACTGCTGGCTGCCCTTGGGCTTCCCAGGCTCACGGAGCCCGGCTTCGTGCCGCTCGATCCCGCCGCGATCGGCGACGCACTCGACCACGCCATCGCCACCCTCGACGCCCTGGACGCGGCGGGCGTGGACCTGGAGGACGGCCACGACGCCGAGCACGACCTGGCCGACGCCGAGCACGATCTCGGCTGGCCGGCCTGCATGTCTCAAGTGAACCTGGGCCGGAACACTGACGACGGCGACATCACGGCGCTGGAGCGCCACGGACGCGGGTTCCTCCGCAGCGGACCCGATGACGCCGAGGATGGCGGCGACGCGGAGCGGGACGAAGATCACGGCAGCGAGGATGGCGAGGACATCGGCCATTTCGCCCAGGACTGGCGGTCCGTGATCCGCGACCTCCAGCGCGAGCGGGAGGCGGCTCATGCCTGACCGGCGTTCCTTCCTCCGCGGCCTCGTCACGCTTCCGCTCATCGGCGGTGGCATTACGCTCATAGGTCAGCCGGCAGCGCCCGTCCCGCTCGTCCAGGCCGCAGCGATGCGGACGCTCGACGATCCACGCCAGCGGGCGCGCTACGCCTGGGAAGCGTTTTCGGCCGCGATGCGCGACCTGACGGTGAGCGACGATGGATGGCGTATCACCGGCGCCGGCGACGTGCGGGGCT
>JAABUQ010008782.1_pt1 | contig 13991 bp, 17 predicted proteins | sample 5560001 | NCBI WGS metagenome assembly JAABUQ01 (sample SAMN10711888, study PRJNA513371) | rock metagenome | isolation source: Antarctica rocks | place: Antarctica: Victoria Land, Finger Mt nord | collected 2015-12-18
CAAGATTACAGCGCCCACCGAGCCTTGAGCCGGCTCTCAGCCGGACCACGCTTCAGGCGGCTTCAGCCGCACCCCACGACTTTCAGTCGCAAAGGATTCTACCGGCTTTGAGCCGGTAGTCTTTAAAGGATTTCAATGCCGAAACTGCCGGATCGGCATTGTTCCTGGCGCAATTCTCAGCGTTAACAAACGATGACCGATATCTGCGGGCGGCGATGGACGCGCAGCAGTTTATAGCCACGAATGTGATCCCTCGTCAACGCTGGTACGATTTCGAAACCTTCATCTCCTGCGCCCGCAAGCCCTTCGCTTTCTTCGATCGGTGGACAGCTCAGTATCCGCAGAACAACCTGTCCACAATTCAGGCTGCTATGGCTGATCTTCAAATCTTTGCGTTGACCAAAAATGAGAAATATCTCACAGCGGGCCAGCGCGTTCTTGATTATCTGCTGCTGACGCAGCAGGTTTGGAATCATCCATTGTTGAGTCCAAAATTGGTCGGCGGGACAACCACTCAGAATACGGACGCAGAGTGGAGCGATGCTCGCGAGTGTTATTTTGCGACCCTGCTTCTCGACTACTACAAGCAAACAGGGAGTCTAGAGTATCTGGAACGAGCGGTAGCGGCCGTCAGGTCTGGTTTTGCCGTTGCGCCTTGGGAGAACTGGGCTCACAATGGCTACAACAACCAGCACGGTGCTCTGACTGGCTTTCATTGGGGTACCGGTAGTGAAATGGCAAGTGTTGAGATGATGAGCGGCTTTCTAGGCGATGCCTTCGTAAACGTGCAGCTGAGACATGGTGTTGGCATGGATGGCTGCACGATGGAAAACGTGACGGTCGAGGGAAAGAAGATCAGGCTGCGCCTGAAGGCCGCAATGGGGCCTCGACATCTGCTGGTTCGGTTCTTAGGGTTAGATGGCAGAAGCAATTACGTCCTCATTGTTAACGGCCGTCAGGTTACGGTTTCTCGTGGGCAGAAACTGCTCGACGAAGGGTATATAGTCCAGCTTTGAGTTAGCAAGCGCTTATGGCGAACATGTTCGATCTACGCCGATTAGCGCCTTTCACTGCGCTCCTGCTAATGGGCGCGGCTCGCCCCGGTGAGAAGCCCATTCCTGTCGGACTGGATGCGTATCGATTCTGGGATCGTTGGGCAGAGCAACGAATAGGAATGCGCACCTATATGCGCAGTACTTATGATCGCAGCGGAGGAAATGAGGGCGCTGACGCGTCACATTTTCTGTATCAGCTTTCAGCTACGTTCAATGTCACTCTTGACTTGGAAGGGCCTGGGTTGCTGTTGTTCAGCCGTTACAATCACTGGCATGGTAGTCCTTGGCACTATGTTGCAGACGGGACAGACCACATCGTGCAGGAAACCAGCACAGATGACCCACTACATCCTGCAGCCGACTCTGTTTTTTGGCCCAGCGGCCCGTTTCCGAATCCGCTGAACTGGACGTGGGCGACAACCAAGGGAGCTGACCTTATTTCTACTCCGATCCCGTTTCGGCGCAGTTTTCAATTGGCTTACACTCGAACACACTATGGAACCGGCTATTACATTTACAACCGGTTTGTGCCCGGCACTGCACTCTCGCGCCCGCTAAGCAGTTGGGAAGAGAGCGTGCCTCCCGCTCAGGATGTGCTCGATTTAATTTCGAGGTCGGGCAGCGACATTGCTCCAAAGACGGGCTGCAAATTGTTGTCTGGACGTCTTGATCTGCCAGCTCACAGCGAGATCACAATTGCCAGGCTGGATGGCAAAGCAACGATTCGGGCTCTGGAGTTTTCCATTCCTCGCGGCGATGCTGCCGCATTTAAGGACATCCGTCTGCGCCTTAATTGGGACGGGAAACAGAATCCGTCTGTTGATGCACCGATTGTTCTTTTCTATGGGGCAGGCACTCTTTACAACCGCGACAATCGCGAATACCTTGTGAAGTCGTTTGCGACTAACATCCGTTTCACGAACGATCGTATCTATCTAAATTGCTATTTTCCTATGCCATTTTTTAGGTCAGCGCGCATTTACTTGACGGCTGCCAATAAAGCGGTCAGCGGAATTGAGTGGAGCGTACGTTACATGCCTTTGAACGAGCCGCCCAACAAGCTTGCCTATTTTCATGCGACTTACCGAGATTTCCCCCAACCTACATCCGGCGAGGATCTGTTGCTTTTGGATACTCGAAAGGCAGAGGGCGGCGGGGACTGGTCCGGCCACCTTGTCGGTACATCTTTCATCTTTTCACATGAGGCAAATCTACGGACTCTTGAGGGTGATCCACGTTTCTTCTTCGATGACAGCCTGACACCACAGGCGCAGGGCACGGGAACCGAGGAGTGGGCGGGAGGGGGTGACTATTGGGGCGGATTGAATATGAGTTTGCCTTTCGTAGGGCATCCGGTGGGGGCCCGTTCTCCCCAAATGGCCGACAATGCTGAAGACAAGATTGAATCTGCTTACCGCTTTTTGCTTTCGGATCTGATGCCGTTTGGAAAGAATGCTGTCATTCGCCTTGAGCACGGCGGCACCAACGAATCCACTGAACACTATGAGACGGTCACGTATTGGTACGGCCTTCCATCGCCTTCGCTGGTGCAAACCGACGTGCTCCAGATCGGGGATGCGGCGAGCGAGAAGAGACATCGCTATTCATCGCCCCAAGCCTCCGCTTCTTATATGATCACGTCCCGTTATGAGTGGGGTACAGATACTCTTGGCGACAGGGAGATCTTCCCCGCCGAAACGGACCGCGGCCGCACGACGAAAGGTACGTCGGAGTTCCAGATGAGGCTGCGGCCCGAGAACGTGGGCGTTCTGCTCAGAAGGAAGCTCGACTACTCGTTCCCGAATCAGCGTGCCGAGGTTTATATCGCCAGCCGGTCAAAATCCGATTGGGCATTTGCGGGAATCTGGTATCTTGCTGGATCGAACACGTCTGTTTACTCAAATCCGAAAGAGGAGCTCGGGGCGACAGAACATATAGTTGAGACATCGAACCGGCGCTTTCGCGACGATGAGTTTTTAATTCCACGCGAACTCACTCAAGGTCGAACGTCGGTCTGGATCAAAGTACGATTTACTCCGGTCGACCGGCCCCTGTTTCCAGGTTACCCGCTCAGCGAACAAGCTTGGAGTGACATTCGATACACGGCCTACTGCTTTGTAAACCCGAGTTGGAAGAATTAGCTATAGCTTAAGATAACTCAGTGCTTCCCCCATAATAGGACCATTCGTGTTCACTGATTGCGGGGTTCGGTCTCTGCGAACACTTGGATGGAAGCTTATCGATACGCTTGGGCCCGGATGTGCTGACGACCGTCAAAGCCGAAAGAGACGGTGCCTCCGGCGCCTTGAAATCTCGCCTAAACCGCAAGGTCCCGACTTTGCCCACCAACCCGGCGGCGGCGACGCGGACGCTCAACTCCAAGTGACCAAAACCAAAAGCGGTCTGACTGGACAGATTACTTGCTAATAAAACCGGACAGATGTAAAGGCTAATGACAGGAGGATCTTGTTTTTACTTGAATTTCCCAGAGTGCGGCTTTCTGGGTGATGTTGATTCGCGGGCAATGAAAGTGGGCGCGAGCCTGGTCACAAATGGCTTTCCTGTCGTTTTGCCTTCAATACGATTCATGAGAAGGGTCGCACCCTGCGCACCCATTTCGTAGCCGGGTTGAACCACGGCCGTCAAACGCGGGTGAAATGACCGATCTCCAACGAGATCATCAAACGTTGCCAGGGCAATATCTTGGGGACAATGCACGTCCATCTCTTCAAACGCCTGCAGTACACCAAGCGTCATAACGCCATTACAGACGAAAATGGCCGACGGCCGATTTCGTTTAAGCAGGATTTCTTTTCCGAGCCGATAACCTGATTCGCGTCTGAAATCGCCTTCGAAAATGAGTTCGCGAGAGACAGGTAATCCGGACTCCTTCAGCGCTGTGTGGTAGCCGCGTAACCGTTCTCGAGCAGTCTGCAGCCCCAGGGAGCCGGTGATGATTGCAATACTCCGATAGCCCACTCGCACCAAGTAGCGCACACACTCGTTAGCACCTCTTACGTTATCGAGCAAAACGCAATCCAGACTAACGCCTGGAACGGTTCTGTCGAGACAAACGATCGGAATCCCACTCTCGATCACGCCTAGAATGTGGCTTGTGTCGGATCCCCTGGCACACGTCAACAGGATCCCATCGACGCGCCGTGAGCGGAGCATTGCAACAACTCGTTGTTCGCGTTCGCTTTGTTCGTCCGTGTTGGCAGTAACGAGAAGGTAACCACGTTGAAGAGCCTGATCTTCGGCGCCCCGGATAATCTCCGGGAAAAACGGATTGGTAATGTCTGGAAGCACCATGCCAAGCATGTAAGTCTGATTCACCTTCAGACTCCGGGCAATCTCGTTTGGATGGTAGTCCAACTCTTTAACGGCAATGTCAACGCGGGTCCGCAATTCTGCGCTGACGCGCGCAGTGCCCCTCAAGACGTTGGACACTGTTCCGATAGAAACCTTGGCCCTCTTGGCCACTTCAACGATGGTTGCCATTACACCAAGCTACTTGGACGAGCGGCGCATCGCTTCGCTCACCTGATTTTCTCCTGAGTAAACCTTCGAATCGGGGAACGACCGTTTTTGAAAGCTTTTACCATGGGGCCGAATCTTCTGGAAGTGCTCAGTCGATTCTTGGCGCCAGTCTCTCCATTATCATTCACCTACGAGACATTACAATTCCTCTAGCCATGAGCTCATTCGAATGCCATCGTCGCTACGATCTCTTTGTCTTGCGGCTCCCGACGCTTCGCATTGCCATACGCGCCGCTTGAGTCCGATGTTTTGACGGCCCCGTTCTCGTCAAGGGGTTGCAAGACCCTAGCGGCTGCGCCTTGCAGAGGGAAATGCATCGTTTCGAATAGCCGTCGCAATCGGGTAGTAGCCACATCCGAGTAGAGTCGGGGAGGAGCGCAGGTACTGACCGCTCACGGTACTCTTGCTCTATGCACGTTTGTACTTTCTTGGAATGGTGAGCGCCATCATCTGCTGGGGTTGGCGACAGAAGGGGCGGATTTAGCTCGCATCAGCTTTGCCCGCGTCAACAGCCTGGGCTGCGCCAAGGTACTGACGAACTCTTATTCGGCGCCGATGAAACCGGGAACCCAGGTGCAAGCGAAAGTGTACGCCAGCGTTGTGGAGCTTTGCCAGGAGGGCCGTTGCGTGGCTCGTCACGAACGATGCTATAGCAGACAACAACAGGTGCTGGATCTTGAGCATTATCCCGATGTGCTCACGCGCAAGCCCGGCGCCTTAGCGGGATCTCGGCCCTCGAACAGCAGCGGAGTGCCGGCTTGTGGCCCACCAGCTTCGATGAGGTCTGGAAAGCGTTCATGAGCCGATCCGGGCAAACAGATGCTTTTGGCAACTTGGACTGAACCCCTCCGGTGAGACAAATCGCAATGAACACACCCGCCGTTCGATCATTTTTCCTTTCCCGAAATCCTGCCACGTTTTAGAATCACTGAGACCGGCGAAGCGGAGTCGGGCTCTGGTGGAGACCAACCCGGCAAGGAATAGTCGGTCGGAGACTCATCAACACGATGGATCGGGAAGCCGTCCTCGGGCGGCTTCTGTCTTATGAGTACATCGGATTGATAGATCTCCTCATGCCTCAAAAAACTCACGCTCTCCGTTTTGTCATCAGTTGCTGGCGTGACATTGTTTTCAAAAGCTTCTGGTGTTTGGTATCCCAATGCGGAATGGAGTCTTTGCCCGTTGTAGTACTGTTCGACAAACTCCTTCACATTTTTACGCAAGTGCTCGAGATCTCGGTACTCGTTTGCCCGGATTTCTTCCTGCTTCAGAGTCTTCATAAAACTCTCGCACTTAGCGTTTTCCCAGGGATTGCCCAGGCGGCTCATGCTTGCAATCATTCGGTGCTTGTCTAGAACGTTTTCATATTCGGCCGAGACATATTGAATGCCTCGATCTGAATGATGGACCAGCCCTGGAGCTGGCCGGCGGTTGGCGATCGCCTGCTGCAGGGCAGCGACTGCGAGTTGCGCTGCTAGCGATCGGTCCAACGCCCAGCCGACCACCCTTCGAGAGAAAGCATCGAGAAGGACTGCTAGATAGACAAATTCCTGTTGCAAGCGGACGAACGTGATATCGGCGAGCCACAGCTGATTGATGCCGCTGAGTTGCATGCGGCTCGCCAGGTTTACATGGACTTTGAATTCATGGGCTGAGTCCGTTGTGCTCACAAACGCCGAGCGCCACAAGGACAAAAGGTTATCGAGACGCATGAGTCGAACGACACGCTTGTGATTCGCCGAGAAGCCACGATGGCGCAATTCCGCAGTTAACCGGCGATAACCGTAGCGGAGCTTGTGCTCGATCGCGATGACTTGAATGGCCGATCGAAGTTCCATCTCTTCCAAGTCTGGTTCTCGCTGCTGGAACGATCGATAAAACCCGGCGCGGCTTACCACTGCCAGGGCACACATCCGTTCAGCGCTTAGCTTGCCTTGCCTCGACATTACTTCCCGGATTTGGTCGTAGATGCCCTCGCGCCAGTGCTTTCTTTCTTCCGGCGTCGAGCCTCGACTTTTTGCAAGGCACCTCTGAAAAAATCTATCTCCTGAACCTTCTCGGCCAGTAGACGCTTGAGTTGGCTGATCTCTTTTGCCAGCGTAAACTCTCGCGTATCCGGAGGCGCTGGGCCATCTGGTTCCGTAGGTTCCAACTGCATCCGCCACTTGTAGAGAAGACGTCGATGGACGCCTAACTCCTCCGAAAGAGCAACCACGTTGTCGCACTTTCGCAGCCGGTCGACCGCCATCTGGCGGAATGCCCGCGGATATCTCCCCACTCGTCTCTTTCCCAATTGCAGCTCCTTTCAATGTGAAGCGCGAAACTGGCAGTGTGATCTCGATGCTGTCATACATCAGTGCAGGCGAGCGGTAGAAAGGCGGGCGCTTATAGGCGGCGTTGTCCCACCAGACGCAAGGATTGTCAGACGTAATGAATCCAACGGGATCATGCGTGGTAATAACTGCAAGGTCAAGTTCGTACAAAAGCGGCCCGGCGACGGCCACTTGCGCGGGCAAAATGGTCTGTAGCGGCTGCTCTACCATGCGTTCGACATCTCCATAGGTCAGACCGGGCCCAGAGCTGCTGGTCGCGGCGGCCATGCCAGCCATGACCTTGAATTCTTTCTCCATACCAGTCTTCATTCGGTCACGGATTTTGTTCATCTGCTCCAGAGGCCCTGTCCATGTAGCCCTCACGTGCTCTCTGTTGGCCCTGGTTCTCGCGTGCATGGCTGCTATGAAGAAGCAGAGGGCCATGCGTTCGTTCGGCTGCAGCGGGAGCTGAGGCTCCAGTTTGTTACGTGTTATCGAGACGAAATCGTTTTCAACCTGACCGAGCGCGTGCTCCAACTCAAGGTTGCGTTCTCCATTCTCATCAAGGATCGTGTACATATCGTTCATAGAAAAGGTTGACAGGTGCCTTTTTGCGAGAGCCAGAGCCATTTTTTTCGAAAATCCAAACATAAGGGGTGCGGCCGACAGGAGCAGCCGGATCACACCACGCTCGCAGGTAGCACTGGGGAACGAAGTGCTGTTTCTTGTGCTTGGACATTCTGCCCACGAGGATAGCTGGAAGGGGAGGTTGTCGCAGTTATATAGTGCATGTACAAAGTCCTGGGTCCGCACTGCAGATGGTATATCGGCTAGATGCGGTCGGCGATCAAGACCGAAAAGTCGGCATTGCGCCTCTCATACGCCGACTTCAGTCCTGTGTAAAGTGCATTTTCATGCACTGAGGCTCCAAGTCCTACAGAGCGCGCCGCGGTGCTTCCGCACTGGTCCAGACATAGATTGATCACAGTCAAGTATTTCTCCCGTTCGGGAGTTTTATCGTCCCTGGCGGAATTCTAATTGTCCGTGATCACATAGATCAAAGTTCGGCGTTGCCTCTGTCCGAATTCGGTCTGCTCAAACGCTTCCAAATAGAGCCTCGATGCGCTGTGGGGCCTGAAGGAGCAAACCGGACCGATGGGAATGGCATTCTTCGCTTCTACCCAGAAACCAAGCAAGGAGAATTCGACGGCAGCTAGTTTCTCGGGGGCTTACAACCCTACCTGGCGGCTCGGCGGGAATGGGATGAACCCTACGGGGATCAAATAATCAGGGCGCGAAATTGGCGTACGATAGCAGCCCTATTCACTGTGGCAACCCTCGTTGCCACTTCCGGTGTGGTCTGGTTATCGGTTCGCTCTCGAGTTGTGCCGTTTGTTGTGATAACCGATAATCTCGGCCGTCCCGTGGCCTCTGGCTTGGCCGATCAAGCGAGCAACGCCGACGAACAGTTGAAGCGTTCTACCGTTATTGAGTGGGTCGAGAACCTCCGGCTTGTTACTACCGATGGCATTGCGCAGCGAAGGGCGATTGACCGCGTGTACGCGCATCTTGCGAACGGCAGTCCGGCGCAAACTTTCATTTCCGACTTCTATCGCAATAACCAGCCGTTCACCAGAGCGCAAGCGGAGACGGTCTCTGTCGATGTACAGTCGGTTCTCCAAAACAGCGAAGAAACATTGGAGGTCGAATGGATCGAAACGGTTCGCGATCTTTACGGAACAGCCAAAGAAAAGGATCGCTGGAAGGGCTCTTTCTGCATTGCATTGAATCCGCCGAGAGACGAGCGCCAAGCTCGTATAAACCCGCTCGGGATCTACGTCACCCAGGCGAGCTGGTCAAGAGTTCTTTAGAGGAGTTCTGATCCTTATGCGCGGGCCAATAATACTTTTCGTCGTTTTCATTTCCGTCGTTTCCAGGACCGCTTATGCCGAGCAGCAAGTGTCCTCCGGGCCTTCTTCGACGACTCTGGCCGAGCAACCAAAGGGTGACACAGCTCGGGACTCAAAGGAAGTAGCCTCCAAACCGGACGTGCCGCTGAGCCCACCCGCGCTGGAGGCGGTCCGAGTAAGTGAGAAGTGGCGGGGCGAGAACATCTCTCCTATTGCGGGGGCGGATGGCCGCGCAATCTACAGCTTTGGCGCTGGTCTTCCGACAGTTGTCTGCGCACCGCTCCGCGTCTGCATCATCGAGCTGCAGCCCGGCGAGAAGCTGGAAGGCGAACCGCAGATTGGAGATTCAGTGCGATGGAACATTTCTCCGGCTCTGTATGGCAACGGCGATCAGGTGACTCCGATTATTGTTCTCAAGCCGCAAATGGCGGGACTTGATACGAACCTGCTGATCACAACAGACCGCCGCGCGTACTACTTGAGGTTGATTTCGAAACCCCAAGACTATGTCGCGCGGGTCGCTTTTCAATACCCTGCAGACCAGAGCACTCAGAAGTGGCAGGAGCAACTCGCTCAGCAACGCCAGCGCGAGCGCGAGACAAAGGTCCGGTCTGATTCCACCCCCGCAATGATCGCCGTCGAGAAAATGAATTTCGATTACAAGGTGACGGGCGCAATGAACATCTTCGGCCCGCGCGAGTCTTTGACGACGGCGCAAAGACCTATATTCAAATGGCGCCAGAAATGCAAAGCCGCGAAGCACCAGTGCTGCTAATTATTGGCAGCAATGGCAAAGGCGAGATGAGCAACTACCGCGTGCGGCAGCAGACCTACATCGTTGATCGCCTGTTTGACCGGGCGGAGCTGGTGTTGGGCTCCGGGAGAAAAGCTCAAAAAGTGGAGATTGCACGTGTCGCGCCCAGAGGATGAGAAGGCCGAAAGAACGAGCCCATCCCTAGATGCGCCGACGGGCCTTGATCTCCATCCAAAACCGGAGAGTTCGCCGCGAGTCAGTAAGCGCGTTGGAATAATCATCGGTGTAACGGGCTTGCTGATTCTGATCGGCTTCGCATACGGCGGTTATCGACGGTCGATGAAAGCGCAAGCCACAGCGAGGGCGCATGGTCGCCCTACGGCGTTGGCTCCAGCCGCAGACGCAGACATCGTCAACAATATCCCAGCTGGAAACGCAGCGATTGCGCATAGGACCGCCACTCAACCGCAGGAACTGGAGCCGCCCGACGACAGTCCGAACGCAGTGCCGAATCCTTGCTTCGCTGACGGCAAGCCCAATGCACGATTCCGGTTTAATCCGGACACCGGGCAACCTTGCTCCGCGCCCCTCGAGAGAGTTGTTGTGAGAAGGGCACCCGTCCAAGGAGCTTCGGTGGTCTCCCCTATACCGGTGCATGAACCCTCAGCTGCGGAACGTGCCTCAGCCGCAGCGTCTGAGCAGGAACACGCCGCAATGATAGCTCCAACGGCCATTCATACCTTGGAGCAGGGTGGCTATTCAGCCGGTCAGTCCTCTACGGTTCCAACAACGGGTGCTGATGTCGCGAGTGTCTCTCAGCTCGCCAGAAGCCTGATCAGCGGAGCAGGAAACACTAACTCCGCTGCTAATCCGAGTCGCTCTATCGTGCCGCCGCGCGACACAGACGACTTCACAGACCAGAACGAGCAGACCCGCAAACAGGCGTTCTTAGAAGCCGCTGCTACTCATGAAACCGACGACTATCTGAGGTCTGTTCGTGAAGCACCACTGTCCAGCTATGAGATCAAGGCCGGCTGAGAGATTCCAGCCGTACTGGAGCAAGGTCTTAACTCCGATCTCCCAGGTGAACTGAAAGCGCTTGTAACCGTTAACGTATACCACACGGCAACTGGCCAATTTCTTCTCATCCCGCAAGGCTCTCGTCTGGTGGGCAAGTATGACTCCCGCGTCACCTACGGTCAATCCGGTGTTCAGTAGCATGGACCCGAATCATTTTTCCAGACGCGTCGTCGGTTGATCTGAACGGGATGGAGGGACTCGACGCCCAGGGCAATGCGGGTCTGCGCGACAAGGTGGATCGTCACTATAAGCGTCTGTTTGGTTCGGCGGCTTTGAGTAGCCTGTTCAGTGCCGTTTTGATGTCTCTCAGCGCCAGAATCAAAGCGTTCTGAACTACCCTAGTCCGACCCAAACGGCCGAAGCATCCGTCAGCAGGAACATGACCGAGACTGGCTCGGCAATCACGCGCCGCAATCTCAATGTCCAGCCGACCATCAAAGTCCCGGCTGGCTATCGCTTCACCGTCCGCGTAAACCGGGACATTCTTTTCGACGCGCCTTATGAGCCTATCCAAGCCGACCCGCAACCGCTTCCAAAGGACAAACTGCAGCAACGGTCGAGTTTGCTTCCTAGGTAGTGACATGAGGAGATTATGACCAGTTCCGAATTCGCCAAAGAAGTTTTCTCGTTAGTCGAAGCGAAAGTCCCGCGCCGGCCCTCAACCATGGAGTTCGAGATGGCTTATCAGGCGCGAATTGCGTGCGATCGCATTCGATTCGCGATCAGGAACACGGAAGAGTTTAGCAGTCACTCGGCCCAGGTTAGAGAAGCAAATCTCCAACTGCTCGATGCTCTTGACCGTTTGGAGTCCGCTGATCGCCAATTCCAAGATCAGTTTCGAGCGGGAAGGGCACCGCTTTCAGAGGTCGATCCTTCGGTAAGCAAGAACGGCAATGCTGGCGTTGAGAGTCGTCAGTAACTCTCTGCCGGAGTCGGTGGCGCAGCGGATACATACACGATTAGTGCATTCATAATAAAGCTGGCCCGAGCCTGAATTGAGGATAGTCCGTAATTTCGAAATTTCGTGATCGACGCAAACAGATCACTCAATTGAGCGAGACGCGAATTATCGGGTCTTGACGCCCCTTAATCACTCCCAGCTCCGCGCATTGGCATGAGCACGAGCTTCGGCTTTTCCGCAAACGCATCGCGAAGAATCTTCGTTAGCCGCGCTTGGCGTTCTGGCACCCACGCGCCGTAGTGCTTCAGAACGATGTCTTCGGTGTCGCCCAGCAACTCGGCGACGTCGCGGACCGTGACGCCGGGCTTTTGTAAAAGGATGCGCGCGAACGTGTGGCGAAACCGATGAGGCGTCGGCTTTTCTTTCCAGGGCCCACATAGATCCCAAAGCCGGTTAAGCTTCCGGCGCCAGATGTCAGTTATGACATTGATGTCAGTGGTTTTGTGCGAACCAAAAATCAAAGCCCCATGCCTGTCGACTCGCGCGCGGATTCGGACCTGTAGCCATTCCGGTATCCAAGTGCTGACCTTCCGACCGGTCTTCGTGGTTCGGACATGGGACTCACCACCGGGGTGCAATCGGTCGGGATGAAACGTCGCCACGTCGGAGATGCGGAGGCCGGTATAGATCGAGACAGCAATGAAGTCGGCAAGGTCCTGCCCGGTCCACTTGTATCGGTAATTGGCGGTCTCACCTCTCGCCCGATGGTGATGCACGTCTCGCGACCATCGGATTGGCACCTTCCCATATTGGTGGTCGCACGCATCGAACATGCGCTCGATTTCTTCGTCAGTGAAGGGAATGCGCTCTTTTTCGTTGTCGGCCGACTTTCCTCTGACGGCCTTAACCAGCTTTGCTGGGTTTTCAATTGTCCATCGGTTCGCAACACAGAAATCGAAAAATGACTTTATGATCTCCATGTATTTCGATGAAGTATTGGGAGCAACGGACCATGATGTTCGAAGCTCGCGCACATCCATAGGCGTCCACTGCTCGACTAGGACATAGCCTTTGGATGCCGAGTGGCTTTTCAATCCGTTCAAGACGAAACGGTTTTTACTGAGGGTATTGGGCGCCGAGACTTCTTCACGTTCCGCGATAAAGGCAGACGTAGCGCGCTCCATGCTGGTCCTGGCGGGGGGCTCGGTTTCCGGAGGCGGAGGCTGGGAAGCCTTACTGCCCGTCCATGATCCAGCACCCTCCCATTTCGCGGTAGTCGTCTTGGCGGGTTCCCATTCCCACTGCCCTGTGCTTTTGCGGCGGAATTTCCGGTCGAGCGTACCTGAGGAAAAGATGGGGCATTCGCATCGCTTCCAGCCCTTCTTCCGTTCCTCAAATTCTCCGGACGAAGAATCCTCGGGATGACCGCCTTTACATTCGCGGCGATGGCGGCGATCGAGGTTAAGCGCCAGGCCCGATTGTCCGGTATTACCCGACACAAAAATCAAATGGGCCGGCATATTATAGAAAGCATTATGGCGGAGAGAGTGGGATTCGAACCCTTGCGTACCGAATAGAATTGGTAAGTTGCAGATTCTATGTTGCCCAGAATGCCAGATTTCCCATACATGACGTAAACCATTGCACGCTACTGCACGCGGGCTGCCTTTACATGAGAGACTTTCAATCACTTTTCGCCGCGGGCAAAATTAGTCAGGACGACATCAGGCTGGATATTACTTTGTAAGGACGGAATCGAACCGCCGCCGCCAGCCTTTTCAGGGCTCGATTCGCCCACTGCTATCGCATCAAAAAGAAAGCACCAAAGCTGCTTGGCGTCCTGAAAACCCGCCCGTTTTTGGGACAGTAATGGGACAAAATTCTGGCCGGTCGAATTTGCCTTTCCCACGCTGTCCTAATCGGGTGTCGCCAACTACCAGTCGCAATGACTTATGATCCGTGAACGTCCAGCTTGTGAAGTCAACATTTGTAAATAAAGAACAACTGTGTCCATTGCGATCAATCCTGGCCGTAAAAGTTAATGGCGGTTCGGCAACTTACGCAAAATCGGTCTTTAACGCAGCAATCGCAGTAATCGGTACCGAGTGTCCGGCGCGCATCAGTTCAGATGGCACGCGCCTTCTCTTGAGCCGCGCAGATGCCGTGCTCGTTGAGTAGATGCCGTGCTCGTTGAGTAAAGGATATACGCATGAGCGTGTGCTGCTTTCTCGGCGAGGGGAACTATAATTCGCCGCGATGCTTAGAAATGGCGCCACAACGGCAATATAGAAAAGCTGTTTAGGCGTGACGTTCGCCTGACGTGCCTTCGATAAACTCAACCGCGTAAAATTGAGGATCTCAGCTTCGGCGGCAAAGCGACGAAGGAGGATCCAACCATGAAGAAGGGCCGATTCAGCGAAGAGCAAATCATCGGTATAT
>JAABUQ010008783.1_pt1 | contig 13990 bp, 9 predicted proteins | sample 5560001 | NCBI WGS metagenome assembly JAABUQ01 (sample SAMN10711888, study PRJNA513371) | rock metagenome | isolation source: Antarctica rocks | place: Antarctica: Victoria Land, Finger Mt nord | collected 2015-12-18
AAGAGGTGGATGCCGTACCAGAGCAGGAACGGCGCGAGCGATAGCAGGACGAGCACGCGCACGATATCAGGACCGACCGCGGCGTCGCGCACCCGCAGACGTGCAAGCTGCTGGAGGCCGGCAATGCTCACCAGAAGGAAGAGAGAAGTGACAGCAGCTAAATAGTGGACCAGCAGATAGGGAAACAGATTCGTGCCGCAGGCGAAGATGGCGAGTGTGGCTGCTATCCAAAGATAGACTTTGCTTCGAAGCGCGAAGAGAAACGCGACGGCCGCCAGGTAAAGCGGAGGCTGAAAGAAAAAACGGTAATCGCGAATGCGGTATTCGAGACGAAGAAAAAAGCGCTTCAGCGAGTCTGTGCCGGGACCGTGCATTAGTGTCTGAGCTCTGAAATCGAGGGCCTGCTGCGGCGTGAGGTCGATGTGCGGTACGGCCGGCAGCTCGACGGTGAGAGTGGTCGGAACGCCGTATTGAAATTGGCTGAGCTGCTCGGGCAGAGTGGTCCAGCTTCCGGTTACCTGTTTGTTTTGGAGGGCGAGCAGGATGAGAGCAGGCGAGACAGCGAAGAAGCTCCAGAGCGCTCCGTTGAGTACGGGCTTTGAAAACATGGAACGTTGCAGCACGATCGCTGCAAGCAACAGGACGCTCATCGCGAGCAGCACGGATTCGAAAGGGCGGGTGAGCAGGTGAAACCCGAAGCCAATCCCAAGCAGTGCTGCGTCGCGTTTACGTGGCGGTAGTCCGCGGCTCCAGGCGTAGTGCAGGCGAGGAAGGGAGCCAAATACGAAGCATCCGGCGGCGGCCGGGAGAGCACCACCCCAATAACAGTTCATCCAGAGATTGAGCGGGCCGAAGCGAGCTATGGCGAGCAAGCCACCGAGGAGCGCCCACGTGGGTTCGACATAGCCCCGGAGCATCCAAAAAGAGCAGGCGCAGAGCGCGCCCGAGGCCAAGAGGACGCCGGTCCAGGGCGTACCAGAGACAGCTAGGCCAAGAGCCAGAATCATTCCTTGACCGGGGGGATAGATGGAGCTGTAGGTGGGGTGCTGCAAGACAAAGAAGGTCTCGAAGAATTGGGACAATGCGTGAGGAGGGTTGGCGAAGCGTCCGTGAAGCAGGGTGCTGGCGACGAGCAGATGGCTGAACTCGTCGTAGACGTTCGCGACCGGGACTGGATGGTTAGGCAGAAGCAGCAAGCGGAGAAGAATCGGCGTGAGGAAAAGGAGCGCCATCACGGGAATGGTTCGCTGGGCAAGCGCGGCGACTCTCCGCCGGAGGGCAGGCGTCCACAGAAACGCGGAGAGAAGGAAGAGAGTGGCGAGGACGAATTCGAGCCAGTCTGCCGAGCCAAATCCGATGGAGCTATCGGGCATCAGGGCTCTTTGACACCGACGGCGATGAGCGAGGTTGGGGGCCAGGGTAGAAAGTGATCGACGCGACGCCAAAGAGGCACGGAGAGATCGAAGAGCTTGAGTTGAAAGCTGCTGAGAGTGCGGCGGCGCAGGAGCCGGGAGTTGAGAATCCAGCCTGGATAGGTGGCTCGGTTGAACGGTGAAATGGATTCGATGCGGAAGCCTGCGCGTTCCATTTTGCATGCGAGTTCGGCCCGATTGTAGCGGCGCTGGTGCTCTAAAACTTCGTCTAGACTGCCGAAGGCCTGCGTGCCTTGCGGAACGAGCACGACTGCTTTGCCGTGGGATTGAAGGGCACGGTAGATATTAGCGAGAGCTCCTTCATCGTCAGGGATGTGCTCGAGGACGTTGAAGCAAACGACTGTTTCGAACTGATTTTGAAAGCGACGTGAGTGAGCGGGATCGGCTGCATCGAAAAGAGCGACTTGCAGGTGAGGAATAGACGCGAGACGCTTGTGAAGCTCGAGCAGGTGATCTTCGTCAGTGTCGGTCGCTACATAGCGGCTGCGGCCAGGACAGAGGAGCTCCGTGAGATTGCCGATGCCGGCGCCTATTTCAAGGACCGCGCCCGGACCAAGGAATGTCGATACGGCGTCGGCCATCCAGCGATTGAAGCGGCGTGCGCTTGCCATTTGCAGCAACATGCGTGTTCCGGGATTCATTCCTGGTGAGCGGGGGTGCTTTCGGTGAGATAGGAAGTGAGCTTAGGAGGCCGGGCGTCGGGTTCGAGGAGCCAGCTGCGGCGGGCAGGGAAGTAGCGGATCAAGTTTTCATTTTCCGCTGAACCGCGATCGAGGGCCCAAACGACTCGCTCGCTGTCGATATCGGCCCCGTTGGCAATCCATTCGCCGAAGCGGTGATACGGAGAATATCGAACAAACACCAGATGACGCCCGGGGAGCTGGGCGAGTTGACTGCCGATTGCGATGCGTCCCTCGGGGTCGCCGAAGTTGATGAAATCGCCTGTTTCGAAAGCGGTGGCGGGCAGGAGATTTTCATTCGCGGAGAGGTGCAGGGCGTACCAGAAAAGGAAATGAGCTGCGCACAGGCAGAGGATCAGGCGTGAGGCAATCGAGCCGGCAGGATAAGCGCGGATGTTGAGATGGGATAACGTTTCGAGGCCTTTTACAGCGATTAAGAGGAGCAAAGAGCTGAGCGCTGCGACGTAGTGAGGGAAGAAATACGGATAGAAGTTTGTACCGGCGAGAAATAAGGCAACGAAGAGCGGCGGCCATCTCCACTTCGGCTCGCGCAGTTTCGGTATGTAGAAGGCAAAGGCCAAAAACAGAGGAGCGAGCCAGAAGAAGCGGAGGTAGCGGAGGCGGAAACCGAGACGCGAGAGAAACTGGGACCCTGCGTCGTTCCCCGGACCGTGGATAGCGGCCTGCGCACGGTAATCGAGATCCTGTTCGGGTGTGAGAGGCCGGTGCGGAACGGGGTTGGGCTGCCAAGTGAATGTGGCTGGGACACCGTACTGATAACGGCTCAGCATGTAGGGAAGAGTGGTGACGCTGCCGGTGACGCTTTTGTTTTGGAGAAGAGTGAGCGCAGTGGCGGGCAGGAACGCCAAGGCTATATAGAAAGCTACTTTGCGAGCTACAGACGCGCTGGCGCGCGATCTCCGATTTGTTAGGAGATACAAGCAAACAGAGAGGACGAGCAGAAGGAACTCAAAAGGCCGGGTGAGGAGTTGAAGAGCTAAGCCGAGTCCGAGGAGCACGGCGGGCAAGCGCGGCTTGGCAGTTTGGCGGGCATCGAGGGTGTGGAAGAGACGTGGTAGTGCACCCCAGACAAGGCAGCCGGCGCAGGCGGAAACGGCTCCTCCCCAATACGAGTTCGTCCATTGATTCAGCGGGCCGAACTGGATGAGAGCGAGTAGGCCACCGCCGAACGCCCATCGCGGGCTTACCCAGGCGCGCAGCATCCAGAAAGTAAGAGCGCTCAAGGCGGCAACGGACGCTAACACTCCTGCCCAATACGTGCCGAAGAGAAGATGGCCGGCAGCGAGCACGAGGCCCTGACCAAGCGGATAGATTGAGCTGTACGTGGGCTGCTGCAAAACGAAAACGGCTTCAAAAAACTGGAAGAGCGGGTGGGTGTGGTTAGCGAGCCGCGCGTGGCGAAGCGTGTCAGCTAAGAAGAGATAGCTGAAGTCGTCGGCTCCGGCCGGCACGGGTGCAGGTGACGAGCCGAGCAATGCCAGGCGTAGCAAGACGCTCGTGCCGGCAAGGACGGCCATCGCAAGGGGAGTGCGTCCGGCAAGCTTCGCGAGAAAAGGCGCGAGCAGCGCGCGGAGAAGGATGGCGGTGGTCAGAAGGACGCCGAGAGCAAGCAGCAGGAAGTCGGCGGCTCCGAAGCCTAGAGGATTGTGGAGCGGACGAAAGGAGCGAAAGAGGTCGCTGAGAAACACCTCTCCTGATTGTTCTACATGGAGGAACGGGAAAAAGGAGGGAGCGACAGCGGAGGCTGTTTAGCAGCCGCTCCCCGGGGCGATCATCCAGCTCACTGCGAGCTGAATGGGAAGTTGAAGGTCTATCGTTTAGGGAGTAGGCGGCCGTGGGAAAGCTCTCTTGTGCACGGGCTCGTATTTCTTGCTACACTGGGAAAGTCTTCTGCCCGCATTCGTCCTTTCGCAGTGCTCGCATTGCACCCACCGACCTCGGTAGTCTAGAATTTCCGGAGCTCTGGTTAGTTTTCTTAAGGACGCGCTGTCGGTACTCGGCATAGTCTTTTTGAAACCAAACATGAACCAGTTTTCTGAACTCACTCTAAGTCCGTCTATTCATCACAACCTGGCGCGAAATAACTTCAGCCAGCCCACTCCTGTACAGGCAAAAGCCATTCCCCCAGCACTTTCGGGTGCTGACGTGGTTGCTACTGCTCAAACGGGAACCGGCAAAACACTCGCCTTTCTTTTACCGATCATCGAGAAATTGCTGAAACCTACAACCTCACAGGACGCACGTCCTCAACAAAGCGCGATACAAGCGCTGATTCTCAGCCCGACGCGTGAACTGGCGATGCAAATTCACGCCGCGTTCACCGATATTGCAGCGGGGACGGGCTTGAAAGCCGCTATTGTCGTGGGCGGCATGAGCGAGCAGACGCAGATCAATGCTCTGCGGCGCGGCGTGCATCTCGTTATCGCAACGCCCGGCCGGCTCGATGATTTTCTGGGTCGACGTCTGATTAATCTGCAGTCCGTTCAGACGCTGGTGCTCGATGAAGCGGACCGGATGCTGGATATGGGCTTCTTGCCGGCGATCGAAAAGATTCTTTCGGTGGTGCCCTCGGCGCGACAGAGCCTATTCTTTTCGGCGACGATGGATAAGACCATTGAGCGCCTGATTAACCGGCACTCGAAGGATCCGGTGCGGATTGCGGTGGATACGAGTGCGAAGGCGCCCGATCAGATCGATCTGCACGTGTATGAGATTGAGCATGACCGGAAGGTCGGGCTGTTGCGCCATATGCTGACGCAAGAAGCGGGCTCTTTTCTTGTGTTCGTGCGTACGAAGCATGGCACGGACCGGCTGGCGCAAAGGCTTTCGCGCTCCGGTATGAAAGCGGTCGCCATGCATGGGGATCGCACACAGAATCAACGGAACCAGGCGCTCGCCGGGTTTCGCGACGGTCGTTACCGGGTGCTGGTGGCAACGGATGTGGCAGCGCGCGGCATTCACGTAGACAGTGTGGCGCATGTAGTGAATTACGATTTGCCGCAAGCTCCTTCCGACTTCATTCACCGGATTGGGCGGACGGGCAGGGCAGGACAGAAAGGTACGGCTTCGACGTTCGTGCTGAGATCCGAGCGCGGCGAAGTGCGGCGGATTGAACGGGAATGCAAGGTGCGGCTGATTCAGCAACAAGTAGCGGCAGAGGTGCAGACGGACGCGCATGACATGGCGCAGCACGCCGCGGCAGCTCCCGCTGTTTCGTTTGAAGGTGCGAATCATGCTTCCGAGCGAACGCATCATAACCGGAACTCAGCGGGTTCGAGAACGGCCGGAAAACGCAAGCCATTTGGTTCGGATAAGCGTCGGCGCGCCGAACGTTAAACAATCTGAACTTCTAGTACAATTGCATCCATTCGGATGCAACCGAAATTGAGACGAGCAGCAGCTTGGCTACTGCTCGTTTTTCTATTTGCGATTGCAGGTTCGGCAGCTCTGCGCGAATCGGTGACGCTGGACGAAGTAGCTCATATCGGCGCGGGATTGAGTTACCTGCAGCGGTTGGATCTGCGCCTGAATGCCGAACATCCGCCGCTCGGCAAGGTAATCGTCGCGGTGCCTCTGGCGCTGCGCGGTACGGCGGCGGACTATTCGGCGCCTTCCTGGAAATTAGCCAATACCTTCTTTCCCGCTTACATGACGCAATGGATGTTCGGCGATGCGGTCGTCGGGCGCTGGAATCCCTGGAGGCCAACGCTGTTTTGGGCGCGCTTGCCGATGCTCTTGCTCACGCTGTGGCTGGGCTGGCTGATGTGGGTTTACGGGCGGCGGCTCGGCGGCGATTGGGGAGGTCTGCTTTGCCTCAGCGCTTATGTGACGACTCCGGCAATCCTGGTATTCGGCCCTCTGGTGCTAACTGATTTACCCGTCACGCTGTTTTCTCTCGTTGCGTTGTGGCGGCTCGGCGAGATGTGGGTCGATCCTTCACCTCGACAATCGCGGCTTTTCGGGCTTGCGCTCGGGGCGGCGCTGCTGTCGAAGTTTACCGGGCTACTGCTGCTTGTCGTGATTCCGGTGCTGTTCATCCATTCGCGATTCTGGCCCACGCGGGACGAACCGCGCGATCGATTTGAGCGCAAGCAGTGGCGGCGAAATCGCTGGCGCGCCGTGGGCAAAGGCGTTCTGTGGGCGCTGCTCGCTGTGTACGTTGTTTACTTCGTCCTTTCCTGGAATCAACCGAATGACGCACTGGACCGGATTCAAGGCGGCTGGTGGGCCGCGCCTCTACGCCGTGTTCTGATGCCGGGATGGCTTTACGTTCGTGGCCTGTTTCTCATGCTGGTCATGGGCTCGCGGTCTACTTTTTTGCTGGGCCGCTCGTATTCGCATGGAGTGCCGTTTTACTTCCCCGTTGTGTTTGCGTTGAAATCGACGCTCGGATTTCTGGCGCTGCTTGCCCTGAGTTTTTGTGCCGTGTGGCTGCTGCATTCCAGTCAGAAGCGCGGTGTGCGATCCGTGATTCCGGCCACGTTCCAAGCTCATTGGCGCGTGTTGCAAGCAGGGTTCTGGACGTTCCTGATTGTCTGCCTGCTGAGCCGGCTGGACATCAGCATTCGACATTTTATGATGCCGATTGCGCTCATGATTTTGATGCTCGCGCCCTTGCCAAACATCCTTCAAGTGTTACCGGGCCGGCGCTTCTGGCAGACCGCGACAGTGGCGCTGGTGGCCTGCTGCTTCGTCGCAATTCTGGCGTCGTATCCGAATCTATTCCCGTTCGTAAACAGCCTGGCTTTCGGACGGCCCAGCTATCAATTAGTGAACGATTCGAATGTCAGCTGGAACGGTGGATTGCCAGCGGTAGAAGAATTTGTTCGCGAGCGGAAGCTTCCGCGCATCGCGCTCGACTGGGCTGCTCTATCAGACCCGACGATGGTTGTGCCAGAAGCGGAAGCTTGGGATTGCCAAGCACCTCGAGCAGCAGACGCGGGCCAATGGGCGGTGGTGGCGTCCGTGTCGATACTCGAGAATCGGGATTGCTCGTGGCTGCAGGCTTATCCTCATCAAGCGCTAGCAGGCGGGGAGTTTTACGCATTTCAGTTGCCGAGAATGATTCCGGAAGCAGGAATGGCGGGCGGTCCGCCACCTCTCTCTCTCGGCGGCGGCTGATGTGGGGCGTGCCGTTCGATATTCGCGCGTTTGCAGTGGATGTGGAGCGCCACCCGGATAAACTGCCGGGTGCTATCCAGCAGATGATGCAGAATTTTCAAAAACAGAATCAGCAGGGCAGCAGGAAAGCAGTTCATAAGAGCTAGCGCGGACGGGCTGAAAGCAGGCCATAGACATCTACCTGATTGCTGCTCCCGACATAGACGCGGCCATTTGCCACAGTGGGAATGTTGAAGCGAAGTCCGATGCCCGCTTGATCGCGTTTGCGGTTCATATCGCTGTTATAGAGTTCACGGGACATTCGCGGCATCGTAGGCGTGCAACGTGGCGGGATGATTTAGCGCGGTGCTGCTCTCGATGAACCAGACGATTCCGTTCGATACGCCATTTGCTGATACGGCAAGGGTTGCGCCCTTTCCCTCCACTTGTGTTTCCGACTGACACAGTAATTCGAGATGCCGCCCGCGTATCGCGTAGTCGCGAAGAGCGTCACCTTCGGCGATGTAGTAGACGTGCCGTTCCAATAGGCCGGAGCCGACTTGATTTCTTTACCGAGCGGAATGGATTGAAGTGCGTTGGCGTCGCGACCGAGGTGAAACTTACCGAGCCTGTCGCTATCGAGCACATAAATGACTCCGCCTTTACCGCCGACAACCACGAGGCGTTCAGGGGCGATTAGTATCGGACCGCCGGAGCCGAGGTCAGCGTCTGTTTGCGAGAGCTGCGCTTGGTTGAAGGGCGTGAAGTAGTCGTTCACCTGAAGCCCGGAGCTTGAGAGATGCAGCTTTAGAAGACTATCGCCGTAGTCGCGGCCGCCGCGATCGGCTTTGAAAACGCCGTTCCCGGTTGAGACGAAGACGTTGCCCTGTTCGTCGACGGCAGGTCCGGTATCGCTCTGCCAGATGCCGCTCTCCATCGTCTCGGGCGAGGTGTTGAAAGCTGCCAGTTGTTTGAGCGTGTGAGCGTTGTAGGCGAGCACCCAGCCGTGGTACGGCGGCACATCGCAGGACGAGGCCCAACTCAGATACAGCGTGCCGTTTGCGAGAGCGATTGCGGCGCGGGGATTCTCGTGGAGAGCAAGAAAATCGACAGAGCCGTGAAAGAGTCCAAAGGGCCCGCCACTTGCGGATTGGACGGAAGCGCGGATCACAACCGGGCCGCTGAATTTCTCTTTGCCGGTCGCGAGATCGAGAGCGTGGAGGCGCTGCCAATACTCTGCTTCTCCGCCGTCGCGAGCTTCTTTCGTGCGAGCGAGTACGTAAAGAGTGTTGGAGGCGCGATCGATGACCGGGGTAGCCGTGATGCCCAGTTCAGGCATGATAAACGGGCAGCCGACAGCTTCCGCAGGGAGGGCATGATGTGCTTGGCGGCATCGGCAAAGTGCACGACCCAGATGAGCGACGCCGATTGCGCGGCCGCATCGAAAGCATAGACGCTGTCGTGTTCGGTTGCGATGAAGACGAGGTCGCGGACACCATTGCCGGGGATACTGACTGCAGACACGAATAACGGTTGGGCGTAAACATCACCATCCACATGCAAGGTGCGCAGCTTACCGAACTCGCGCCCATTGACATGTCGAGGAGTGAGAACTCTCTCCGCGAGGTTCGCGCCGGTGCGGGAATTGTTGTATTGCGATGTTGGAACGTCGACTTGCGCCGGGAGCACGAGAGAGAATAGCAGGAATGTGGACGAGAAGATTACGAGGCGCACGGCTATGTAGCATTCTATACGTCATGAGTTTGGCCTGGGTGCAGGTCATCCGGGCGGCGGCTCAGGTGACGACGTAGCGGATGTGGTCGGCCGTTCCGACATCGTGCTCGAAAGACCGAATGTGCGGGCGTCGGAAGCTATGCCGCTCGGTAACGGACGCCTTGGAATTGCCATTTGGGCGGAAGACGGATTGACCATTCAGCTGAACCGCGCGGACACGCTGCCGGGTAGATTATCGCCCGGGCAGGTGGCCATACCTGGGCTGAGCGGTTGACAGACGCGGCCGACTACGCCGGGAGACTCAATCTATACAACGGAGAGTTTACGGCGCGCGGCAACGGCGTGAGCGTAACCGTTTGGGTCGAGCCGGAGACGGACGTTGTCATTGTGGACGTGGCGGGTGCTCGCCCGGATGAAGTGCAGAGTGCGTCGCTGCAGCTGTGGGAACCGCGGCACCCGCATGTTGAGCAACAAGACACGTTGGCGGTTCTCTCGGAAACATGGGTGGACGACAAAGCTGCGGGAGCAACTGGGAGAACATTTGGTTCGTTGGCAGCGCTTACAGCGCAGGGAAGGCAAATTCATGCAGGACCGAAGGGCGCGTTGAGGACGGACCTGTCGTTCTTGCCTGAGGCGAACGGTTCGTACCGGCTGGCGATTGCGGCTCCAGCGTGGACGGGAGGAGATGCGCTCGCGACCGCGCGCCCGCTTCTCGCTCCAGCCGTGCGGTCGACCCCAGACGAGCACCGGCTCTGGTGGCACGGCTTCTGGCAAAAAGCGGGGTTGGTGAAGCTGACTTCGAAGGATGGAGCCGCTGAGTATTTCGAGAACCTACGCATGCTTGATGTGTTTACGGCAGCGGCCGAGAGCCGGGGCGTGCTACCCGGATCGCAAGCCGGCATTGCCGATCTTTTTTCCTCGGCAAGGGACCATCACCAGTGGGACTCTTCGGCTTACTGGCACTGGAATCTGCGCATGCAAGTCGCGGCAAATTTAGGCGCAGGTTTGTTTGAGCTAAACGAACCCTATTTCCGGTTGTATCGCGACAATCTGAAAAACGTCGAGCGGTGGACCCGAACCCGGATGAATGGGCGACCGGGTATATGCGTCCCGGAGACGATGCGGTTTAACGGGCAGGGAATCGAGACCGAGACCTGGACGAAGTCGCCTGGGCTCAATTGCGATGCGGGTTCCGCACCGTATTACAACGCGCGTACAGTTTCTACCGGAGCAGAGGTTTCGTTATGGATTTGGCGGCAGTATCCGGTAACGCAAAATCGAAAGTTTCTGGCGGCGAACTATCCGGTGATGTCGGCAGCCGCTCGCTTCTTATTGGCGTACAGCCGTAAGGGAGCGGACGGGAAGCGCCACACGTTTCCTTCGAATGCACACGAGAACCAGTGGGACGTGCACGATCCGGTTACCGACCTTTGCGCGATGCGGACCCTATTTCCGGCCGTAATTGAGGCGTCGCAGATCTTGGGGCAAGATGCTGATTTGAGACGCGAGGCGCAAGCGGTGTTGCGTGGAGGAATTCCAGAGCTGCCGCGGACAGACGCGGCCACGCTGAAACAACAACTGACTTCACGTGATGATGCGGCAGGCGGGACAGCGATCGCTCAGTCCTATGATCAGAGCGCGCCGATTCACAATTCGGAGAATCTGGGGCTGGAGCCGGTGTGGCCGTACGGGTTAATTGGTGACAACGGCGACTTGCATTCGCTCGGCGTGCGGACATTTCGATCGCGCCCGAACAAAATGCAAAATGACTGGAGCTACGACCCGCTCGACGCTGCGCGGCTCGGCTTGGCTAGCGATGTAAAGGCTACGTTGAAGGCGTTGACCGAGAAGTATCAAACGTATCCTTCTGGTCTGGCTAGTTTTGTGGGTCCGGAACTTTATGGCGAGCAGATCGGAGTTGTGGCGGCTGCGCTGCAGGAAGCTTTGGTGCAAGAGTACGACGGTCTGGTGCGAATCGCGCCCGCGTGGCCGGCGGATTGGGATGCAGATGCAACAGTTTTCATCGAGAGAAATAGCAAGGTGCGGGTCCGCATGCGGGGCGGGGCAGTGGAGGCGGTGGTATTTGAGCCGGGATTCTCAGGGCGTGCGCGCATTCGGAATCCGTGGCCTGGCAATTCTGTTGCAGTTACGTCGGGGCGTTCGATTATACGGGTGAACGGTGCGATTCTCGAGTTGGCAGTTGAGGCGCAACAATCTTATGTGCTCCAACTCCACAATGAGCCTCTCGGACCGTTGACTGGAACGGCGGCGAGCACACCGAAGTTTCTGGGCAGCCGATCGATCGGACTTGCGCGATCGAGCAAGAGCGTGCGCTAAGCGGCCTGAGCCATGACGCGTTCCTCTCTTATGTGATAGCCAAAGTGAGAAAATACACGGCAGAAAGAAGAGATGGGGATAACGTTGAAGGCGAAGTATCTGGGCACATTTGCGTTTGGCCTGATTTGGGCGTTCGAGGCGGGCGCAGCGAGTGTACCAGCGGGCACACAGATCGAGTTACGGCTGACGAGCGAGGTAAGCAGCGAGAAACCTGCAGGGCAGGCGGTATCGGGTGTGGTGATCGCGCCTGTTTTGGTGAATGGAACCTTGATGATTGGTTCGGGAACGCAAGTGGACGGAGTAACAGCCGATGCCCACGCGGACAAACCGGCTGCGGATGGCGCAGCGGAGCAGCCGGCCACGGTGCGCATGCAGCTGACGAAAATTCACGATAAAGCGGGGCAGTCCAAGGCTGTTTCATGCGTGGTGGCAGGCATCGACAACGCTCGCGAATCGGTAGATCAATCAGGATTGATCGCAGGCATTACCGCTTCGCAGACGTTTTCCGCGCTGGCAGATCAAGGTGTTAACAAAGTCCTAGAAAAAAATTCGGGGCTGGGGCAGCTGCTTTCGGGCATCAAAGGGTCAATCGTGAAACAAGCGAATCCTGCGATTGATTACAAGCCGGGCGTGGAACTCACGGTGAAGTTGACCCAGCCGCTCGATTGGAATGCGCCGAGCAACGCCAAGCTTCCTCCGGCGGTTCAACCGGAGGATCAGCTGAAGGCGCTGATAAGCCAGCTTCCGTATCGGACGGTGGCGCTGAAACCGCCGAGCCCTTCCGACATGACGAATGTGCTGTTTATCGGGACGAAAGAACAGGTGGAGCAAGCTTTCAAAGACGCGGGCTGGTTTGTGTCGGAACCGCTGGGACGCGCTTCGAGTTACCACACAGCGCAAGCGATTATCGAAAACCGTGGTTACAACGAGGCACCGATGTCGATTTTGACATTAGATGGGAAGCCGCCCGACCTGACTTACGAAAAGCAGAACAATACGTTTGCGTCACGTCATCATATACGTTTGTGGCAAATGCCGCAGACGTTTGAGGGCAAGCCGGTGTTTGTGGCGGCGGGGACGCACGACATAAAGATTTACTTCTCCGAAACAAGCAGGTCGATCAGCCACGGAATCGACCCGAACATCGATAATGAACGCACGAAGGTTACGAACGATATGGTTTTCACAGGGAAGGTGCAGGCGGTGTCGCTGATTGACCGGACAAATATTCCGAAGGACATTTCGAACGCGACCGGCGACAAGCTGCAAACAGACGACAAGATTGCGGCGATCGAGTTTCAGAGCAAATAGCGGCTGACGTTCAACTAAGTTCCGTGTCTTCGACCAGCGAATTACGAGCAAGATCGCGGACCATTTTACCTTCGCTCTGGGCCTTCGCGTTTTTGAGCTATCTGCTGCGGACGAACATCGCGGTGGCGCAGCAGTACATGGGACGAGAACTCGCGTGGAGCGACACCCAGATCGGGTATGTGTTCACGGCGTTCCTGGTGGGCTACACGATTTTTCAAGTACCGGCAGGAATGCTGGGAGACCGGTTCGGACCGCGTATTGTGCTGGCTGCATCGGGGGTGGCCTGGGGCGCGACCACGCTGCTAACCGGGCTTGTACCGGGCCTGCTGGTGAAAGGCATAGCCCTGTCGCTGACGGCGGCGCTGGCTATTCGCTTTCTGCACGGAATCGGGGAAGCGGCGACTTACCCGGTTGCCATGACGGCAGTGGCGGATTGGTTTCCTCCGCGCGAACATGCCTTCGTCAACTCAGTCATCTTTACGGGCTCGACGTTAGGCGCTGCGTTCGCGCCGCCTCTCGTCGCTCACATCATGAGTGGACTCGGGTGGCGCGCGACTTTTTACAGCACGGCCATCTCGCCGGTGCTCCTGGCAGCTTTCTGGTGGCAACAGACGAAAGGGCGGCCGCACAGCGGAAGCAAAAGAAAAGCGGCTCCCAGGATGGAGGAGTGGCGGCGGCTGTTCTGGCGCAGGAATGTTTTTATTCTTTGCTCGAGTTACTTCTTCTACTGCTACTCGATTTCAATCTTCGTTTACTGGTTGTTCAAGTACCTGGTGGATGTACGGCATTTGAGCATCGTGAGTAGCGGGTGGGCGACGAGCCTGCCGTGGATTGTGGCGTCGGTCGCGGTTCCACTGTTTGGTTACTTGAGCGGGCGAGTATCGATCCGCGTGGGCATGCTTGCGGGGCGACGTCTGGTTGCGACGAGCTGCCTGGTGGCTTCTGCTTTGCTGATGTTTGTGGGCGCAGGTGCGCAGAGCATTGCTCTCGCGATGGGCGCAATCGCGTTGAGTGTGGGGCTGCTTTTTAGCACGGAATCGTCCTACTGGTCGACCGCAATTGAAATCGCTGGGGAGGATGCAGGGGCGGCAAGCGGTCTGATGAATTTGGCGGGCAATCTGGGCGGGGTGCTCTCGACGCTTCTGGTGCCGCTTTTGGTGCAGCGGTTCGGCTGGTATGAAGCTTTGCTATCCGGTTCGCTTTTCGCCATTTTGGGCGCGATCGTTTGGTTCTGGCTCCGATCAGAGCCGCCCGTGGACCGAGAGCCGGTTCCTCTTGCGCCGGCGATTGCGCGTCTGCCGTCCCATTAGTATTCGTATACTGGGAATTCTTTCCCCAAGAGTTTCTTTGACCCCAGATCCGGCCATTTCCGCG
>JAABUQ010008784.1_pt1 | contig 13988 bp, 13 predicted proteins | sample 5560001 | NCBI WGS metagenome assembly JAABUQ01 (sample SAMN10711888, study PRJNA513371) | rock metagenome | isolation source: Antarctica rocks | place: Antarctica: Victoria Land, Finger Mt nord | collected 2015-12-18
GGTTGCAGCTTGGTCAGAACGACGAAATCGAGAGTCACGTAAAATTGATTGGCAATTTACTACTGCTGATGCTCGCATTAAACTCAAGCGTCTTTACCCATTAATTCAGCCTTGACAGACTACTAGGTCCCACGTCTGCCCACCGTCAATGCTGACCTCCACCTTCGTCACTTCCGATTCTCCTGTCCACGCTGCCCCATGCATACGGTAATCAGCGTTGGCTGGAACTACCTCGTGCATTGCCGGACGCGCGATCGCGGCTTTGATCTCAATCTCGGTAACGGGCATCAAGGTCGGCAACTCGTTGCTCCGCGTCCAGTAGGAATATTCAGACGACTGGAAATAACCATTGAAAGGACGAGTAGTGACAACGATGCGTGTGAGCCATTTAACCGATGCCATGCTGTACCAGCCTGGAACAATCGCACGCACTGGGAAACCATGGAACTGAGGCAACTGTACACCGTTCATTCGATAGACCAAGAGCACCTCTGGGTCTAGAGCTTTCCCAAGCGGTAAGCTGCGGGCGAAGTGAATTATCCCCGATGTCTTCGGTTCCTCTTTGCTCTCGCCAGTATCCGCACCTTCGAGTACAACCTCAACCGCATCGGGATGCAGACCTGCACGCTCTAACACGGCTTTTAGCGGTACGCCCGTCCACTCAGCGTTCCCTACGGCTCCTAACTCCCACTGTGTGCCGTTTGCTTGTGGTACCAGAAAGACGCGGCTGTTGCCTGCACATTCGAGCATTGCAACTATTGTGCGTGACGGCATGGAAAGTAACTCGTCGTAGTTGATTTCCAACGCCTGGTCAACTGCACCCTCGATTTTTAGCCGCCACGAATCTGTTTCTAACTTGGGTATGGCGAAATGGCTGCGGATGAAGAATTTCTCGTTCGGGGTAATAAAACTGTCGAGCGTAGAAAAGGGGAACTCCAAATTTTCTGGTTCCTTTTCGCGGATGATCAAGCCAGGGTGCTGTTGAGCTTGCTGGCGCGCGTCGCCGGAGCTGCCACAGGCGTTCCCTTGAGTGTTCGTAGTTGGCGTCGCTTCTTGAGGTGTTTGAGCCATAATTTAGTTTGAGTATGTCAATCAGAACCATATCCTTACAGCATTCGGTGGATGCGATCGCAGTCAGGAGCTATTCACCGTAAGACATACTTGCCACCTTTCCTCGAAACACTAGGTATTGGTAAATGTTGTAGAACAACATAATTGGAATCAGGAAGCCAATGAAAACTAACATGAAGACCAACGCGCTAGGTGAAGCTGCCGCTTGGTAAATCGTGATTTGAGTGGGAATGACGTATGGAAATATCACCAACGCTAACCCAATAAATGTCAGTAAAAAAATCAGGATTGTCCACACAAATGGTGCAATTTCTGCTTTAAGATCGATACTTCTCAAAAGTCGTCAGATCAACAGAGCTCCAAGGAGAGGAATCATGGTGAAGATGTAAACTTGGGGCTGGTGAAACAATCTAAGTCTCGCTTGTTCATAAAACACAGGCGTCGAAATCGTAATTAAAATTGCTCCGATCAACGTTGTAATTGCCGAAAGTTTAGCAGTCCGATAGTGGGTTGATTGCAACTCTCCTGATGTTTTTAGAATCAGGTAAGTAGAGCCAATTAAGACATAGCCCTGAATTAACGTCAGCGCGACTAAAATTGATTTACAATTCAGCCAATCCCACGTTGTACCGATAAAGTGACCCGTCCGATCGACCGAAATTCCTGCAATGACGCTCCCCAGTGCGAATCCTTGCCCCAATGCGGCAACGAAACTTCCAGTACCAAAAGCGATATTCCAGAAGAATTTACGCTCGGACTGTTCACGAAACTCGAACGCAACGGTACGAAAGATGAACCCAAAGATCATCATAATAATGGGAATGTATAGGGCAGTCAGAATCGTGCCGTATGCTAAGGGAAATGCACCGAACAAGCCGCCAGCCATCACGACTAACCAGGTTTCGTTTGCATCCCAGGTATTGCTCAAACTCGTCATTAAGATGCCTCGTCGTTCCTCCGAATCAGCTGTCAGTGAGAGGATTCCAACTCCCAGATCAAACCCGTCTAACATGACGTAGAGAAACAGGAAGAGAGCTAAAATGAAAAACCAAACTTGAGGAAGAAAATGTTCTAACGCCTCCATGAATGCTCCTATAATTCTGCTTCTACAGGACGGCTATTGGGAGTCAGCTCTGCTGGAGTTGTTTCGATCGCAGGTTCATCTTGAATCCCCCCTGGCAGGGGCAAATCGAGATTTGGACCTTTGCGAATAATGCGACTGCCAAAATACAAGGTTGCGATCAACAAAATGGTGTAGATGATCGCGAAACTTGTGAGAGACACGAGGACATTACTTGCAGGCACATGAGAAACTGAATCCGCAGTGCGAAGCTGTCCATAAACTGACCACGGTTGTCGTCCTACACAAGGCACAATCCAACCCGAATCAATTGCAATAAATCCCAAAGGAGCTGAGAAGATCCATGCCCCTAAAAGCCAGCGCTGTTGAGTGATATTCTCTGCAGACAGTTTGCCGCGTAGCCACTGTAAAACACTGACTGCCATCACGGCGGCTAAGAAGAAGCCGATCGCAATCATGATCCGAAAGGAATAGTAGACTAATCCCAGCAAGTGAGGACGATCCTGAGGTTTCCATTCTTTCAAGCCAAGAACAGGTTCAGACAGCTTTGGTTTGAATTCTAGAATTAAGCCCAGCGCGTTTGGAACGACAAGTTCCCAGTCATTCCTCTCGGCTTTGTCGTTGGGCAACGCCAGCAAACTCCAATCTGCCATCTGTCCTGCTGGAATCGTCTCCCACTGCGCTTCCATTGCAGCTAGCTTGGTCGGTTGGTGGCGATAGACTTGCTCACCGCTCAAGTGACCCATGTAAATCTGAATGGGAGCAACCGCGATCGTTGCCGCCAACACAATCTTCAGCGACATCGAAAAAAATGCTTGATGACGCTGTTTGAGAATGTACCAAGCGCTAATTCCCCCAACTACAAACAGGGATGTTTCCAACGTCGCAAAGAACATATGCAGGACGCTGTTGACTAGAAATGGATTGAACATCGCTTGAAAGTAGTCGCTGACGATAAATTTACCGTCAACCATCTCCCCACCTGTCGGAGATTGCATCCAGGAATTTGCCATCAAGATCCACAGCGTCGATAGGTTAGCACCAAAGGCAACCATGATGGTCGAGAAAAAATGAATGCCAGGATTCACCCGTTCCCAACCAAACAGCATAATTCCTAAAAACCCCGCTTCCAGCATAAATGCCATCGAGGCTTCAAACCCCAAAATGCTGCCAAAAAATTCACCCGTCACTTCCGCAAAAGGTGCCCAATTGGTACCAAACTGAAATTCCATTGGAATGCCTGTCGCCACCCCAATACCAAAATTGAGAACATACAGCTTTGACCAAAAGCGGGCGTGGTGGTAGTAGTCAGGGTTACGAGTTTTTAGCCACAATCCTTCCACAATAACGAGATAAATGCCGACTCCTGTTGTCAGAGTGGGCCAAAGCATGTGAAACAGAGCTGTTAGGGCAAATTGCATGCGCGATAGCACGACGGTATCGGACAAAAACTCCATGATTACGTTCCCTGAGTTAGTTATAAGCAACGTCCACCGGCTTGAAGCAAAAGCGCTGTCAACTAGGATAACCGACCAAGGGTGGTGCTAATGGCTCCTTAGCCCGGATTTCTCACGACACTTTCCTAAAATGGCTCGTAAAGCTCGTGCAGCAAGGCTGCTAGAGAAATCCTCAAAAAAACAGTCCGGAGATCCGGAGTCTCCAGCTCCGCATAGATCTGCATCACGTAGATAGAAATCATAATAACTGGAAGAGAACAAATGCATTTGCTGCTTAAATCGTGTCAACGGCTCTACGAACCTCACCTGTAAGGGCGACGGCTTCTTATAGCCTAATTGAATTCTTCTTATGTAAGTAATAATACTCATTTGCTAGTTAGGCTAATTCAACTAATTCTTATGCTTCATTTTGTGTAGATTTCTGTTTGGAAATAAAAAAATGGAATAATTAAATTAAGACTTAAAACCATAGTAATTCTTAATTGAATCGAGCTTTGTTTTAAGTGATCATCCTGTCTTTAAGTATTCATTTTTACTTAACTGTGTGAGTTGTATTTATCAGCTTTTTCCCAGCCCATTAGAAAAGCCCTCACAGTCAATGCAGGCAAGGTTGTCTTCGGCTTTACACAGTTTAGCTCTTAAAGCCCTTGCTCCCAATGGCTGTGCTGACCTCCAGAGGCTAGATGCTCTTAAGAAATTAACCGGATTCAAAAGGAGTTACGAGATGTTAAAAGCAGTAACCACTTTAACAAAACAAGCGCTAATGGCAGAGATTGAAAAAGTCTTGGATAATTATCACTATTATCCATACCAGAAAGCTTTTACTACCCCTGATTTGCGCCAAGAGCTAATTACCTACGCCCTGAATCGAATTCCCTGCGTTGATAGCAATATCGACGAGCAAAAAGTTTTTTCCCTCGACTACGGGTTTCCCAGTCTTTGCTGGGAGCAGCAACTCCACCTAGCAAATTTGATTCACCAAGGTATTTGCTTCATTCTTCAAGAAAAGCCAGAGTTGGTAAGTCATCACTTGCCTAGAACGGTTTAGTGCGGCTTTGAAGCATCTCACTGGTTTGTATATTAATTAAATCTAAGAAATTCCCAATCTAGGTTCAAGAGATTATTTTTCTGTACACTTGGTCATTTTTTCGGTTCTACGTCAGCTTCGATCAGTAAGCAGCGGGCTTTGCAAAGCAGGGAGTAGGGGAGTTCTTCGTGAGGGAGGGTTCCTGACACCAGTTTTCTACGCCGGGGAACCCGGAAGAGCGCTTCGCTTCGCCTGGGGCTAACGTGAAACTCACTCCGGAGGAGCCAGTTTCAAAGGAGTTGATTCTTCCCGAAAACTCGCGTCAGGCGACTGGCGTAGTAGGGGAAGTGACAATGCCATTCCAATACTTAACAGTATTTTTATATGCGCCGAGCAAAGTTAGGTAACAAATTCATTATTCACAGTATAGGATTGGATTTAGATTTTGGTTTGAATATGCTTACCGATTATAGATATAAAGTAGAAGCTACTTCTGAAGAATTGATAGCTTGGGAAGAGTATAGATCTGCAAAACTTGAGCTTCCAGGGGAGATTCCAATTCCTTATGGTTTTACAATAGGAACAGTAACTTTCGGTGGAAACATTTATTTAAGAGTTCCTGCAGAAGATACTAGTGTTGAAGGATTCTTTGCTGGGATAGTTGTTGGAACTTACAGCCTTTACCAAAATAATCCTGAGAAGAGTTTATACGATCCAACAGGTGTGTTAATCAGAGCAGATGTTAGGGCAGATATAGATGGTAGAAAGCTCGAAGGAAGAGTATGTACGCGTCACTTCTTTGGTGACTGGATTTGTACTGATTGGGCAACCTTAACTTCTTGGTAAGGGCACTGTGCGTTAGGGAAGTAGGGAGCTGCTCCCCCTGCTTCCCCTACTCCCTCTTCTGCCTTTCTCGTTAGAAAAACCAACCGTAGGAATGCAGCCCTTTACCTAAGATATTGACACCGAGATAGCAAATCCAAACTACGATAAATCCAGTTGCCGCCAAAATTGCCGGGCGGCGACCCTGCCAGCCACGGGTGATCCGGGCATGGAGATAAGCAGCGAAAACTAGCCATGTAATCAAAGCCCAAGTTTCTTTGGGGTCCCAGCTCCAATAGGAGCCCCAAGCTGCGTTCGCCCATACTGCACCAGCAATAATGCCAATCGTTAGCAGGGGAAAACCTAGGCCAATAACACGATAGCTAATGTTATCTAAGGTATTAGATAGGTTCATGAGTTGTGGCGACAAGGCTGTAGATGGAGCTGTTTCGGTCTGACTAGGAAGCTCGCCCGCCAGTTGCAGGCGGTAGTGATTGTTGCGATACCCTCCCGTGCCTACGGAACTGCCCCGAAGTTCGATGTTCTGACCACGGGTAACGATCAGGAATGCGATCGCCAGCAGTGAGCCCACCATCAGAGCCGCATAGCTAAGCATCATGACGCTGACGTGCATCATCAGCCAATTAGACTTGAGGGCTGGTACCAAGGGTTCTGCTGACTGCATGGATGAGGGCAGAAGAGCAGCAAAAGCAGTAATACTCATAGCGACAGGTGCTGTTACCACCCCCACTAGATAGCTACCACTCCGGTTTTCCGCAATCAGATGGATAGTTGTAATCCCCCAAGTCAAGAAAAACAGTGATTCGTAAAGATTGCTCAAGGGGAAGTAGCCAGCCTCTAGCCACCGCGCTCCTAGCAAGGCAGCCATACATAGGTTGGCGATCGCCATCCCTGCTGTTCCCAAGGCCAACAGATAAGGGCTACCCCCAAAAGCTGCTCCGACCCAATAAAACAACATGGTGATAAAAAGTACAGCAAACGAAACATTATCCAGCCAGTTTTGCAATCCAACCAAATCCATGCAATTTTCTCCTCAGCATTTCAGACAATGTGCCATCTATTCACCTAGAAAGTCTTCACGAACTCAATGAGTGCTTTCTTGTCTTCATCTGATAGTTCTGAGCCAAAAGTATGTCCCCTATCCTTAACGAAATCGGGAGATTGGTTCGCCTCTAGAAGTATGCTTGCAAGTTCGGCCTTAGGCCCACCAGAGAAATCTAAGTTCTGCAATGCTCTCTTGAGATCTAGCCGCGAAATCGCTTCCCTGAGATCTAAATTTGCTAGCAAGTCAATAGGCATAGCTTTAGGAATGGGAATCCTGATTCCGAGAGGAAGTGCTAAAGTGCTGTCTTGAGTTGTTCTCTGGATTATCCCCTCACGCTTTTCAGGCCAGAGGAGTTTTTCCATTGCATCCATGTAGGCTGCTACACGTCCCTCTACTGAAGGAGCTTTGTTATATTCTCCCAACGAGTTATTGTGCAAAAGTGGTGCTGTTGCCCAAACACTGATGAGCGTCGGTGTTCGGTAATAGCCCCGACCACCTCCTGGTACATCGAATTTGATTGGTTTCTTTTCGTCAAAGGGATTGTCAAGTGTAAGTTGACCCACTGAAGGAAGTTCCTTGTAGGTTTCAGACGAGAATTGCTCCCAGATATGTCCTTTGATCGCATTCGTTCCTAGCGCTCGCTCGGCGTTGGTGCCGATCTCTGTAATTGGGTAGCGCTTGTCGTCTGATAAGAAGTTGCGATCAAGAAAATCAGCATTCCGGACAGATTCTGTGTACCACTGTTTAGCCTTGTCCGGATCGATAGCAATATCTGCCGGTGGCTGTTTGCTCGAATGACACTGTGCGCAAGTACTTGCAAAGGCAATCTTTCCTCGTTCTAGCACCGACTCGTCCTTAGTTAGTAAAGCCTCACCCCCTGGCGCATTTTTAAGATACATCGGCTTTTGAGCCTTCAAGAAGGCTTCCGCATCTGCCATGCGTGCTTCTGTCTTTCTCCAGTCTTCGCATTCCTTCCTTGCAGTGTTGATATCAAAGGGTCGCTGTGGAGTTCTGCCCACCAAGGGATCGTGGAGAGTCAGCCAGTAGTCCGAGCACATACCGATATTGACAAAAACCCGCAGCGAGGCGTTCGCCACGCCGGTCGAGTCTGCCCCATCCTTGAGAATGTGATTCACAGCCTTCTTCGTGCCATCGTTCATCACCTCCTCGTGCTTGGGGCGATCGCCTAAACTAAAGATGGCGTTAATCACATTTGGGTTGTTGATGTGATCGTTGCCAATCCGAGAAGTGTCGGAGGTACCCGGTGGCTGTGCGTCCAGAACTTGCCAGATAAAATTATCTGGCTTGAGGTCGCCAGCGAATAATTTGCCTTCCTCAAGGTACTGGTTACCGAGTGCCGATACCAGGTTTTCCCACAACGGTTTTTCCGGATCTTTAGGTGGGTCGAGTGGATTGAACGCTACGTGGCAGATACCACAGGCCAGCCCGATCCGGTAGGGAGGCTCGACGGTTTGGTCTTTGAAATACTTTTGAGCATCCCATTTAGTTGGGACGAAGTTCGGGTTCTCGAACTTACGCATGCCCATGATGCCAGCCGAGTGGGGGTCATCTTTACATTTATCTAGCCACAAACCATATTTGTCCGGCTCTGTCGCCTTCTCACATCCTGGGTCATTAATTGCACCGAATCGATCGAACCGTTGGTCGTGCTGACGTGAGTCGATGAATTTCAGTAAATCCACAGTTCCGCGCGTACTCAATGTTAGCGCGCGATAGAACTTCTCGTTACCCCCGGTCCAAAGATACCAGGTGCAACGACCGCGATTCTCTGCCTCAGTCAGATCCGGATTCGGTGGCAAATAACCGATGTCTTTACAGGCGTTTGCTTCCGGATCTGCAGATGTTTGATTGTATTCGCTGGTCTGAGTTATAGGTGTCCGATTGTATTCAGCAGCCAGAGCTGTAGGTGTTCCATAAAAGCCGCCTATGAGCATCATCAAGGCGAGAAGCATCATACAGCCTGTAAGAATTACACGTGCCTTTTTCATAAAACTCCCTTGCTGCTAGGAAAAACAGCCCCTCTTCCAGAGCCTAAATCATTGTTCAATTTAGTAACGCCTCTCTTCATAGCACTGCTGATTTCTTGAACTACTTTCTCGCTGTGCCAATAGCTGCCATGAGCATCGCCACCATGCAGTAGGGCTAAAGCTGTCTGACTAAAGGGTTCAGTCAAATAGTCGAACAATCCTGCGTCATGAGTGATGACATCTTCAATATCTAAATATTGTTTGTCACCATCCACTAGGCTGGTCATCAGTTCGTTCAGTGGGTAAGCTACAGGATCGCCAGGGTGAACGAAATTCCTCCAGGGCAGCTTTTCTCCTTGTCGCGCTTGGTGAAGGTGCTCCAGTAGCTCCTGTAGTTTTGGTGTGATGTCGTGACCACTGGACGCTGCTGAGGTGCCTCCAGTATCATCCTTACCTGGCGTCACGTCAGTCAGGCTGAAGATCGCGATCGGTGAACCCATAGTGTGAATACTGCCAAGTTGGATGCCTTGAAGCGGATTGGGATCATTCCCAGATATCCCAAAGATGACATCGCGAATGGCCATGACATCATCGTGACCAGGTATTTTGGGCTCGTCCCAGCGACCGGCAAACAATATATCAAAAAGGATAACAGTTCCCCAACTGTGTGTAACTAAGTGCAGGCGGTCACCTGGCTGAGGATTTTTTATCTCTTGTAGAGCCTGCGTCTTCAGCACATTGATAACCTTGGAGCCGACGTAACTACTAATGTAGAGTGCAGCATCTCCAACAAACTGTAGAAGCTGCCTTTCACGGAAGGTTCTGAACCAGAGCTGCTGCCAAAGGGGTGAGGTTTGTAGTTGTGCTAGGAGTTTAGCCTCTGCATCTTTATTAACATCACCCCAATAGAGAGCTACCTTCTTGAGGTCTCGTTTCCGATCGGAGTTACTTTCTTGGATGAGTGTGAAAAATCGATCGGCGTATTCGGGTCGTTCGCGCACTTCGCGGTTATTAACGCCATGGATAAACAGAATGTAGTCAGTAGCCATCACCACGCCTTCTTCTTTTTACAAGCTTTTGAGGTACCCAATCATCTCAGATTGAATCATCCAGCTTGGTTAAAAGTGTAAGAAATTACAAATATAGGTTCAAGAGATAATCTTTTTGTGCAATTGGTCATTCTTTCGGTTTTAGTGAGAGCGGCACGGTAGTATCAATTTTGAGCTTGCTCAAGGAAGTTGCTGGAGCTACCTCCGGCAAACCCTTGAGGCAGCCAGTCTTCACTACAGCCACTAGTGCTTCATAGTCACGTTCAGTTTGGTCTGCATAGCCAAAAGCGAAGGCAGAGATCGCCTGTTCAAACGTGTCATTCTTACCAAGATAACCACTAATCATTACTGAGTCGCCAGAACGGGCATGGGCACGGGCTAGTGCCCATATCCTCCAAAGTTGACAGAAGTTGACTGGTGTTATTTACGGCTGCGGGTTAATTTCTGTCGTAGCGAGCGCAGCGCAGCACTTGTATTCCGTTCGTAGGACACTTGCAAACACTCTAGGATGAAATCTGACACCTTCAGGTTTGGGAAGTAGCGACTGCTGGGCTGAGCGATATAACTCTCATCCTGCAAACGATAAATCGTGAGTTGGTTCCTCTTGAATAACCAGACTTCTGGCACGCGATAGGGAAGATAGTCATTTATATCAGTGTAGCTGGTGACATCTACCTCAATCACCAAATCTGGTGCAGGATCGATGCCCCAATTAATTCTGTCTTTCCCTACCACCGCTGCCCAATGGTCGATGTAGAAGCAGTAGTCTGGCTCAATGCCGCTCACTTCAGACAGTTCCATCGTAATTGGAGTAAATGCCGTATGCTCCTGCTCTAGGTGTTCCAGTAAAACCCTGACTACGGCTGCAATGACGTCCGCTTCTCGTCCGTGTTTTGGAAGGGGGGCCATTAGCAAAATTTCTCCAGGTCGGTACTTAACACGAGGAATCTGGCGATCGCCTAATTGCTGCACCAATACCCGATAGTCTTGCCAGCTACCGGGCAATCGTACCACTGCGCCTGGAGGCAACTGAATTTTTTCTGGGGTGACAACCGCAAACATAGCACTCAAACCTCCACCTTATACTGTAGTACGGTATCGTCAATACAGAATAGGTACTTGGTAGAGCTAGTAACAATCCAAGTGGACTTACAAGGGTAAGGTGTTGGCTGTATGAAGGTAGGTAGACTTGCACCGAAGTCTACTAGTTGCTCAACCCTCTGTGAAGATGATTTCTTAGGAGAGGGATTATTTTTCAACCTAAAATCAAGTATTTATGCAGAAAGTTATAAATGTTCACATCAAACTTCTGCACTAAGTAAAACCGAAAAAATGACCAATTGTACAGAAAAATTATCCATTGAACCTAATTTTTTAATTTTTTATGCTAATAAACATTCAAGGTTTGTTTCATGAGGAAATTTCGATCATTGAGACGTCAAACTCTTCTAATGCGGAAAGTGTCAGAACTGCGATAACAAAGTCTTCATTGATTCCGCACCCTTCACCATTTGGTGGCACATATGAATTCGATTTCGTATCTCAACCGCCAGCTGGCCCTGTTGCACAATTTTTTTGGATGGCGATCGCCATCCTGCATATGCAATTCATGTTGCAATTTATTGGGACTTATGACACATCAAATCGCACTGACGATAATTGCTAAGGTCAAACCAGGGGAAACCAACTTGCCATCTCGATCCTTGCGGGGATGCTAACCCTTATGGTCGGTGGAGCAGGGGCGTACTCCATCGATCAGATGTTCAAGGCCAGACAAGAGAAAACAACAGGGGGAAGCGTAATAATATAGTGTTATTTTTGGCACTCTGGTTCTCCCTAGTCCTATGGGCTTCAAAATTCAAGTGCGAAACATAGTACCCGCGTTTTTCCCCAGTAGGCCTGACCTAGATAAATGCCAGGGGCAACCTCTCGGATTTCGTCCCTAACTTTCTGGGCAACGAAAGATGTTTTGGAGTAGTCCAGGATGATAGATTCTCCATCACCAAGCCAGCTCTCTCCTCTGTAGACGTTAGCTTTGACTAACTTAAGACTGAAGGGGGTGATCCGATTCAGTAAGAATCCTCGATCTCGGTCAAAAACCTTTCCCTGCCAGATTAACCGCCTAATAACTGATGAAAGGACTTTCTCCAATGGGGTTTCAGAAATAAAGATAACAGTGCCTTTAGCTTGACCGTCAGGTATTTGGCCAACTGGACTGTTCTTGTAGAACTCATCTAGTTTGGCAGGCGGCATTTTTATGAGATCTGTCATTGTAATAGTCATTTCTGATTACCTCGTTGTTGTTCTCTAGTTCAAGCTTAAACATAACCTGTAGAGATGACAGTACCCTTATCGAGGACTGTTGATTAGAGTGTTGCAGGTGCATCGGAAGATTTTGCTACTTCAATGCCTGCGGTTTCATCCTGTAATGGATTCTTATGCGATCATCAATCTAAGAAATTTAAAACATAGATTCAAGGGATAATCTTTTTGTGCAATTGGTCATTCTTTCGGTTTTAGGGGGAATAGCACTAAGATTGGTGCTCAGTTGAAGGCTAAAACCCTTGTAAATCGACAGTCTTAGTCACCTAACTTTCTCTTAACTCATGCGAATCGCTAGCAGTGATTCTTAAATGGATGGTGCTAGAATATCTGGAAGGGAATGACAAAACAATTCAAAATAATTGGAATTTGAGGGTGCCATCTAGCAAAGCCGGCGCACTTTACTGGTGCTTTCCTCCGCCTAACTAGCAGACGGCTTTAATCAATTCGTTGAGTTCCTAGCTCAGTGTTATAGCTTTGACAGAGGCTCTGGCAAGACGCTTGCCTCTGCTAGTGATGACGCAACCTTCAAACTTTGGAGTTTGGATGGTCAGGAACCTAAAACCCTCATTGGACATCGCTATAGTGTCAATAGCGTTAGTTTCAGACCCGACGGCAAGACGCTTGTTTCTACCGGTAACGACAAAACACTCATCCTGTGGGATTTTGATCTAGATAATTTACTAGGGAGTGGTTGTAATTGGCTAAGTGACTATCTCAAGAGTAATCCCAATAATAACAACGACACGCGCCATCTCGGCAATTAACTATTTCTTTATCTGCTTATATACCAATATATCTTGATGTTAATCTAATGATTCTACCGAACTAAACTTCCCTGATTTCACTAATTTGTGATCTCCATCAATTATTCATGACCATATCCTGGTAGACTAACTTTTGTTTTCGATGGAATTTCACTTAGACACAAAATAGCCAGATTTTGCCTGCCTTCACACTTACGAGGTCAAGCGCTGCGCGCAGGGAGTAGGGTGAATAGAATTTGTCTTCCCCTACTCCCTACTCCCTACTCCCTACTCCCTTCTTTGGTCACTGCCGCTAGTCGGCACAAGCTATAATTATTAACTGGATTCAAGCCTGTAGTTGTAGTCGAAATTTTCTTGATTATGAAACTTTCTGTTTTCAGCAGTCTAGCTTTAAGTTTGGTTATCTTCATGACCGGAGTCATAGTGAAAACCTCAGTTAATGCTCAAAATCCCATTATGGCTACAAAGCCTAGCCGTCAGTTTTCACTAGATGCAGCATCTATACCTGAGCCTATTTACATTGCTCAGGCCAATCCCACTGAGTCACTAGATTCTTTAGAACAAGCAGTTTATAACCAGGTGAATCAATACCGGACTTCTAATGGCCTACCACCTCTAACTCTTGATTCTCGCATTAGTGAGCAGGCACGGAATCATAGTCAGGATATGGCAAATGGTCAAGTTCCGTTTGGTCATGATGGCTTTCAATCGCGAATTCAAGCGATCGAAGAAATAATTCCCTTGAGCGCGGCGGCTGAGAATGCTGCTTACAACCAGGGCTATAGTGACCCAGCTTCAGTAGCCGTTCAAGGATGGCTGAAAAGTCCTGGGCATCTCACAAATATTAAGGGGCAGTATAATCTAACTGGAATTGGTGTTGCTAAGAATGTTCAAGGTGCATACTATTTCACCCAAATTTTCATCAACAGCTCCCAAAACTGAAAAATCGTTAAGACGGTCAAAACAACTGGGAGGAGAGTGCTTCGGCGAGATTACTGCCTACAAATGGAATTGCGATAAGTAAGCTGTTCAACTCACGAACAATTGCCTCAAGCTCACCTACTTTTACCAAGTGGCAATTGGTTAATTAAGAAAGATTTACATTCGCTAACGCCTTTTCTTCTTTGAAACTCGTAACTTAGGGTAATAGTGAATGTTAAATAGATTACAATCTGTCCTAAATGACTTTCAGTTCACGGGCTAGAGGCTGCTATTACAGCGGTTCTTGATTGAGTAAAATACAGTCAAGGAGTAGACTGCACAGAATCCGGATGAAAGCATACTCTGTAGACCTGCGCCAGAAAATCATTGATGCGCATAACCAGCAAGAGGGGTCAC
>JAABUQ010008785.1_pt1 | contig 13987 bp, 22 predicted proteins | sample 5560001 | NCBI WGS metagenome assembly JAABUQ01 (sample SAMN10711888, study PRJNA513371) | rock metagenome | isolation source: Antarctica rocks | place: Antarctica: Victoria Land, Finger Mt nord | collected 2015-12-18
GTAGATTGGGAGGGAGATGAGGAAGAGGAGGAGGTAGGTGAGGACGTCGAGTTGGGTGTTTATCAAGGTCGCCCAGCGCTGGGGGCGGGTTAGGGGGAGAGGGTCTTGACGTGCCCGTGGTGGTGGGCGGTTTGGGGTGGAGAGGGGCGGGGGGCCGCCTGTGCCGCGGATTTGGGTTGGGTCTTGGGTGGGGGTGGGGAGTGCGATGGATTCGATAGGCGAGGTGGTGGAGATAGTGATTGATGAGGCTGCGGCGGAGGATGGCGAGGTGTTCGCTACTCCGTGAGGTGTGTGTGTAAGGGGGATTTCGTCGTTCTCGGCACCCATTTCTTCGGCTCGTTCGGTCACGGCACGTTTGGAGCTGCCGAGGAGGAGTTGGAGACCGCGGGTGAAGTATGCGGTGGTGATGAACATTATTACAAAGCCGATCACTGGGGTAGTGTTAGTGTTTTGCTGGACACATACGGATGGTGAATACAGAAAACTCCAATGATTTTCCCAACTTCGATGCGGCTGATTGCCGGGCTGAGTGGTAGCACGACTATATTCATTAGAGGTATAGCACTTCGTCTTCCGAAATGTCTGATGACTGACCGAAAGATGGTGTGAAAAAGACATTGATGTATCGAAGAGCAAATCCCGACTACTTCTATATGAGCACAACTCATTCGACCCTGTTGACCATGGTATCTTACAGGGATGTCAATAAATCGTACAACCTTCTTCGTTCTTTTGTCCCCCAAGACGCTTTGGGATAATATCAAGCCGAAGAAGAGCACTATCAACAACGCAACTGATGCTGGGAAAGAAACGGTGCCAAGCGCAATGAGACAATCAACGCCCCAGCAAGCCAGCAGTATACACAGCAAACCAATGGGTACATAGACCCAGGCTACCACTGTACGTCGCCATGCCAATTGATTAACCTATGTCATTCTTTAGTAAACAGTCGTCTGAAGTGTTATGAGAAGCGCACCAAATGAAATGCTTTGAACAAGTCCTGTAGCCATAAACAGTCCCTCGCCATATTGGATATGGAGCGCTGGCATTGCTGTATCTGTGACCATGCTGAATCGCTAGAAATGACTGTTCGACCTTCCCGGCAAGGGCCATGTCGTCGCCGACGGCATTTCTCCGCTTTTGCCGAGGTCCAAGCAAAACTTAAGGCTGAACCTTATCACCGAAGGTTGCAATATTCCGTCCAAACTAACACAGCGATATCAAGCATGCCAGTAACATCCTAAGTAGCCCAAGAAGTCAACGATGCGTCCCGACCAAGGCCCGCCGTCTCGAGGCTATTTAGAAGCATTGAAGCCCAGTAAGCCAAGTACGTAAAAGCAACCCCGGGTTAATTCCCACGTTCGGGGTGCAACCCCAACATCTGTAACGACTCCACATTTGTTAGACGCTCGGTCCATGTATTTCATGGCTTCTTTGGTGGCAGCCTCGAGTACGTGAATTGTGGGGTAAAGCTTAAGAAATTGCTTGGTCAACATATTCAGTCGAACAACTAGCGCGCTGTAATACGAATGGATCGTTCACGCCTCAAAAGACTTTTGGTCGATGATCTTTGGAGCAAGATCTGGGGGCTGACTTGGCCATCTCGCTGTCAGCTTGTGTCAAAAGAAGGCTTCCCAATTTGACTTCAAAAGCACGGATTTGACTTATGTCATCATGAAAGTCGTGGAATCTGGTGTCCGTTCTTTTGCTGATGTTCGGCTTTTTTGACCCTCCATCCCCTGGCATTCGTGCAGGCTCGGGAGAGTACATTCGACGCTAGAGGCTACAAACACCTCCGAGAGAGGAACATGAACGACTGTCCTTGGTGAATCATATCACATTACTGTCTCCGGTCTAATCCTATTGCCGAAACCAATTCTTCTTCGATGACTCCGAGCCAGTCTTCAAAATCTGCTAAAAACCTCTCAACGGCGGCCATCCTGCTGTATGGGGGGTTGGTACCGGCATATGTGAAGCCCACCTAGGATTACCCACGATAGAGAGCAACTCGTCTCATGCGGAATCCTTCGGGTCTGTATTCGATTTACTTCATCTGCCATCGCAATGACAGTAGCCTTCGAATTCATCCAGTGCCAACGGCGAGGTAAGGTCATTGGTGCATAGTCGCCCCTGATGCTCTCTTCAGACCTCTCAACATCCCTTTCCTTCTCTTCCGGCGACTCATTTAGAAAATATTTCTCAATTGTCTTGAGATCACGGAAGATAATTTTAACGGAGTCATTCAACAGTCTGATAACAGCAAGATCGTCATTCGTACTGTCTCTTCGACCCCGACTTCTCCATTTAGATCTCCGTTACATAGACTTGAAGTATGCTCGCTCGCCTTGTAGCTCGGATCTTAATTGATCCAATTGTATCTTCATTTCTTTCGGAGCACTCCACAATGTTTGGATCGTGTCCCAGAAGACCCTGACAAACGTGAAAAAGGTGAAGGCAAAGCTGGTAAAGCCGACAGTTGAAGACGCGTAGGAGATGGGCGCTAGGGTACTATTACTCGACACCTTGAGGTATCGAGTAGGGTTGAAAAATGTAAGAAGACGATATGTCAGATGCACTCAGGGCTAAATCGTCTGATTGATAAATAATGGTGCACAGCACCCTAATATACATGATGATGAGGCCCTAGATAGGGGCAAATAAATGTTCCTAGCCCTGTTTTATACCAATTGCTTCGCCTAATAAAGTAGAGAATAGGTAATATAATAATAGTATTTTGGTAGTATGATTAAGGGTCCAAATAACCCTAGAGAAAGCAAAATGGGAAAACACGGGCTGACAAGGGAAAATAGGGGCAATGACAGCTGACACGATAGAGGGAAATTGGATGACATTACATCATAGCAGGGAAGCGAGGATGAGAGTCTCGACACAATGATTTCAATATTATATACCGAACCCCATACTGTAGATCCGAAAGTATTATGGCTAAGGGACTTTTGCCATTACAAAGTATGCACACATAGTGTACATTTTGTGTTCGAAAGAAGAGATGAGAGAATGAAACTTTCAGAACCCTCGGAAGGGAAAAGAATGGCGCCATGTAGGCACATCAATATTGATATACCGACTCATACGGGACTATACCGACGCGGGGACAAAAATAATGCATACTCGACAACGATAATTCACTCTCATCAATGATCATGGCTTTACTGAATACCAGCGCAACACAGTACTCCGAAACCCTGTCGAAGCAATACCAAAGGCATCATGACAGCCTGAGTAGGCGGTGTTTGGCGCAATGCCACCGAGTGCAAGACCTCTTCGACTTTCGACGGAGCCTTCGAGTTTGCGCTATATGATGATGGGCATGGACGATATATGCGAGTGCTGGAATCTTTGGTTGGAACACGATGAACCTGAGTACAAGTATTGTGTGAATCGCATAGCGTCCCGGAATGGGAACTGGCGTAGAGATTATGTGAGGACAGGCAACAAGCACCATGTAGACGGAGAGCACTGACCCCTATTGAGATGTTTGTGTGAGGAGATGATGACTCGACGGAGCCATTCAACAAAACGTTGTACTATGTGAATTGCCTTTATTGATTATCAGGAAGTTCGTCTCCAATTCTCGTGCTTGCTTTATGAGTGTGGATGATACCTCAGCCTTCTCATCTCTAAACAATTAGTCAAAGTCCAGAGACTCCTCCTGATCTTGTATCGTAGCAACACTTTCATGCGGCGGGCGAACTACTTGTACATTGCTCCTACAGATCAAACATGTCACCAACATCCTTCGTACTCCTCACAATATTCCTCATACTCACCAGCAGTTCAACTCGAGCAATGCCGCCGATCACCGTCAAGAACATAACAACGCTAGGAGCCCAACTTACACCTGATGTCACTGACATCTCTAGAGATGGTGGCTACTCGGCGCTACTCAATGGCAACATTGTCTGGCTCTATGATGATACAGAATGCATGGACGTCAATGGGGACCAGCTGTCGTTCGTCTCCAACACTGCAGCCTATGCCGAACAGGGAGACCTTGACTTTCGTGCCGTGCATGACTTTGGCGTCGTCAACCTGGGCAGGGATCTTGATGGACTACCAAAGACTGCAATACTTGCAGACACCACTGTTGGTACTGGAGGCTGGATCCCTTTCCAACCAGACGAATTGGACTTCAACAAACAGATGGCAGGCAAGGAAAGAGTGGCTATATGTGAGCACTCATTGCAGGCAATTGACCACCAGGAATTGCTGGTCTCACGTCTTCACGCAGGGCCTGGCACAGCACCAACCTCAATTAGCACAACCCAAGCCTTCCTTTTCGCCCCCCTAGTCTACGTGGACATGCACCCCGCCGACCCATCAAAAGAATACCAAGGTCGCGGCTTGACCCTCATAACCCTTACCGCCCCTCCCTCAGGCCCTGTAGCCACTCGTCAGGGCGATGTAACAATCTTCGGTACGCAAGTCGGCTTTGGGGGCTTCACCACCCTCGTTGGGCACAAGTCCACCGATACAGCATCAGACAAAGACGCCGGCTCCCGTGACCTGTACCTCCTGGGCGTCACCCCTTGCGGCCTGCAGCTCGCCCGCGTGGGCCTCGACGACCTAACCAAATTCTCCAAGTTTACCTTCTGGTCCCCCCTAAACCAAACCTTCACCTCCACCCCCCCCTCCCCAAAACAGACCGACCCTCATCAAGTCTACATCCCCGGCACCTTCTCCTCCGGCACCATCTTCTTCTCCCCATACTTCAAAACCTACCTCCTAATCTACTTCAACAAACAAGTCGACTCAACCTTCTACATCCGCGCCCTCAACCTCTCCGCCCCCCTCGCCCCCACCCAACCCCCCTGGACCGCCAACGGCAAAAACGGCCAAGGCATCCAAGCCGAAGACGCTGAAGCCCTGGTCCGGTACGCCTGGTCCGCCGAGCAAATCCTCTACGCCTCCCCCGTCGGCTCCCGCGGCTTCAACTACGCGGGCACGCCGCACCCGGAGTTCTTCAACCGGCAGTATTTCGCCCCATCGCTGTACCCCGACAGCACGCCGCAGAGCCAGCGGCTGAACCCGTGGTATGGCGGGGGCCTCATCCCTAAAGCCGGCACCCCGGATGGAAAGAACCTGCTTTTAAGCTGGACGAGTCAGGAATCGGGCGTGGAGGGTACCTACGCCGTTCAGCTCGCTGTGGTGGAATTCGGGGATCTGGTGGGGAAAACGGGCGGGAGTTCTGCGGTTGGGGAGGCGAGGCCGGGGAAGAGCGCTGAGACTGTCGGGAAGGTGCTTGCGACGGCTGAGAAGGGGGGGAGCGGGGTGGGGAGGGTTGCGTTTTGGGGGTTGCCGCTGCTGGGGATTGCGATTTTGGTGGGGGGGTATGGGGGTGGGTGGTGGTTTTAGGGGGATAGCTTGCGAGGATGATGATGATGGCAGTCGGGGGCGGTAGCTCACGAACATTGTGAAGAGGGGAGGGCTTGGGTCGCGTTTGGCATTCTCTTTCTGTACACCATAGAATACGGTTTCGGCAGCGAAAGTCGTCACCGCACACACTTGAACACAATCATCGCACCCCCATCCTTCCCCCCCATACGCGCACCGCAACCTCCGTCATTCCTCCCAACCCCACCCGCCAATCCTCTCGCCTGGGGTGCGAACAAATGCAGTATCATACCCCCCCACTGAGACCACAGGTTCCAAAGCAGACATCTCACTCCCCGCGCGCAGGCTGGTGAGGCTGATAACCGTACCCTTGTTTCGAAAAGGCTTGGCAGGATGTGGAAATATCATGCTGGAAATGGAGAGGATTGCGCTTATGTGCACTGGGCTGATGAAAGGGGGGTGGAAGGGTTTCGGTTTGAGGAGTGGTGGGGAAGGGGGGAAGTTGAGGGGGATTGGTTTGATACGGGTTGGGATGCGGTGGAGAGGGGGGCGGGGGAGTGGGGAAGATTGATCTGCTGTGGGTGGGTATGGGATTTGGCAGTCCCCGGAGTAGATAATCTCACTGTGTAATCTTGTGGGTGCTTTTGCTTGATGGCATAGATATTGTGAGGAGCATTTGGTGAAGGAACATATTTACCGCGCGAATCTGCATGACTGCCGTGTGCGGAATGTGTTGTATGATGCTTGAGACATAAATAGGACGGTTGTTGGGTATGAGATCCCATCATGTGAGGACTGATGCACGCATGCGACGAATTGACCAATCAGGCAGCGGTGAATGTTGATTATGATGGAATTGTTGGTGGTATTTCCACAATTCCTATATCGAGAGCATGCTTGCGATGACTATTCTGAGAGCCTCAACGAGGCGGTGCAATCTAAGTCGCCTTTCGGAATTTTCAACCTTGTGAATCAGTTATCGCAGGTTTTGTCTCTGGGGCTGCGTCGTGTTGTTGCGGTTAGGGTTTGCGGGGCGAAGGCGCGCTTCGGTGTCGTCATCTGTTTCGTTTGCTGGGGAAGGGGGATCTGTTTCATGCGGGGTTTGTATCAGCTGGTTGTGGGGTCTGGGGTAGTGTGGGATTGTGAGGAAGGGTTTGAGATCTTGAAACTGTGGGGTGGGGTATTTTCTTTGGGAAGGACCTGGCAGAGGGTTTTTCTGCGAGACTTTATTATGAAGGACACACTGTGAAACGGCTGAGTTGCGCGGTATTTAGAAACGAACATTGTAGAGCACTTCGTTTACCTCCAGTCTAGGAGCGCTCGGGTTCCCATCTAGAGCTGAGAGACCAGGCAATCTCTGAGGTAAATTTTAAAAATTGACGCATCAACTCCATATAACGGGAGGATACTGGTGTAGCACTGCCGAAGAGGACGGCACCAAAGACCGCTTCTTGTTGGAGAGCAAGCGTTTTGAAATCTCATCTCGGCTGCCAACTTGACCAATTAGCCGGGCTTCTCAACTCTGGGGCGGCTCACTAAAATACAATTATTATGACATTCAGTGAGCATCGCCGCCAATAGAGGGAATTGTACTTTGGGGATGGGATAACTCCAAATCTAGTGAACAAGTGTTGTCATTTGTAAATGCTGTTTGTGGCTTCATGGAAATCGTGGACTGGGCTCTCCTGGATGTTCTGTGCTGAACTGCGCTACGAAATCGGAAGCAACAAAGGGCACGAACTTTTAGCCACTTCGGGAGACTGGTGGCGAGGAGATGTTTGTTACTGGGAGTGGACCTGAGACGCGGGGAGGAACGTCAATGTCGTTTGGCAGACGGTTGCTTGGAATGGCGGCGGAAGGTGGTATGTGCTCATGGACATCGAGGAGTCAGCTTTCATAAGCTTTGAAACCGTCGGAAGAGGACTTTTCACACGAATGTGGGGTGATTAATGTACGGAAAGCTTGACCCAGTCGACGCGATTGGATAACACGAAGAGCTTGGTAATACGAATAACTTGGACAGCAGCATTTTAGATCGCTGATGCAGTCGTTGCGGTGTTGGATCGTGAGCGAAACAGCATCATGCGAGTGCTTGATGTTTGAAAGCTGGGGTAAGACATTACCAGACAGCAGCCGAAGCATGTCAATGTCGAGGGATTTCATGCGCACATGTTGCAGGTCATGTCTGAGCCGTCTGGGGAAGTCCAACAGATGGCAGGCCGAGTTGCATCAGGCTCGAGGCCAGTAGACACCAACATCAGGTTCGAGGGCAGCTGGTGTGGTGAAGCGTGGAATAGAATATACTAAGCATCAGCACAGGGCCAAATGCAGGGTGGGGGCCGGTGCCAATGGAAAAAAAGTGGCAAATGCGGTTTTGAGCAAGCCAAGGTAGGGAGTCCGATGCCGATGTGTTTGGTTGCTACCTGAGGTAGACAGCCTGGCCGTCAGCCTACATCTTGGAGCTGGCGGATGTCCCCATCCCCACAAACTTGTCGTGCGCAGAAGAGTCCGAGCTTGGCCTGGGGAAGTTTGCGGGGTGTGGAGATGAAGATGTTATTGCTTGCCTACTTCAAGGTTCTCATCAATGGCTTACCCTGAGGCCGCAGATGTTGTGGGATCGAAGCAACCTGGACATTTCGCCAGTTCTGTAAATACTGTTGACGCCAAGGCTACGACTGCAGCCGCAACATGAGTCGCATTTGGCAGATATACTCTTTGGGCCAGATGAAACAATGGGGTAGATAATAGATAATGCTTGTGTTTTTGTCGCTTTTGCCTTTCATTTCCTATTTTCAACCTCATCGGTCTTTTTACAATCCATAAAGCCACGTTACCCAACCGCCCCTAACTTTATCCCCGGATCGCCCACTACAGTAAGGCCTAGCAACAACAGCCTATACGACCTTCTGAGTGGTCGAGCATCCGCGGCTTAATATGGAGGCGAAGTTGGATTACAACGTTCATCGGTGCATCACGATCTGCAAAAATTCACTCCTCCATTCGGCAATGTGCGAAGGGTTGTAATCCTCCTCCATGTTTGCGAGCATCATGACTCGAGAAAGTCATCATGTTTGCCCGCGCAATTTCGCCGCTTTGCGGCTTCCTGCCTTCAACCAAAGTCCACATGGCCTTTGGGACGCCCAGGCTCATACCAGCCGCCTCCCGCTCCCTTTGAGACCGTGTAACAAGATTCCAGATACTCTAGAGCAGCAAGTCAAATGTCACCTTTCTTTCTATTCCCTCTTTCCACGTGTGTTGGCGACAAGGGATCAGCAAGTCTTTCTGGTCGAAGAGTGATCATGTCGAGAGATGTTTCGTGAGCTCAAAAGTTCCGTTGGCCTTGCTACGTCGCCCTGAACGCGTTCCTGTTCTTACATCAAAGAGCGTCACCTTAAACAAGGAGGCATTGAACACAGCCCCAATGCTCTATGCGACACCTGAAACGGTGGTTGAGCGCCCAAGAGCCACGGCATTATTGCTGTACCGTGACGTACAAACAGGTGGCGTGACCTTCTAGAAGGAATGGAAATCGTGTTGGTACTGTTGTTAGTTATTCATAATATGCTACTAACCTTATCTGCTTGCTTCGTTGGTCTCCTCATACGACAAGGCAGCTTGCTAACTCCGACTCTCCCACACCTCCATATATGAATATCCATCTCCCGAAATCTGGGAAGCTCAGGTCGCTGAACATAGCCCGGGAGGACCCATCCCAACCATCTTTATCATCTTCATAGATCCTTTCATTCAGATCTTGTCCATGGATTGTCCTCTTGCTCTTGGGTCCAGCTGTTCTTCGACCCAGGCGCACTCACATCAGACATGCTTCGCTCCAACCCTTGGTTGTTGGCATGTTACTGGCTCTTCGTTTCTTTCGCAGCATGGACCGTTGCAGGCGCGACTAATGCCACCAATACCATAGTCCAGGAGGGACCCTTCTCAATAAATCCTGTATACCCATCACTATGTACAGCCAGCACGATTACGTATTCTTCTTCCATGGTTAGGCCAACAGGTGCATTCGTCATTGACGGCAGCTTTGGCAAGCCAGGCTCAGTGTGGAATATCACCCTCAGCGATGGCATTAGATTATGGTCCCTGGCAAGCGGCCAATTTGGGAAAATTGGGCAGTATGTAACGAGGAGTTCTGACGGTACATACACATTCAAGGTTCCGACTGGTTTTAGTGAGTATCCGAATTCACTTAGAGAATGCCTCAATTAACGATTTGCTGCTAGAATGGGAGCCTATAACTGGTCAAGCTCAATGTCAAGACCCGAAACCTCCATCAAACTCAACCACTAGTCTAAAGCCAACTGGTACGGTCCCTGTCAGCTGGTCGGCTGGGGCTTGCACTTTGATGTACGTACAGTTACGTTTTCTTTGTATTTCCAACGTCAAAGTCTGACCCCTTGGACGGCTTGCAGGTCTTACACGGATTCGACCGCCACTTGTGGCGGCACACCAACGCCACCACTTGTACCCGTGAGAGGTGCATGCTCGTGCCCTGGGGGCCTTTACGAGACTCTGAATGGCAATGGCGGGCCTTGTAGCGCATACGTAACTTCTCAGGGAGACTTGATGCTCCCTACTAACGCTTGTCCAAGCACGAAATCAGCGTCGCCGGCCGCTATGTCCTTTACGAATGCTACAGCGACGTCCATATCAAGATCGACAATGGGAACTGGAAGTTATCGTACTTCAAACGCGTCACTAACGCTTTCAAGCTTTTCAAGAACATCTACCCAGGTACCTTCAGATTTGTTATTACAGACTTCTTTGCTTTCATCATCAAGTTCGACAGTCTCTACTCCGACTGGGGGCTCAACATCGTCGGCCCTGATAAATTGCTCATCAGTGCACACGAAAGATTCTTCTGGTGTAACACCAAGGGCGTCAGCCTCGACGCTGACTTTTGCCTTGAGTTCGTCCGCCGTATCGTCATCCCCACAGTACACATTTTCACAGCCGCCTCATGCTCGAAACATCACGGTCTTTTCAACATTGGTGTTAACAAAGCCCTGTCATGAATCGCCTTGTCCAGGTGCCAGCTCCGTGACGACCCTCACATCGTCCTCAACGGCCTGGCCAACGACACTGACAGTCATCTCAACAGCGTTTGCGGTCACCTCAGAACACCCATCTGCCTCTTTAACCTCTGAGAGGTCCAGCTGCTTGGATGATACTTTAATTACTGCTCCACCCTCTTCGGCTGCCTTTTCTGCCTCATCATCTGAGAAAATTTCAACCGATACTTGCCTCAATGCCACACTTACATCGTCCGGCTTGTCATCAAAGGCCAGCAGGTATGTCACAATCGAGACTGGATTTTGGACAAACGCCTATAAGGCCAAAAGGCAAGCCACTGGAGTCTTGTCCGCATCTCTCACTGCGACAGGCCCTGCTCAGTATGATGGGGTCGAAACGTCTCCCAGTGGAACTGCTTGTGCCGCTGTGACACAATTCACGCTCACAGTCGTTGGCATCATAGCGTGCGACAAACCCATTGCAGATACATGCAGCACAACCCATAATGTGGATCTCACTCCACAGCAATGGCAAGCGTATTCTACGAACGAATTTTTGGAAGCATATGTCAAGAACAACTCCGCCAAACACGGCGGGAAGAATATTAATCTCATGTCCAACATGATAAAAGAGTATATTGAAGTGGGCTCTAGCATCAATTGTAACGGAGATGTGTCGGACGAAACAGGGACTTGTAATCTTGAAGACCCCTGTGATACTGTCAAGACTCCAGGGCCGTACAAGTACCAGGCAATTTTCGTCATACAGAGCATGATCAGTGGGTGATTCTCTTTAAACGTTGCTGCAGCATGCTAACTTTGTTCAGACTACAGCAGAAGCGTTGTTCAGATCATCATCTCTCTGCTGACTGCACAAAGCGAATTGTTGGTTCTAGGGGGCTTGGTGTCAAAATTCGTCAGCGCTTTTGAGCCCAACCCTGGCGCCGAATCGACAAATTGGGAGCATGTTCTGGCAATCGTATCAACTTTGGTAACATTCATAGCTGCCTTCTTCATCTTTTTCAGCGCACTCGTACCATGGTTCGCTTTTATCATTGGGCCCTTAATCTTGGCAAGCGCATCACTTGGGATGGCGGCCAATATTGGTACGGCACAAGCGAAAGCTGCAATCGATGATTTCACGATCAACAAGTAAGTCAACAAGGCCGAGTAGAATTCGCTTTCTATCCAGGAAGCTAATCATCTTCTTGTCGCTAGTCTCAACAAGAACGGACAGGCCATTGAGGAGTTCATTGGCAACCAATCAACAATGGTGACCAGTCTTCAACAAGCGTACTGGAAAGACGCTGGCGTGGGGAACCAGAGCGTGACCGACCTCCTCCGGGATGGCGCCTGGGTCCAAAGCACTCCAGTGTTCGATAAGACCACCGTTGCGGGGTCTAGCAATCGGAACTTGTCCGATTATTTTGAAACCGTTATGCTCCTGAGTCTGACTAATACTTGGTTGAAACAAGCCGATGTGTATATAATATTCGTGAGTCCTGAACACACCTCTATCTTCGACGCAGCCCGCTAAGGAACGACAGATACCATACGGGATGGTATGGACCCAAGACTGGAAGTACGCCATGTTCACCAAAGAAGGTTGTGAGAAGAACTACTTTGCACCTGGTGGGAACAAGTTCACCCAGAAGGTCGTGGGAAGCTGCACGGCGGGCACAGATCCCATATATGGTGAGGGCATGAGTATATATTTTAAGTAAGTACCTATCTTTTGCTTTCAGTCGGATCACATGCTCATCAATTCTCACCTTCAGTGCCGGTGGTCTGGAAAAACCTGATTGGTTCTCGCGAGACTTTGTGTATCCCTTTGGCAATCAAAAATACGATCCCATGAGCGCCATGTCCTCATCTGTTTCCGCTTTCCTGCAACATGGTTTCAAGTACGTACACCCAGCATGGTCTATCCTCACCCCCTCCTCGAATAAGACTGATCGGTCACTAGCTATAATATCACAAGTAGTCTTGCCGCAGGCATCCTCAATGATCGTTATAAAGACGAAGCTAGTCTCAGGAATGCTCTCAGCTATACCCCCGAAACAACCGGCACTTTCAATGTCCCTGTCTGCAAGATACCCGACCTGACCGCGGTACCCCGAGCCTATTTTGCAAATGGACTCAGTGGCAAGGGTCAAGTGAATCAGCAGAACTATCCTTGTACCTGCATGAGCGGTGAGCTCATACATTTCCCATGTCGAGTACCCCGTCACTGATCCACACCATCAACAGACCGTGCAAATTACACCTCGCCCACTGGACGAGTCACATTCTTCCGCGACGTAGCGTCGAAGAAAATCGTTGACGAACTCAACAAGCAGTCAAAAGTTGGAACGCAACACGGCGCGCCCACGAATTGGTGTCCCGGTTATGCTGATTAATCGTCGTGGTGATGGTATCGGACGGCATTGACGGCCACTTCCTCCCTTCGCCCTTTCGTATCGTCGCGCCTGCCCTCCAATCCAACATCGCATCCAGCGACCCTTCAAACCCTCAACTCGTCATCGCTTATAGCAACATCGGCGCCGGCGGGCTTTTCGACCTTTTCTTCTTTTCTTGAACATACTTACCTCACCAAACATCGGACTATTCATTTAAACGACTATCACTACCGGCATATTACATTCTCTACCGGATTTCGAACATCTTCTTTCACGACTATCATTAACCCACTTCCATTCTCCTCGACAAGCATCGAGCTTTTTCGCATCACGACGTTCGTCACGGTCGCTACCATTTCATGCCTTCATTTCACGACTATTGCACGCCTTTGGTGACGGAACTTTTTGCATTGCATTGGGGGAGCATTCCGGGGGTTGAGAAAGGGACGGTGCATAACGGTTGCATTCGTCTGCTTGGAGATTGGGGATTTGGCATTTGGTATTTGGGATCTTGCATTCGTATTCTACCTTTATCCGGTTTCTTGGGATTTCATGTACATACCCACGTCCCTCATGGCCTTGAGCTTTTCCTTTCTCTCAGGACGGTCACTTTTCAGGAGGGTTGGAAGATTGCGTCATGAGCGAAGAGCGTATACCCTACCGGCTGGGAAGACAAAGGCGTATACTTATAATCTTTCTTGAGCATTGAATGTTTGATTGGATCTGAACCCACTCCGCGCTTCCCTAGGGGGGAACTATTGCTTCCCAGCCCACCGAAACGAAACCGTTACCGCTCCCTTGGGTAAGGAAGTGTAGCTACTTTACCACTTGCTTACGCTCACCCATCGTCGATGTTGGAGTCGAGATCACAGGATGAGCCACCACTCCCGCTCGGCGCGTCGAAATGGTTAACCACTCCTCCCCCCCCGTCACCCCTTCCACCGCTCCAACTTATCCCTATGAAACAGTGAAAACCCCCGCCGGTCAAATCTCCCCATCCAGCACATCCCCATCCCCCTTCACCCGATCTCCCCCCCCCCCTTCTCCCACGACGTCCCCTCCCAAATCCCCTACACATTTCCCCCCCACGCACTTTCCACCATTACCGCTACTCCATCACCCCCCATCCTCCCACTCCGCGCTGGGGGATACAGATTAACTGTTTTCATCCTCGCAATGTATTCGCAGGTAGCTGAGCTGCTCTAT
>JAABUQ010008786.1_pt1 | contig 13987 bp, 16 predicted proteins | sample 5560001 | NCBI WGS metagenome assembly JAABUQ01 (sample SAMN10711888, study PRJNA513371) | rock metagenome | isolation source: Antarctica rocks | place: Antarctica: Victoria Land, Finger Mt nord | collected 2015-12-18
TGCTCGCGCGTGAGCTACGTCGCCGCACAGGGGCGCGGCTAAGCGACCTGGGGCCCATGCGCGCCGCGCGCCGGGCGTCGCTGCTGGAGCTGGACATCGAGGACCGCCGCTTCGGGTGGCCGCTCGAGATGGTGCTCCGCGCCGCCCGTGAGGGCTGGCGGATCGAGGAGCGGGACGTGGCCTACCACCCGCGAGTGGGTGGCCGCTCCAAGGTCACGGGCACGGTGCGGGGCACCCTGCTCACCCTGCGCGACATGTCGACCGCGCTCGGCTGAGCGGCGCGAAGTTCGGCCCGGCGCCCCTCAGGGCTGCAGGAGCTGGTTCTGCGCGCTGCCGCGCTCTGCGCCCACGGTGAGGGTCGCCGGCCGCGTGCCCCGGCCGCCGTCGATCGAGTAGGACCCGGGCTTCAGGATCACCTGCACCTGCGCGGTGCCCTGCGGGTTGACCGGCCCGCTCTTGGTGGGGGCGTCGCTCGCTCCGCCGTCCGTGCTCGAGACCGACAGCTCCTGCGAGGACATGCTCTGGTTGGAGACCACGAGGATCACCGGTCCGGCGCCGATCCGGTCGGGCGATACCGCCACGCGCCCGTCGCTGATGGCTGCCGTTACGTTGATGGGGGCCGGTGGGCGCGGGTCGTTGGCGAAGGTGGCGCCCTTGCTCCCGCAGCCGGCGAGCGCGAGCACGCCGATCGGGATCGCCGCGCGCACGGACGCTCGCATCCAGGTATGGCCTCCGCTCAAGACTCGTCTCTCTCTCCGTGACGACGCTCGGGGCGAGGGCGCACCCGAACGGCCGGAACCCTAACCGACGCCGCGTCGCTACGCGGTGCCGGCACTTCCTCGAAACGAGTGCGGCCCCTCGTGGTTGCGGTTTCGTGCGCTCCGCCTCTCCGCGCTCGTGCAAGCGCGCGTGCACGCCGTCGGCGCCTACCGGTTGCCTGTGCGCGATGGTTCCGCTGCTCGAGCATCCGCTGCGCACGGCCGAGTTCCTCGTTCTCGACACGGAGACCAACGGTCGCGCGGGCGACGCGTGCGAGCTGACCGAGGTGGGCGCCGTGCTCGTGGGAGGCGGGGAGCTGCACGAGCGCTGGGGAACGCTCGTGCGGCCGCTCGCACCGCTCGGCCGTGGGATCCAGCGCTTCACGGGGATCACGCAGGCCATGGCCGAAGCGGCGCCGGAGCCCGCGAGCGTGCTGCCCGAGCTCGCCGCCCGGATCCGCGGCCGAGTGCTCGTCGCGCACAGCGCCGCGTTCGACCGTCGGGTGCTCGCGCAGGCCTTCGACCGCGCCGGGCTCGCGTGGCCCGAGCCGCCGCTCCTGTGCACGCTCGCGCTCGCGCGCAGGCTCCTGCCGTTGCAGCGCCGGCGCGCCCTCGGCGCCCTGGCCGAGGCCCTGGGCATCGAGGTAGAGCTCGCCCACCGGGCGCTCGCCGACGCCGAGACCTGCGCGCGGGTGCTCTGCGCGCTCCTCCCCAAGCTGTGCGCCGCGAGCGCGACCGTGGGGGAGGCGCTCGCGCTGCTGGGAGGGCGGCGCGCGCGCGGGTCCGCCCGTCGCGCCCCGCGGCCGCCGGGCGCACGCCGCGCGCGAGCCGAGCTCGAGTTCGCCCACCTCCCGCGGGACCCGGGCGTCTACCTCTTCCGCGCGGGCGACGGTCGCGTGCTCTACGTCGGCAAGTCGGTCTCGATCCGCTCGCGGGCGCGGGCGCACTTCGCGCCGGGATCGAGCGCCGGCGAGTGGACCGCCCAGGCCGAGGTGGTCGACTACCAGGCCACGCGCTCCGAGCTCGGGGCGCTCCTGCTCGAGAACCGGCTGATCAAGGAGCTCTCACCGCCCGGGAACATCCGGGGCCGGCGCGCGGAGAACCTCGTCTACCTGCGCTGCCGTCTCGACATCGCCTTCCCCGTGCTCGAGCTCGCGGCCGAGCCGGCCGCCGGCCACGGCCTGAGCGTCGGGCCGCTGCGGGGAAGGCGGCCGGCGGCCGAGCTCGTCGAGCAGCTGAACTCGCTGTTTGGCCTGCGCCACTGCGGCCGCTCGCTCCCCCGTCGCGAGCACCCGTCGGCCTACGGGCAGATGGGCCGCTGCCTCTCGCCGTGCCTCGGCGACCTCGATCCCAACCTCTACCGCCGCCGGCTCGACGCGGCGCTCGCGCCGTTCCTGGGCTCGCGCGACGGGCGCGAGGCGCTCCTCGGGCACGTCGAGGGACAGATGCGGACGGCGGCCGCCGCCCGCCACTTCGAGCGCGCCGCGTGGCTGCACCGCCGGCTCGAGCGGCTGCGCGCACTGCTCGAGCGCCTCGACGGAACGCTGCGGGCGACCCACGCCCGCCCACGGCTCGTGCTCGCCGGCCACCCCGGGGCGCCGCACAGGGACGCGTTCTGGCTCGCGGGCGGGCGGATCGCCGACCGCGCGCCGCTTCCCGGCGCCGAGGAGGTGGCGCTGCGCACCGAGCGCGCGCTCGGGCGCTTCGCGGCCTCCGGCGCCGGCGCGTTCATCCCGGCCACGGAGCTCGACGAGGTGCGGATCGTTGAGCAGTGGCTCGCCGCCCATCCCGAGACGCCGGTGCTCGCGCTCGAGCCCCCGCCCGCCCCTTCGCGCCTGCGGGAGTTCGTCTGGGCCGTCGCGCCCGCCTCCGCCCCGCTCAGCGCGTGAAGGGGAGCGAGACGACCTGCGCCGGGGCGCCGCTCACCGCGACCGTCGATCCGGGCTCCGCCTCGCGGCGCAGGACCGCGAGCGCGATCGGCCCGAGCGCGGGCGAGAGCGCGACGCTCCCCAGCGCGCCCACGACGCGCTCGCCGAGGTGCACCGGATCGCCGGTGGAGGCCGGTCCCGAGAGCTCGAGGCCGCGCAGGCGGCGGTTCGGCTTGCCGCGGTAGAAGAGGCGCGCGACGGTCTCCTGCCCGACGTAGCAGCCCTTGGTGAACGACACCGCGCGCTCGTTCAAGCCGGCCTCCTGCGGGATCGTCGTCTCGTCGAGGTCGACGCCGAAGCGCGGGCGTCCTCGCTCCACGCGCAGCGTCTCGGCCGCGTCCTCACCCACCGGCTCGGCGCCGGCGGCCAGGAGCGCCTCGCGCAGCACCTCCGCGCGGTCGGCCCCCGCGATCACGTCGAGCCCGGCGTCGGTGACCACGAGCCGCACCGGCACGCCGGCGATCTCGCCCGTGCGGTGGGAGTGCTCCTCGGTCCCCAGGTCCTCCGCGTCGGCCACGCGCCGCGCATCCGGTCCGATCAGCGAGAGGAGGCAGCGCTCGAGCGTGCGCTTGTGCAGCGCGACGTCGTAGCCGACCGCGAAGCGCCGCACGAGGTTGAAGAGCGCCTGCAGCGCGACGCGCTCGGTGTCGAGCAGGAGCTCCTCCTCGGCGACGAGGATCCGCACGTCTCCGAGCATCTTGCCCTTCTGCGTGAGGAACGCCGCGTAGCATCCCTGGCCGGGCGCGAGGCTCTCGACGTCGTTGGTCACCTGACCCTGGAGGAACGTCGCGGCCTCCGCGCCCGTGAGCGCGAGCTTCCCCCGCTCGGAGCGGTCGAGCACACCGCAGCCCCCGGTCAGGATTCGCAGCTCGGAGGCGAGGCGATCGGCGACGGCCATGGCGGAGTCGAGCGTAGCGAGGGAGCCACGCGGCGACGGTAGGCTTCGCCGCCCATGGCGCTGGCCGAGACCTTTGCGGAGATCGTCGAGTCGCTCCCCGACGACTGGACCGACCTCGAGATCGACCTGCGCATCTTCGACGAGACGCGCTACGTCGACGCGGCGGTCTATGTGGTCACCTGCAACGCGCAGCCCTACTCGCACCACGACTGGCACTGGCGGCTGCTCGTCGCCCATCGCTTCGGCCACGCGGCCTCGGCGCCCGCTACCCACTGCGCGCTGAAGCTGCTCGACGAGGCGGGGCTCGACGGAGAGCTGGCAGTGCGCGAGGTGCGCTCGGGCCGCGTCGAGGTCAACCCGATGTGGGGCCGGCCCGAGTCGTGGCGCCGGGAGTTCAAGCGGCTGCGCGCCCAGTAGCCGTGCGGGTCGTCGCCTACGTTCCCGACCTGCTCTTCGGCTCGAACGTGCTCGGGATGCTGCGCGCCGCCGGCCTCGAGGCCGAGCTGTGCGCGGACGAGGAGCGCGCCCGGCACGCCATTCCCGGCGCGCAGGTGGTTGTGGTCGACCTGACGAGCGACGCGGAGCCGCGCGTGGCGCTGGTCGAGGCGCTGCGCCACGCCGGCGACCTCGACGGGGCGCGGACGCTCGGCTTCTACTCGCACGTGGACGTGGGCACGCGCGAGGCGGCGCTCGCGGCCGGCTTCGACGCGGTCGTCCCCCGGTCGCGGATGGCGCGTGAGGGCGCCACGCTCGTCCAGGGGCTCGCGCCCGAGGAGGCCTCGCCGTGATCGCGCTCGTCACCGGCGCCTCCTCGGGCATCGGCGCCGCCACGGCGCGACGCCTGGCTCGCGAGCCCGGCGCGAGGCTCGTGCTCGTCGCGCGCCGCCGCGACCGGCTCGAGCGCCTGGCCGAGGAGCTCGGCGGGGAGGCGAGCGTCGTAGCGGTCGACCTGGTCGATCCCGAGGCACCGGGCCAGATCCGGACCCATCTCGCGGAGCACCACGGCGGGCGGCTCGACCTGCTCGTCAACAACGCCGGCGCAGGCTGGAGCGCCACCTTCGCCGAGGGCGGCTACGAGAACGTCCGCCAGACGATGGAGCTGAACTTCCTCGCGCTCGTGCGCCTCACGGAGGCGCTGCTGCCGCTGCTCCGGGCCTCGGCGCCCTCCTCGATCGTCAACGTGGCGAGCACCGCTGGACGGGTGGCCCGCGGCGGCACCGGCGCCTACTCGGCGAGCAAGTTCGCGCTCGCGGGATGGACCGACGCGCTCCACCTCGAGGAGCGCTCGCAGGGCGTGCACGTGGGGATGGTGCTGCCCGGGTTCATCGCCACCGAGGGCTTCCCGCAGCGCCAGCTCACCCGCCGCCGCGCGACGCGCTGGCTCGTGGCCAAGGAGGAGACCGCCGCGGAGGCGATCGCCGACGTCGGGCTGAACCGCAAGCCCGAGCGCTACACCCCGCGCCCGTACGGGGCGGCGGCCGCGCTGCGGATCCTCGCGCCGGGGCTCGTGCGCCGGGCGCTGAGGTCCTAGCGCGCCGCGAAGCGCCCGTCGAACGCTCGCGCCACGTCGGGTGGGCGGCGCACGATCCCGAAGCGCGCCTCCCAGGTGGCCCAGGCGCGCAGGCGCCCCGGATCGAGCTCGCCGATGCGGCCGTCGGGAGCGCGGAAGGTCGGGGAGACGGCGTCGAGCTCGGCGAGGAGCAGCGCGCGGCTCGCGCCCGGGTTGCTCCCCTGGATATCGGCGACACTGCTCTCGGGGTCGGCGAGCGTCTCCTCGTAGCCGCGCACGAGGCTCCGCACCACCGCGCCGACCAGCTCGGGCGACTCCCGCACCGTCCTCCCCGTGGTGCAGAGCACGAGCTCGGGGTAGGGGGGCGCCCCGAAGTCGTCGACCCGAAAGGTGTGAAAGCCCGGCCGGCGGCGCTGCAGCTCGACGCCCTCGACGTCCCAGAAGGCGGTGGCCGCGGCCACGCGACCGGAGAGCAGCGCGGGCACGGCGCCGAAGCCGGTCGTCACGCGGTGCACGCGAGTGGGGTCGCCGCCGGCGCCCGCCACCACCGAGCGCAGCACCGCGTCGTCGCTCGGCAGGCCGGTCACGCCCGCCCGGCGCCCGGCGAGCGCGCGCGGCGTGCGGATCTCCGGACGGGCGAGCACCGCGGCCAGCGGACGCTGGACCAGCGCCATGACGCCGACGAGGTCGCGCCCGCGCTCCCGGCCCAGCGCGAGGTCGTGGATGTCGAGCACGGCGAAGTCGGTGCGCCCGGTGAGCAGGAGCTTCACCGAGTCGGTCGAGGCGGAGGGGACCCGCACGCGCAGGCGCACGCCCTCCCCGCTGCCGTAGTCGCGCGCCACCGCGGAGTAGATCCCCGCGTGCACGGCGTTGGGCGTGAAGTCGAGGAGGACGGAGGCCGCCCGGCCGGGCGCCGAGGAGCCCGCGGAGCCCGCGCAGCCCGCGAGTGCCAGGGCGGCGAGGAGGAGCGCCGAGCGCGCTCTCAGGATGGGAAGCCGATGAGTCGCGGTGATCGCTCCTCGCCGGGCGGCACGTCCCAGGCGGCGAACAGGAAGAGCCCATCGCGCACCGGAACCGGGTGCTCTCCCTCTCCGAAGCCGACGACGGCGCGAGTCGCGCCCGGGTCGGCCGGACCCCACAGCACGTAGGCGCCGGGTGCCTCCTCGGCGGCCCCCGTACGGATCCAGCCCGGGCGCGCGAGCGTGGCGCCGGGCGCCCAGTCCTCGCCGGTCCGCTCACACAGCACGGCCACCGGCTCGGCGTGCTCCGCCGCGAGCAGCACCACCCCGTGGCGCCCGTCGGGGGAGTGCTCGACGCCGAGGACCCTGGTCTCGGACTGCGGCGCGCTCCTTCGGGCGGCATCCTCGATCGACATGGGTCGCGACCTTAGCGGCGGCGGGGGCATGCGCCTCGGACCCATAGACTCCGAGGCGCATGCCCCGCCGCGTGACCTTCTCCCGCAACGGGACGCTCTCCCTCTCGCGCACCTGCCGCTGCTACTGCAAGTACTGCGCGTTCGCCACCCACCGGGCGCACCTCCACGCGCCCGACGAGGTCGAGAGCGAGCTCGACGGGATGGCGCGGCGCGGCGTCAAGGAGCTCCTCGTGCTCACCGGGGAGAGCCCGGAGGTCAACCCGGAGGTGGCCGCCCGGCTCGAGTCCTACGGGCACGCCGACTTCACCTCCTACGTGGTCTGGGCCTGCGAGCGAGGGCTCGAGCGCGGCCTGTTGCCCCACACCAACCTCGGCGTGCTCCCCCGCGAGGACCTCGCCCGCCTGCGGGAGGTCACCGCCTCGCAGGGCCTCATGCTCGAGTCGATCTCCGAGCGGCTGATGGAGACCGTCCACGCCGGCTCGCCGACCAAGCATCCCGCCCGGCGCCTGGCCACCATCCGCGAGGCGGGCGCCCTGCGCATTCCGTTCACGAGCGGGATCCTCGTGGGCATCGGGGAGACCGAGGAGGAGCGGATGGCCTCCCTGGCGGCGCTCGCCGCGGTGCACGCGGAGTACGGCCACCTGCAGGAGGTGATCCTCCAGAACTTCGTCCCCCACCCGAGCTACTACGGACGCGAGCCGGCCGAGATCGCCGACGCCGCCGCGCGCGAGTACTGGCGCACGGGCGTGGGAGCGCACCCTCGCCTCGCCGCTCCGGACTGGGCGAGCGAGGTGAGCTTGGAGGACATGAGGCGCCTGGTGGCCGAGTGCCGCCGCCTGATGCCCGACGTGGGAGTCCAGATCCCCCCCAACCTCGCCGACTGGTGGCTCGAGCTGGTTCGCGCGGGCGCCACCGACCTGGGCGGGCTCTCGGCCAACGGCGATCACATCTCGCCCGAGCATCCCTTCCCGTCCCCTCACCAGGTGCGCAAGCGCCTGCAGCCCGAGGGCTTCGCGCTCACCGAGCGACTGTGCGCCTATCCGCGGTACATCGACGCGGAGTGGATGGCCCAGGGCGTGCTCGACGTCGTCAAGACGCGCTACTGGTCGCACATCCCCCGGCGCGGCTCGGGGCGGGAGGAGCGCCCGGCCGAGCCCGCCCTCGCCCCGCGGGCGATCGAGCGCGCGCGCGCCGGCGCCTTCCTCTCGCCCGAGGAGCTGACCGCCCTCTTCGCCGAGCGCCGCCCCGGTGTGATCGAGGACATGCGCGCGGCCGCCGACGAGCTCCGCGCCGAGCTCGCCGGGGAGACCGTCACCTTCGTCGTCAACCGCAACATCAACGTCTCCAACGTATGCATCGTCGGCTGCGCGTTCTGCGGCTTCGGGCAGGGCAAGCGCTCGCCCGACGCCTACGAGCACGACCGCGACGAGTTCGCGCACCGGGTGCAGGAGGCGGTCGAGTTCGGCGCCACCGAGCTGTGCATCCAGTCGGGCATCCATCCCGACTGGGGCCTCGAGGACTACGAGGGCTGGCTGCGAGTGGCGCGCGAGCTCGCCCCGCAGCTCCACCTCCACGCCTACTCGGCGATGGAGGTCGACCACATGTGCACGACCTCCGGGCTCAGGCCGCGCGCGGTGTTCGAGCGCCTGCGCGAGGCGGGGCTCGACTCCACCCCGGGCACCGCCGCCGAGGTGCTCCACGACGGCGTGCGCCAGCGCATCTCCCCGAACAAGCTGCCGGTCGCGCGGTGGGTGGAGATCATCGAGGCCTCCCACCTCACCGGCCTGCGCTCGACGGTGACGGTCATGTTCGGCCACATCGAGGAGCCCTCCGAGCTCGCCGAGCACATGCGGGTCGTGCGCATGCTGCAGGAGCGCACGGGCGGCTTCACCGAGTTCGTGCCCCTCTCGTTCATCCCCTTCCACACCCTGCTCGGGCGCACCCACGGGGTCGAGGAGATCTCCCGCGAGGAGAACCTCAAGCACACCGCGGCGTTCCGGCTGGCGCTGGGCGCAACGGTCCCCAACCTGCAGGCGAGCTGGGTGAAGATGGGACTCGACGCCGCCACCGAGGCGTTGCGCTGGGGGGTCAACGACCTGGGCGGGACGCTCATGGAGGAGTCGATCTCGCGGATGGCCGGCTCCTACCACGGCGTGCGCCTCGAGCCCGAGGACCTGATCGCCGCCGCGCACGCCGCCGGGCGCCCGGCGGCGGAGCGCACGACCCTGTACGAGACGCGCCGGCGCCACGAGCTGGCCGAGGCGGTCGCGTAGCCGCGCCGGATGTTCGGCTCGACGCCGATGGGGAAAGCCTCGGAGGATCGAACCGCTGACGGAGACCGCCGACTTCCGCGCCGACGACGACGGGTGCTTCGTCGCCGCCTCGCTCGCGTGTCCGTGGTGCCTGTCGTGGGACGTGGGATGGACGCTGCGGGAGGGCGGCTACGACGCGCACGCCACCTGTCGCTGCGGCGAGTGCGCCCGCGAGCGCGAGGTGTTCCTCACCCCGGAGCAGGAGCTCCGCCTCGCCCTGCAGCAGGAGCGCCCGCTCGACACGCGCCCGCGGTCGAGCGACGGGCTCCTCGCGTTCTGAGGGCCTATCCCGCTGGTGAGCGCGGTCGGGCGGGTGTGCGTGCTCACCGGAGCGGCGCAGGGGGTCGGCGCGGCGACGGCCGCGGCGCTGGTCCGGCGCGGCGCTCGGGTGGTGCTCACCGACGTGCGCGGCGAGGCGGCGCGCGAGGGAGCGGCGCGACTGGGCGGCGGCGCCGTCGGTCTCACGCTCGACGTGACCGACCGGCGCTCGATCGACGCCGCGGTCGCGGTCGTGCTCGAGCGCCACGGCACCCTCGACGTGCTCGTCAACAACGCGGGGATCGGGCCCCCGCGGGGGATCGACGACCTCGACTCGGAGACCTGGGAGCAGACGCTCGCGGTCGACCTGAGCGGCCCCTACCGGATGGTCCGCGCCGCGCTGCCCGCGCTGCGCCGCGCCCGCGGCCAGATCGTCAACGTCGCCTCCCTCTCCGCCGACCTGTGGACGCCCATGCTCGCCCACTACAACGCCGCCAAGGCCGGCGTGGCGGCCCTCTCCGAGACGCTGCGGATCGAGCTCGCGCCCGACGGCGTCGCGGTGACCACCGTCTATCTCGGGCGGATCGACACGGCGATGCTCCGCGCGGCCGACGTCGACCCGCACGTGCCACCGGCGCTGCGCGCGGCGAGCGCGCGGATCGAGCGGCTCGGGCTTTTGCCGCGACTGCCGGCAGAGCGCGCCGGCGAGGCGATCGCCGCGGCGGTCGCGGAGCGGCGACGGGCCGTCTACGTGCCCGGTCGCGTGCGGCTCGCGCGCTGGTTCCCGGCCGCGCTGCAGCGCGGGGTGGAGGCGCTCGCGGGCTGAGCCCAGCCCACGGCGCCTCAGCCCGGCAGCGTCTCACCGCCGATGGGCGCGAGCACCTCGCCGGTGTAGTAGCTCGAGAGCTGCTCGGAGGCGAAGAAGACGTAGGAGGGGGCGATCTCGTCGGGCTGGGCGGCGCGGCCCATCGGGGTCTGGGCCCCGAAGGCCGCGACCGTCTCCGCGTCGAAGGTGGAGGTGATGAGGGGCGTCCACACGGGGCCCGGCGCCACGCAGTTGACCCGGATCCGGCGCTCGGTGAGCGCCTGGGCCAGGGAGTAGGTGAGCGACTGGACCGCTCCCTTGGTCGCCGCGTAGTCGATGAGCGTCTCGTTGCCGCGCAGGCCGTTGATCGAGCCGGTGTTGATGATCGCCCCGCCGTCGGGGAGGTGGGCGAGGGCGGCCCTGGTGGTCCAGAAGAACGAGTACACGTTGGTCTTGAAGGTCAGATCCCACTGCGCGGAGGTGATCTCCTCGAACGGGACGTCCGGCGCCTGGTAGGCGATGTGGTTGACGAGCACGTCGAGGCGTCCGAGCTTCGCCACCGTCTCCTCGACCGCGGCGGTGCAGCGCTCCTCCTCGGTGAGGTCACCGCGGATGGCCACCGCACGACGGCCCTCGGCCTCCACGAGCTTCACGGTGTGCTCCGCGTCGTCGTCCTCGCTGAGGTAGGCGAAGGCTATATCGGCGCCCTCCTTGGCGAAGGCGACCGCCACCGCCCGTCCGATCCCGGAGTCTCCGCCGGTGATGAGCGCCGCCTGACCGGCGAGCTTGCCGCTGCCGGCATAGCCTCGCATCTCGTCGTGCGGCTCCGGCGACATCTCGGCCTCGTGGCCGGGGCGCCGCTGGGTCTGGGCGGGGAACTCGGTCTCCTGATCTGGGCTCATGCACCGCCGCCTACCCGGCCGCCGCTCGCTCTACCGGAAAAGGTCCTCGTCCTCGGCGCGCAGCAGCGCCGCGGCGCCCGGCCCGTCGCCCGGGGTGACGTGACGCTGGAGGCCGCGGACGAGCACCGCCGGCTCGCTCGAGTCCTTGCCCCGCACGAGGTCGGCGGCGCCCGCGACCTGGTCGGCGAACGCGATCCACGTGGCGCGCAGCTCGCGCCCGTGCGCGTCGCGGCGCCCGCGCCAGTCCTCGAGCGGGTGGAGGCCGGCGCACCCGATCGCCACGTCGCACTGGCCGTGGCGCCAGGCGCGCCCGAAGGAGTCGGTGACGAGCACCGCGGGCGCGTGGCCGGTGAGCTCGCGCAGCCGGCGGCGGAGCGCTCGCGCCGAGCCGTCGGGGTCGCGGGGCAGCAGCACGAGGGTGCCCTCGTCGGGGGCGTTGGAGGCGTCGACCCCCGCGTTGGCACACACGAAGCCGTGGTGCGTGCGGCAGATGAGGACGCCGCGTTCGGCGCGGACGAGCTCGCGCGTCTCGTCCAGGACCACCTGCACCGTGCGCGCGTCCTTGCCCTGGGCGCCGGCGAGCTCCCGCGCTCGCCCGCCCGGCTCCACGTCGGCGAGGCGGCGCAGCCGGCCCTCCGCCTTGGAGAGCGCCTTGTGGGCGAGGACGAGGACGTCCCCGTCCCCCAGCTCGGGTGCGGCGGCGGCCAGGAGAGCGGCCAGGTCGGCGCCGGGAGCGATCTCCGGCAGGCCGCGCAGGGCGCGCGCCGCGAGCTCCACCGTCCCTCCCGGGCTCAGGCGGCGGCCATCGGCGTCGAGCGGTCGAGGCGCAGGAGCAGCCCGCGGGTGTGCGCAGCCCCCCCACGGCGCTCGCCGAGCCGGTCGCGCATCGCGGCGAGGTCCTCCGGAGTGTCGACGTCGAGGGCGAGCGAGGAGACGGGGACGCGCTCGTGGCGCACGTGGCGCTCCTCGGCGCCGGCGAGGTGGCGTTCCAGGCTGCCTTCCCCGAAGGTCGGCTCGAGCGCCTCGGGCGGGGAAAGGAGGAGGGCGTTGGTGCCCGTGCCGTGCCGGTCGGGGACGATGATCGCGAAGGGGCCGGCGGGCGCCGGGCGGTCGAGGAGCGCATCGAGCTCGGCGGGATCGAGCGCCGGGCAGTCGCCGGGAACGAGCAGGACTCGCTCGGCTCCGAGCTGCCGGGCGCGGCGGATGCCGAGCACGGCCGCCGCGCTCTGGCCCGCGGGCTCACGATCTTCGAGCACCTCGGCGCCGTGGCCCCCGGCAATCCGCTGGGCGGTGAAGTCGGGCGAGACGACGAGGATGCCGTCGATCCCGCGCGTGCGGCGCAGGGCGGTCAGGACATCGGAGAACATCGCCTCGGCGAGCGCCCGGCGCGGGGCCGCCTCGAGCCCGGCGACGAGGCGGGTCTTGGCCTCGGAGAAGGACTTGACGGGCAGGATCGCGAGCGTGCGCACCGGAGCCCGAACGGTACCGCTCAGCCGGCCAGCGCCCCGGCGAAGTCGAGCGCCTCGGCCGCCACGCGCCGCCGCCCCGGGCCGTCGGCCATGAGCACGTCGGCGCGGCGGTGAGCCACGCGGCTCGCCGGCTCGTCGGCCAGGAGGCCGTCGATCACGCCGGCGTAGGCGGCGGCGATGCCGTCGGAGTGGAGGCCGTGACCCGACCAGGCCAGGAACGGCTCGGACGGGCCCTTGAGCACGCGGCCCCTGACGAGCGGGCTGACCGCCACCACCGGTGCGTCGCTGGCGGCCAGCGCCTCCCGCACTCCCGGCAGCGCCAGGATCGGGCCGATGGAGATGACGGGGTTCGAGGGCCCGAGGATGATCGCCCGGGCGCGCGCCACCGCCTCGAGCACCTCCGCCGTCGGCCGCGCCGTCTGCGCGCCGCGCAGCTCGATGCCCTCCACCGGGCCCTCGCCGCGCGCTTGGATCATGAAGGCCTGGAAGGGCCAGAGGCGGCCCTGCGCGCGCACCCACGTCCGCACGGGCTCGTCGCTCATCGGCAGCACGCGTCCCCGCAGGCCGAGCGAGCGCCCCAGGGCGGCGATGGCCTCGGTGAGCCGCTCGCCCTCGGCCAGGCGTCGCGCCCGGTCGAGGCCGATCGCGAGGTCGCGGTCGCCGAGGTTGAACCACACCTCGACGCCCAGCTCGCGCAGCCCGTCCATGACCTCGAAGGTGTCGCCGGCCAGGCCCCAGCCACGCTCGTCGATCCGGTCGGCCAGCCAGAAGCTCACCAGGTCGGGGTCGGGCGAGACGTGGGCGCCGTAGATCTCGAGGTCGTCGGCGGTGTTGGCCACCACCACGAGGTCCTCCCCGACCACGTCCTGCATGCCCCGCGCGAGCTTGGCCCCGCCCGTCCCGCCGGCAAGGACGACGACCGGCGAGCCGCTCACCCTTCCGAGGAGGGCCAGAGCTCGCCGGGCAACCCGGTCACGCGCAGGCCGGCCCTGGCCTTGTAGCGGACGTTCATCGAGATGATGAGCGGGGTCAGCCCCTCGGTGAGCCGGGCCATCTCGAGCTTGCCGCAGTCCACGCACCGCAGGCCGGAGATCCGCTGGACGAGCTCGGCGACCGCGCGCTTGTCGGCCTTGGCATCGCCGCACAGGAGCACGTCCTCGTCGAGCTCGTGCTCGAGGTCGGAGAGGAGCGCGGCGCTCACCGTGTGCAGCCCCGAGACCACCCGCACGCCGGCGGGCACCATCTCCTGGGCCTGCTGGGCGGCCGAGCCCTGCCACACGCCCAGGGTGCGGGTCGCCTTGCCGCTCACCGCGGCGGCGAGCGGCACGGTGGCGTCGAGGAGGATCTGCCCGTCGGTGAGGGCGCCCTTCAGGTTGGTCAGCGTCTCGGACTGGCTGCGGAAGGGGACCGTGAGGACGACGAGCCTGGCGCCCGCGACGCTCTCGGCGTTGCCGAGCCCCGCAAAGGAGCCGTCGCCGACCACCGCCGCGGCGCGCTCCGCGGCCTCCGCCGCCCGCTCCGCGTCGCGGGAGCCGATCACCACCGCCACGCCCGCCGCGCCGAGGCGCAACGCGAGACCGAACCCGAGGGCCCCGGTGCCTCCGACGATCGCCACCGGTCCGGCCACGGCGGCGGAGTATAGGGTTGACCCTGCATGCGGCTCGAGGGGCGAACGGCACTCATCACGGGCGGCGCATCGGGCATCGGCGCGGCGACGGGGAGGCGCCTGGCGGCCGAGGGCGCGCGCGTCGCGCTGGCCGATCTGAACCTCG
>JAABUQ010008788.1_pt1 | contig 13986 bp, 15 predicted proteins | sample 5560001 | NCBI WGS metagenome assembly JAABUQ01 (sample SAMN10711888, study PRJNA513371) | rock metagenome | isolation source: Antarctica rocks | place: Antarctica: Victoria Land, Finger Mt nord | collected 2015-12-18
CAGCGTTCCCGCCAGCTCCACGCCGATCGTGCCGATGACGATGCGCTGGATCCAGGCCTTGGCCTCGGTGACTGCCTTGGGCTCGACCGCCGTCATCTTCCAGAGAAATGCGTGTACGCGTAAACCACAGGGGCAACGCTGCCGGTGCTGACGATCGCCAGAGGAAATGGTGGAACCCCGCGACGAGAAGCATTGACAACCGTATTCAGGTGTCAGGCTCGCGCCGGGGGGCCCGAAACAGATCGTACGGGTCACGTAATGGTGAGGCGGTGGTCTGAGGCGAGCACTGCATGACACGTCCCTTGTGGCAAGGGTGCATGACCAGTGCCATTTTCGCCTGTAGTGATATATACTGTTGCTATATCTCACAAGGAGTGCAATGGATTTCGCGAAGGTGTTTTGGTCCGGCCGCTCTCAAGCGGTCAGGCTGCCCAAGGAGTATCGCTTTCAGAGCGACCAAGTCCGCATCCGGCGTCAAGGTCGGGCGGTAATACTGGAGCCGGTCGTCCATGATTGGGCCTGGCTCGACGAACTTGCCGGCCCGTTGGACGAGGACTTCGTGGCGGCCGTCACAGAGCAGCCGCCCCAGCAGGAGCGACCTGAGCTCGACACTCTGGGGTCACCTGGAGCTGAAGTGACTAGGCGAAATGAGTAGGTACGCGCAGGGCACCGAGGTCACCAGTGACCGGTCGCGTGCCGAGATTGAGCGGACGCTCGAGCGTTACGGCGCGGACAGCTTCTACTATGCGACCCAGCCGGGTCGGGCCACGATTGGTTGCCGGATGCATGGTCGCATTCTCAAAATCAGCGTGCCGCTCCCTGCGGCGTCCGAATTCGCGCTTACTCCAACCCGCCAGCAGCGCAGCGAGCGACAGCAGCACGAGCTGCGAGAACAGGAGGTCCGTCGGCGCTGGCGAGTGCTGGCACTCGTTATCAAGGCCACCCTCGAGGCGATCGAGTCCGGGGTTCTCGACTTCGACACAGCTTTCATGGGTTGGCTGATGTTGCCGGACGGTTCCACCATGGGCGAGTGGGCGAGGCCGCAAATCGAGGCTGCCTACGACGCCAAGCAGATGCCGCCTCTGCTGCCAGGCGTTGTGGCGTGAAATATCTGCTCGACACCAATGTCGTCATCGCCTTGATGGGTGGCGCCAGCCAATTGTCTTCGCGGATCCGGCGCCACAACCCGGCTGCATTCGGCCTGCCTTCCATCGTTCTCCACGAGCTGTTTTACGGGGCGTTCAAGAGTCAACGCCGAGCGCAGAACCTAGCCTCAGTCCACGCCCTTCGCTTCGAGGTGGTCGACTTCGACAAGGAAGACGCACGCCATGCTGGCGAGGTCCGCGCCCTTCTGTCCGAGGCGGGCAGAACGATCGGGCCCTACGACGTTCTCATCGCCGGGCAGGCGAGGGCCCGGAACCTCATGCTGTTGAGCCGCAACGTCCGCGAGTTCGAGCGAGTGCCGGGTCTCATCAGCGAGAATTGGGGGTCCGATTGAGGCGCCGAGTCCTCCTTCACATGGCAGGCGTGGTCAGGTGACCTGCTCGACGGATGGCTCGCCGGGCCAGGAGCCGGCCGACCAGTCGCACCGCGACCTGTCCGACGTGGAGCGGAATATCCGCTCGCACCGCTTCCTCGAGGCGCTCGAGGAAGGGCGCGTCCCCCGCGAGCGGCTGGCGATGCTCGCCGGTGAGCAGCAGGCGATCATCGTCAGCGACCGCCGCAGCTTCGCCCTGCTCGCATCGCGCTTCCCGGCCCCGCCGGCTGGCGATCTGTTTCTCTCGCTCGCCGAGGGCGAGGGGCAGGCGCTCGCGCTGCTGTGCGCCTTCGCCGCCGCGATGGGGGTCGACCCCGAAGCGCTGCCCGCCCACGAGCCCGCCGCCGGGGCCCAGGCCTACCCGGCGTTCGTGGCGTGGCTGGCGCTGAACGGCTCCCGCAGCGACGTGAGCCTGGCGCTGCTCGCCAACCTCGCCGCCTGGGGCGCCAACTGCGCCCGCGTCGCCGCGGCCCTGCGCGACCGCTACAGCCTCAACGACGAGGGGGTCGCGTTCTTCCGCTTCTTCGCCGAGCCGCCGCCGGACTCCGAGCTGCGGCTGCTCTCGGTGCTCGACGAGGGCCTTGGCGCCGGGGATTCGCCCGTGCGCGCCCGGCGCACCGCGCGGCTGCTACAGGCGTATGAGCTGCTCTTCTGGGACACGCTCGCCGAGGGGATCGCGTGATTGAGGGCAAGGCCTTCAGCGACGTGCTGTGGTCGGGGATCGAGGACACCTACCAGGCGATCCTCGGCCACCCGTTCATCGCTGGGTTGACCAAAGGCACGCTCGACCGCGATTGCTTCCGCTTCTACATCGTCCAGGACGCCCACTACCTGCGCGAATATGCGCGGGCGCTGTCGGTCGCGGCCGCGCGCGCCCCGCAAGAGCGTGACATCGCGATGTTCGCCCAGCACGCCTCGGCCGCGATCGAGGTCGAGCGCTCCCTGCACGAGAGCTTTTTCCGGGAGTTTGGACTGAGCGATGAGCAGGTTGCGGCGACGCCCATGGCCCCCACCAACCTCGCCTACACGAGCTACTTGCTCGCCGTCGCCTACGGCGGCTCCTTTCCGGAGGCCCTTGGCGCGCTCCTGCCCTGCTACTGGATCTACTGGGAGGTCGGCAAGGCGCTGCTCGAGCGCGGCTCGTCCGACGCCCTCTACCGGCGCTGGATCGAGACCTACGGCGGCGAGGAGTTCGCCGCCATCGTCCGGGACGTCATTTCGCTCACCGACCGGCTGGGACCCGAACTCAGCGTGAGCGAGCGCGGGCTGGTCGCCCGCCACTTCGCCACGACCAGCCGTTACGAGTGGATGTTCTGGGACATGGGATACCGCCAGGAACGGTGGCCAATCCAGACGGCGTCCTAGGGCGACCACGGCCAAGCCGCGGGCTACCCGAAACGTCCGGCGATGAACATCCAGTGACCTCAGCGGACCGGTCGATTGGTGCCGCACTCGCGTCGGGAGACGGGCCTGGCTCCAGATCAACCCACCAGCGAGGAGGAGCACAGTGGCTGGAACGCCGATGGAAAGCCGAGTGGAGGAGACCAAAGTGAGGAGCAGTAGGAGCACCACAACCACGACACCTCGGCGTAACACGCGGGCGAGCTGGCGCCGCCCACGCCTGGAGATGCTCAGCGCTGCCCGGACTGCCCCAGCGGCTTCTCTTCGCGGAGCGACACCAGCGACCCGGTGCCGACGCAGGTCCGACCGCCGTGATCGAGTTCGACGACGTAGAGATCTTCTTCGGTTCCGTTGGGCAGTCTGACCGCAGAGTGACCGCCCAACCGGACGATCCTGCCCTCGGCCCCGGACAGCTCCGCCCTCTTGCCATCAGCCTGCGCGTCAGTCCAGCGCCCTGGCTCGATGCGCACTCGCTCGCCCGGTTCGTAGCTCTCAATCAATCTCAATGTTCTCCTCCCAATCTCAGGCAGCGATGAATCCCTGAATATCCGGATCATCGAGGCCATTCACCCGCGTGTCGATGATGCCCAGCCCACGCACGTTGCTCTCACTAACGACTATCGCGTTGTGCTCTTTGTCCAGCAGGATCACGACGGCCACATGGCCGTACCCCGAATACTTGCCGGGCGCATAGGACACGACGGCACCCACCGACGGTGTATTGGAAACCGCCAGGTGAAGCGCTGTCGCTGTGCGGATCCACGTGCCGCCGTCGCCCATATGACCATCGACGTTGTGATTGATTGCCGCCCACCAGGTGCACTGACCAAAGGCGTAGGTGTCGTGAGGAAAGCCGTCGCCGGGCACGCCCGCAAAGAGCTTCTCGCCACTGTGGTACGGGTGCTGCTCGAGGATGGTGCCAAATCCGTGAGCGATCGTGCCGGCTGAGTAGTGCACCTCCGCCAGCAACTTGCCGAGGGCACCGGTCGCGGCATTGACCACGGCGGTCGCCACTTGGACGTAGTAGGTGGCCGCAATGCGAAGGATGTCGGCCACGTACCAGGCGGCATGGTTGTAACCGAAGATCGCCCGGCCCATGTCACCGCCGTGCTCGTTGAGAAGAGCCTGGATGTAAGCCGCAGTCCCACAGGACGCGTCTCGGATGTCGTAGACGTTGCCGCCGCCACCGCACTCGCGCTTATAGCTCGACCACGTGCTGAGCAGAAACTGCATCGGCCCGGCCGCACCGGCGCTGTTGGTGCCCGAGTGGACGCCGGGCAGGGTGGAGCGGCCGTGGTCGGTCTCCTCCTTCCCGATCGCCGCGATGATCCACCAGGGCACGTCCTTGACCGTGGTCGCGGCGTGCTGGTAGGCAGCCAGGTACTCGGGCGGGATATCCGCCAGTGCCAGGGCGCTGGGAGCGCCGACTCCGGGCCCACCGCCCGGATTGCTCCCCGCTCCCGGGTGGAGCACACTGGCTACCAGGATTAGCGGCACCGCCGCTACCACGGCCAGCATCGCCAACCCCACGAGGCATCCCTTCTTCACTTCTAGAAGTCGACCTCAGCCACGCGCCAGCCAGCCGGCGTTTTGGCCATGATGGTCTCGATCGGCAACGTTTCGTCACGGTCGCCAACGTCGGAATGGATGTGCTGCTTGACCTGGCCGATGAAGCCCAGAGGTGCGCCGCCTGCGCAACCCTCACAACTCAACTGAACCACTGTCGCGGTGGTCACCTCATGCAAGGCGGCTCGCTTTGCGTTGCCCGCTGCACCGCTCGAGGATTTGCTCAACTCCTGGTCTAGCTTGTCGCTCGCGTACGGGCGAACGGCCTTCCGCGTCGCGTCCGGCGGATCGTCGTAGCGGTAGCTTTCCAGCGCTACCAAGAACTTCGTCGCGACTTCCCTGGCGGCTGCCACCTCAGTCTCGGGATAGGCCACCGGTAGGGGCGACAAGGTGGGTGGCGAAACCGCTGGAGGCCCCGTGGCTGGCGAGACCGCCGTACCCGGACCAGCGGAGGGCGTTACGACGCTTCCTGGCTGTGTGACCGCCGTAGGCGCCCCGGTGGCCTGTACCGGGGCTGATGCGACCACGGCGCCGATCTGCGTGGACGCCGCCGGCGGTTGGAGCTGATGCCAGACCAGCGCGCCGATGCCCAGCAACAGCATGACGACGAGCCCCGCCAACCATCGCAGCCGCGGGTAAACGCCGAACAGCTCTTCCAACTGTTTCCGCGCTCGCCTACCTTGCGGAAGACTCTGTGAGGCTGCGGAGCCTGCGCTCCTCGAGGACCGGATCGTTGTCCTGCGCGAAGCCAAGGGCGAATCCGGAGGCGACCTCGGCCGCCACCTCCTGGAGGTCGTCGCAAACCGGCCGTGAGATTTTGGTCCAGTCTAGAAAGGTGCCCTCGGCCAAGTGCGGATCTCGACGCACATGAAGCACCTTGCGCACATGACGCCCGAAGTGGTTGGTCAACACCTCCACGTCCTGCTTGGCGCCCTTGGAGCCGTCCACCTCATTGATGATTACGAGAACCCGCTCACGAACAAATTCGACTCCGCGCAGATCGGCGACGTAGCGCATCGTCTTGTCGGCCAGGCTCGCGGTGTCCGCGGTTGGCGAGGAGACGATCAATGCCTGATCGCAGACCTGAAACGCGTACGTGGTCGCCGAATCCACCAGGCCCGTGCCTAGATCGAGGGTCAAGAAGGACTGGCAGTAGTGGTACAGCAGGCGCAGGATCCGGCGGTACGACTCGTCGTCGAGGGCAGCCCGGGTCCAGCTGTCACGCGGAGCGGTCAGCACCGCCATACCCATCTCCGACACCACGGGAGCGAACGAGTTGACTCGAGGCTGGCCCACCTCCAAATCCAGCTCGGGGCCGCCCCGGCTGCGAAGGAACTCAAGGAGATCAGAGATCGACTCCTCGTGCTGTAGGTGTATCCGCTCCCGACATGTGCCGTGATGAGGATTAGCCTCCACGTAGAGCGGAAGATCTTTGCGCTCGAGCCCTAGCCGACTCGTCAGGAGGAGGCTGAGTGTCGTCTTACCGACGCCGCCCTTCGCCGACCCCACCCCCAACCGATGTGGCCGACTGGCGATCCCGGAACGGATCTTCTGGACCAACTCGTCCTGATGCAGTTCCCTCTCGCTGGCGCCCAGGTTCACCCGCCCGGCGGTGACCTGGTAGAGCAGGCTGCGCATTCCCGCGCGCGGGATCGGCTTGCTCCTGTGACGCTTGGCCAGCGCCTGGCTCAGGTCGTCGTTGTCAGCTGCGAGGCTGCGGCTGGGGGCATCAGGAACCCGAACCAAGCCCGCAGGGGTTGGGAAGCCTGACTCCCGCGTCAACGCCTGAATAGCCTCATGCTCGGAGCCCGGCATGTTGGGTTCCCATTGGGTTCCGTTCCAACGCCAGGAACCGTCCTCACTCAATGGTGTGTCTCGCAAGAGCTCCTCACTCATGTTCCACTTGCTCCTCCTTCAGTAGGCCTTGAGCGACCCGTACGCGTCACGGACGTCGAAGGAATCCAACCGCCAGTAGCCACTAATCCTCCGGGCTTCGAGGATCACCTGGCCTGCTTGCGCCTTCGACGGTCTGATGACTTGCACTCCCCACAGCGAAATCTTCACGTCCTGGGTGCGCGCCTTCGACCTTTCGAACTGCGCGAACGGCGGTGGATTGCGCTGCCAGGCAAGGTAATTTGGATCCCAGCCGAGCCCTTGGGGGCCGTACTGTGGGCGATCGCCGCGTTTCTCTCTAGCTTCTGGGTCGCTGCGGGGGGGAGGGCCTTCGGCTTCCCGCAGCTCAGGAGTGGCAAACGGGTAGGCCTTCATCCATTGCTGGCTCCGGGTTTGTCCCTCGGGGCCGAATGTCCACTCGTAGTTGGCGAAGCGCACGCTCCATTGCAAAAGGTCGCGGGCGCCTCCTTCGCTGAGGCCGGTCGAACCCTGCCCGCCGACAGCGTTGTCGTCGACGATGGCGATTTGAACCGCCTGGTAATCGGGCTCGCCTGGGAAGGCGGGCGGCTCGGTCGGGGGCGGCGACGGACTGGGAGTGGTCGCAGAAGGGTTGCTCGCGCTGCCTGCACCGCCGCCGCAAGCTGCGATAAACATCCAGCCCAGAAGCCCGACGGGTGCGATCCATGTGCCGCGTTTGCTCATGATTGCCCCCCCTTCGGCACTGATCGGCCTTGGGGAAGCTGGCGGGGTTGGCTCGTCGGCAACAGACGATCCGGACCTGTGAGCTGAGCCGTCGCCAGCTCCTTCGTCCGCTGGCGGTACTTCATGTACTCCTCGGCCCGCTGCTTGACCAGATGCTCCGGCATCAGGGCCTGAGCTCGCGCCATGACTCGCTCGCCGGCCGCCTTCTCCCGCTTGGCCTTGGCCTGACGATGATCGGCGCTGTACTCCGCCGACATGCCCGTCGCCCGCTCGGTGGCGTCCCACGCCGCGCTTTGCGCCGCTCGCATCAGATTGCGCGGAGCCAGCGCTGCCCCCTTGGCGACCTGGCCGAGCACGCGCGCGTTCTGCGTCTGGGCCTTGACGCCTACTTTGCCAAGGCCAACCCAGGCACCAACATCGGTTCCGCCGCTGCGAACCAGCTTGGCGCCATGGCCGATGCTCTCCTTCCCGGTCTGCATGGCCTCGCGCCGGTTGCCCTCGGCCCACGTCGTATATCCAGACTTGGCTCGACCGAATTGACTGCTGAGCGAGTTTGACGCGCCCACCAGCACGGGTGTCCGTGGTGGACTGCTGACACCTGCGGCACTGCTGCCACCTCCGGTCGCGCCCTGGGTAGTGGCGGGAACCGCCGCGGCCCCGGTTGGAGCTGTGGCCGCCGCCGCGCCGCCTGAGCTCGGAACCGCATTCTGCTTGGCCCGACCAGCGTGCACGAGGTTCAGCGCCCTGCTATCGATGTGCAGTGCGGCGGAGGCGGCGTGGAGGAGCGGCCTCTTGAAGACCCAAATGACCGAGAGGAAAGCCAGCTCCAAGAACGGGGGCGCCCACCAGAACTCCGATTGAGCGACTCCGGCCGTGTCCGTCGAAGAGGTCAGCAGGCCGTTAAGGACCAGGAGGAGCCCGGTGGTGAAGATGGCCAGGGGCCGCAGCACGGCCAAGCTCAGGATCAGGCGCAGCCAGGTCAGGAAGAGCGGCCGCCCCTGCTCGGACATGCCGATCAGTCCGACCACCGGTGCCAGGCAGACAAGCGCTATCTCCCCGGCCTGCGAGATCAAGGCAATCAAGGCCAGCCCGCCGATGATGAGCCCAGAGATCAACGCGCACAGCACAGTAACGATTCCGATCATCACGCGCCAGAAGGGCGCGTTTCCCTTGAGATACAGGTCGTTGTAGTTGTTGGCCTGGTCCGACTGACCGTCCATCTTGGTGATCTTTTTGGTCATGTCAGCATTGGTCTGGCCCGAGGCGTTGTAGGCCAGGATGGCGTCGGCCGCCGAGCCCACCTGGCCGCTGTTTTTGCAGTCTGGGTTAGCCATCGGCCGAACGTCCGGTCCCTTATCTGCGGAGCCTGGCACCGTGACGCCGAAGTAGTTTTTGTCGCCCGGCTTCACGTCATCAGCGCTGACGCATTTCTGGCCGATCTTGGCGTCCTGGAACGTGGCGACCTCCCAGGGGATGAAGATGAAGGCTCGCCAGTATTCGTCGGCGAAGAGCCGCATCCCCTTGTCCACCGGCGAGCCGTACTTGTACTGGGCTGAGTCGGCAACGCGGGCCATCTGCGGGTCCGCAGAGATCTCGGCTTGCAAGCCGGAGCTGGTGATCGCGCTGCTGGCGTTGTCGACCAGGCGCGGGATGTAGAGCGGATCGACGACGAAAACGCTGGTCAGGCCACCGATCAAGAAGGCCAGAGCAATCTGGCTGACTATCTCCTGATAGCGGCCGCGCAGATAGGCGCGCAAGAGATTGAAGGCGAAGACGGCGGCCAGGATAATGATCAGGGGCTCGTAGAGTCCGGCTTTGATCGCATCGACCACGGAGTGGACAGGGCCCTTCCCAACCGAGCGGCCGGTGATCGGATCGCGGTAGGGGTCGTCCACGGCGTCGAGCAAGCTGGCGTGGCTGGCGATCTCGAGCAGCTGCATCGGAATCCGGCCGAACATTGCGGCGGCGGAGAATTCCAGGTTGGCGGCATTGTTGAGCGGGCCGTGCAGCGCAGTGGAACCTAGATCGTTCCCGTAGTCCGCATACATCTGGAAGGCGGGCGGTGGATAGGCCTCGAAAAGGTTCTTCTCCGACCCACAGCGCATGTCGCTAACCTTCACGGTTCCAAAAATGGCCGTGCTGCCACAGGAGTCAGGATCTCCCGGGACGGTAGCGGCCTGGGCCACCAGCGGCGCCACCAGTGCGAGCGCCACGGCACCGAGAATGATCCAGCAGAGCCGCCGGCGCAGCTTCTTCACCTGAGCGGATCCTGATCCTGCTCCGGACGGCGCTCGGAGCCGAACAGCGGGGTTGAACCTGGCCAGCGAGGTCCGCCCGCGATCTCCTCGGCAGCGCCGGTGCCGTTGCCGCCGGCTCCAGTCGCGTGCAGCTCGGGCAGCTCCTCAACTTCAAGGTTCGTCTTGCGCCCGGCAGTGGTGTCGAACGCGTCGAGGAAGGTGCTGTCCATGTCGCCCATCAGGTCGCACGCGAAATGCCCGATCCGGCCCTGGCGATCCTTCATGATCCCCTTGCCCTTGTCTGTGTTGGCGTCGAGCCCGGTCAGGAGCTCGTAGTGTTCCTCGGACAGCCCTAGCAGGCGCATGGCGTCGCGCCCCGAGCCCTCGGAGCCCATCCGCAAGCAGATGGTGATGCCGATCTGATTGCGGATGCGCTCGTCCTGGAGGTCAGCCGGATTCTGGCTAATCAGGTAGACAGCGACGTTCTTGGAGGAACCCAGGCGGGCGAGCTGAGAGATGAGGGTCCGACCCTGTGCTACGTCCGAGAGCATCCAGAGCTCGTCGCCAAAGAACGCCTTTGGCCGAGCGTGCCCCCCAGCTTCCAGCAGGCCGATGCTAAGCTGGGCCACACCCTGGAGAAGGACCGACGAGAGCACCTGACTTGTCGTCCACTCGCTGCGCGGTGTGCCTGGCTGGGGCATATCAAGGCCAATGAACTGGACCACAGTCAGGCCCTCGGATAGGTCCAGATCCTCGAGCGGCCGACCGTCACCAAAGAAAATGCCAGCCGCCGCTGAGCGGCTGATCTCAGTGAGCCGCACGTACATGTTGCGCGCGTATAGGTGGTCCGGCTGCCCAATAAAGCCCTTGATCTGCACCAATACCGCAGCCATGGTGTACTGGCCTTTCCCGTGTGCGGCGCTCAGCGCCTGGTAGAACTCCTCGGCGCCGCCCTGTTCCCAGAGATGGTGTCCGACCAGCTGCTGAACCATGTTGGACGCCAAGTCGCGGACCGTATCCAGCGAGTGCGGGTCTTTCCGCTCGGGGTCCACTAAGCGATGGGGGTCGAGGACACCCGGGTGCCGGGAGGAATCAAAGCGGACGACCCTCACCGGAAGCCCCAGTTGTCGAACCAAGAACTGCAAGCCGTTCGATTCCCGCTTAGGGTCGATCAGGAGGCAGGAGGCGCCCATGCGGATGGCCTGGTAAGCTAGATAGTAGGCGGTGTTGCTCTTACCGCTTCCAGACTGGCCCACGATCGCGGTCACCGAGGTTCCGCGGACCCGGCCAGCGCCGAGCGGGTCCAGGAAGACCGGCTGCGGACGGAGCGAGTAGTTCCAGCCAACGAACCCACCCACGTCGTCGCCCAACGCAGTGTCCGCAAAGAAGCCCGAGCCGCCCAGCGTTATTGACGGCGCCAGCTGGCCCCAGGTGCGCTGCTTCAGTGGTGCTCCGGGCATAGCCTCTTCGAAGAGGACCTTCTGCCGGTTCCACCTGACCCGGATCTTCAGCTCATCCTCGGAGGGAGCGGCCACCAGGAAGCGTGAGTGAAAGCGCACCAGTGGCGCATGGTCACGCTGAATTTGGGCCTGGACCTCGCTGGCACCGGCGATGGTGCGGGCGGTGGAGATGTCCAGATCGCCCGAGGCCTGGGCGTCCTCATTCTGGGAGCGCGCCACCTGAATAGTGCGGCTCAGCGCCTTGACCGCTTTCTTGGTGCCGATCACCTCGATGTGGCAATCCACGTCCACAGGAAAGTTCAGTGAGTCGTAAGCGAGCAGCCATTCATGGCCGCCGGCCGGGAAGTGCATGATCTCCGGCATTCGGATGACCGGAAGGCACGCGACATAGCTGGTCGTGCCCTCGGGTCGGGTCAAGCGGACGCGGCCGCGACCATTCTCCAGCTCGGCGTCGGCAAGCACCTCTAGCTCTGCGCCCCAAATAGGGCGGGTGTACGGTACCGAGTCTGGCTGTCCCTGGCCCAGGTAGCTCTGCCGCGCGATGAGCCAGCGGAGCTGGAAAGACGTGGCGGGGACAATGCCCGGTACCAGCTCGCCGTAGAGCGCCAGCGCAGCCCGCAAGCCCTGCTCGAGCTCGCGGACCTCAAAGCGGTTGGGGCGTGGGTTGCTTGCGCCCAGCAGCCGCTCGGCCCGACGCTTTGACCGGCTCCAGCCTGCCAACCGTCTCTTTGCGGCCACCAGTAATGAGTCGTCGTTGGCGATGTCAACGCCCAAGAAGGCTTCGCGACTGTAGATCTGGCTGCCGAACAGGTAGGCGGCTTGCAGCTCGACGAACTCGTCCCACAGGTCGGCTCTATAACCTGAAGTCCTGAGCGCTTTCACCTCTTCTTCCCATTGCGGGAGGTCGAGGGGGGTCGCAACAACCTTCAGGTGGTGGGTCCCTTCGGGCAACCGATCGAAAAGGAGTGAGTACGCCCGGGCTTGGGTTACGAGCTGTTCCTGCGTCGAGAGGTCGTAGCGCCGCATCGGCAGCTGGAACCAGAGCCTTGGCCGGCCGTCAAAGAGGCTGTAGCCGTCCGCCACATATCCCTGCTCTGCTTTCATGCCGGCTCCACTCCGGACGCGCGGGCTCGCTGTGCCTTGGAAGCTCGTGGCGCTCGAGGTGGCTTGGATAGGGCCACCACCGACTCGACCCTTATCCGCTCAGGGCCCGGAAGGAAGACCCCGCTACCCCAAGCGTTGAACTTGGGCGGCTCAAACACGTAGAGGATGGCGTACCAGGCCCATCGGATAGGTGACAGCCCATCCGGCGTCTCCGTACCAGCCAGCCGGTAGACGCCCCACAGCGAGACCAGAAAGCAGCCGAGTCGAATTTGGCTGGGCGCGAACGGAATGATTCGGAACCAGAACAGGACGAGTGGCAGGAAGGCGCAGCCAGCGACCCCGGCCGGCATCAAGTCAACTGGACGCCAGAGTTGCCACTTGCCGATCGCGTAGAGCCGGTGGCTGATGTCCAGCAGGGCCTTGTAGACGGGCAATTTGAGTTCCATCAGCCGAATAGGGGAGCCCGCAAAGCGGCCCCTCCGGAGCCCAGAAACCTAAGGAACTGCCAGACCTGCTCAGACCAGAAGAGCCAGATCGCGAACGCGAGCACGACCAGGATCAGCAGTCGCAGTAGCCCCAACTTTCCTTAGCCCTGCCCGAAGGCCGTCTTGAACAGCGACCAGGCGCTGTCCGCGACGATCTTCAGCGCGTCGCGGTTGAATACGAACATCGCTACCAGGACTGCGGCCAGGACGGTCACCACCATCTGGGGGTAGGCGCCCTTGACGAAGTGCTTGAACAGCAAGAAGACCGCAGCGGCGCCGAGCACCACGGCGGCCAGCCCCAAGAACCAATCCACAAGCGGGGTGGCTGTCGGGGCGCTGGCCAGAACCACGTTCGACATCACCTTTTCATCCTCCTCAGATGGCATCCAGGCTGACGACGCGCCAGGCGCCCTCAACACTGCGCATGTGGACCTGATAGGGCTGGACAAAGGTTCCCTGGTGGTCCATTTGCCAGGTCACCGAGACGTTCAAAGAGCAGTCGGTCTGGGCTGCGTCACAGGACAGCACCTTGACCGGCGCGATGGCGGCAAGCGTGACCGCACCTCCGAGGCCGCCGGTGACCGAACCGCCACTCACGCCGACCGACTGCAAAGCCGCGTTGTCGCTGGCCGCGAACGCGGTGAACAGCACTTTCAACGCGGGCTGCATACGCGAGTCCAAAGCGCTGTTCGCCTCGCCTCCCAGCTGATCCATCTGACCGGGCGCAGGAGCCGAGACAAAAGCCGGCGGCGCGGCGACGGCCAAGTTGCCCGAACTGAGATCCTGCTTGACCTTGACCGCCAGCACCACGCGCCGCAGAGAGGGCGTAAGAGTCGCGACCACGACTACCCGGGCGGTCTTCGGGTCGAGCTGCTGGTAGCCGGCCACGTACGCGCCCAGGACCGCTACGCCCGGCTCCTTGCCGCCGGCGGGATATCCGTAGCTGGGGTCGTCGGGGGAGGCCACCGTCAAGGTCGCAAGCTGAGCCTTGCGCTCGTCCGCTGATCGGCCCGTGTCCAGATAGACGGCGGTGAACTGTACCGCCAGGCTCGAAGCTGCCGTACGCGGAAACGCATAGTCGGCCGGTACGCCCGCCTGGTTTGTCACCACCTGGGCCGGTGGCCGGTGAATGTTCTGCCAGGCGTTGACGACACCCACCGTGAGCGCGAGGATGACCGCATAGGCAAGCAGGGGGAGGGCCATCTGCCTTGCGCGCTCAGACCATTCCATCTCGCGCAGGCCGCCCACCTGGGCTGAGTAAATGCGGTGCGCCAGCCTGGCTGAGCGGGAGCCAGGGGTGGGCAATGGAGCCGCAAGTTCCGATGTCGCAGCTTCATCACATCTGGGCTCTGTTGGTCGGCTGCGGCCACGGCCAAACCCCTTCTTCTCCGCTGGCTCCGCAAGAGGCGGTGGTGGCGGGCGCACGGCAGTCGCAGGCCGGGTTGGGATCTGGCGCTGCGCAGGGTCCCAACCAGGGGGCGGCTCTTTAGGCGGCGGGGGGATCGCACCCGAGGTCGATGAATTGGTAGTAGCGGTCGGCGGCCAGCCGACGGGGGGCGCAGATGGCGGCGGCGGAATCGGCTGCGCGCGCTCCTGGCCAA
>JAABUQ010008789.1_pt1 | contig 13985 bp, 13 predicted proteins | sample 5560001 | NCBI WGS metagenome assembly JAABUQ01 (sample SAMN10711888, study PRJNA513371) | rock metagenome | isolation source: Antarctica rocks | place: Antarctica: Victoria Land, Finger Mt nord | collected 2015-12-18
TGCCCTCGATCTCATGCATGAGCCCGAGCTTGAGCTGGCCCATGCCCTGACCACCCAGCTCGGGTGGCAGGTGGGTCGCCCACAGGCCGCTCCTCTTGACCTCAGCCTGAAGCCTCCCCACCAGGGCCCAGAAGCGGTCGCCTGGGAGCTGGTCGACGAGAACTTCGAGAGGCCAGACCTCCTCCTTCATGAAGGTCCGCATCCAGTCCAACTTCACTTGGAATTCTGGTTCGGTTTCAAAGTCCCAGGCCAATTTCAGACACTTCCTTCAGTTAGCAGGCGGATTCCCTCATCGATGAACTCAACTATCGTCTCCGTTCGGCTCTCATACATCGGATCGAGCCGCTTGCCCCGCCGGTGGAGCATCAGGTTATAGCCGAAGATGGCTGCGTACTTGTAGTACGTCAGGGCGAGATACCACGAGTATCCTGCCGCGTCTCCGCCGTACCAGTCGAGGAGCAGTTCGTCAGCGACGTCGACCTGGCCACCACCTGGCACCCCAGCGCCTGCACGCCCGGCGCGGGCCGCCAACGACAAGCAGGCCATATCCAGCAGCGGCTGCCCCAGCTCGGCTATCTCCCAGTCGAGAATCGCCACCAGTCGTCCGTCCCTGAACAGCATGTTGCCGAAGTGATAGTCGCCATGGACCAAGGTCGGCTCAGCGGCCGGCGGAGAGTTCGCCGACAGAAGCCCGGCAAGTGTCGGTGCTCGCTGGGTCAGCTCCTCAGGCGCTCGCTTCATCAGCCACACCCAACGGGTCACCTCGTCCTCCGGCGTCACGGCGTGCTCGTGGCCGATGCCCGTCATCTCCAGTGGCAGTGCGTGAATCCTCTGCAGGGCCTCGATCGCGGACCACGCGACCTCCTCGTCGGACATCAGGCCGGCCACCTTCTCGATGCGCTCGCCCTCGACGGCAGCCATGAGTACGAAGGGGCGGCCGTCGATGATGGATTCCTCACTCATCGCGATGACTTCTGGCACGGGCAGGCCCGCGCCGCTGAGCGCCTGCATGATGCGGCCCTGGCGCGGGATGTCGGCCGGACCGGCGATCCGCGCACCAGGTGGCGACAGCCGGAGGATCCCCTGCTGACCGCCTTCCAGCAGAGTCCTGTAGGTGAACCCTGAGTGACCCTCCGGGACGAGGTCGACTGCCAGCACGCGCCGGCCGAGTGCTCGTTCGAGGTCATGCCGGATCGTCATCGTTCTGCACACTAAGGTCACCGGCCGGAGCTATGTCGGGGCGCTTGAGCCGGTGACCCGGGTTACAGCCCTGGACGTAATGCCGCAGGCCGGCCGCGGATGTTGCAGACTGAGCGCTAAGGCGCCCGCCACCCACGTGCGGGCGCGCAGCAGGGAGGTCGAACCATGAACCAGTCCACCGGCGGGGGCAGCGTGGCCCGAGTCACCGAGATCGCGGCACGGTCGGAAAAGAGCTTCGACGACGCGATCCAGATAGCTGTGCAGCGGGCATCGCAGACGCTTCGAAACGTGAGCTCAGCCTGGGTCAAGGAGCAGAAGGTGGAGGTCAGCAATGGCCGCGTGACCGCCTACCAGGTCAATATGCTCATCACCTTCGTGCTGGAGGGCTAAGCGCTTGCCTGGGGAACTCACGCTCTCCCACGGGCTCAGCTTCTGAGCGCCCATTCGCCGCCTCACCTGAGCCAGAGGTGGGCGGCCACATAAGCGGCGTAGAGCAGCAGCAGTACACCGCCCTGGAGCCGGCTGACGCCTCCCCGCCAGAGGAAAGCCGCGGCCAGCCAGGTGGCGGCGACGAGGAACGGCCAGTCAAGCTCGCGCGTCAGTGAGGAGACCCGCACGGGAGCCGCGACGGCGATGAGCCCCAGATTGAAGAGCACGAAGTAGAGGACTGTTCCCACCAGATTGCCGGCGCTGATGTCTGGCCGGCCCTCCTTGGCGGGTATGGCCTGACGGATCACCTCCTCCAGCTCGATCGCGGCTGGGGTCACGATCATCCCCACCAGGGCAGCCGGCACAGAGTAGATGCTGATCATCCGCTCGGCGCCGAACGTGACCAGCTCGGCGCCGAGCGCGATGACGCCGATCCCGACCAGCGTGAGGAGTGCGGGCACCCACCACTGCCTCGACTTCTCGGCCGCTTCAAGTGCTTCCCCGGCGGCCAGGAAACGGTGTCTGCGAGAGGCGTTGACCAGGTAGCCGAGGGCCAGTCCAAAGGCGACCAGCAGGGCAGCTCCGGCGACCCTCGAAGTCCTGTCGCCAATCAGGGCCAGGCCGGCGACCAGGGGGGACGCTGCCAGGACCAGCAGGACTCTCCTTGGCAGGTCGACTCGGAGGGGAAACAGAACCGCCCCCAGGCCCAGCGCCACGCAGGCGACGAAGATCCCTCCCCCGAACACCGTTCCCAGAGCGATGTCAGGGGCATCCGCGTGAGCCGCGACAACGCCCACCGCGACATTCTCCGCCTCCAGTCCGGAGAAGATCCCCGCAATCGCGAAGGGAGCCAGGCGCAGCAGCGAGGCGAGACCGACCATGCCCTCCAGGAGTCGCTCGGTCGCCCAGATCACCACCACCACTCCAAGAACGAAGGCTCCGACCGAGAAGGCGAGATTCTGGATCAGGGCGGGACCTCCTGCGGCTGAAAACCGGACGCTGGGCCGGAGCCGTGCTCTGCAGTGCCGGCCTCAGTGATTCTGGTGCAAGTCGTCGCCGTCGCGTTGGCGGTCCCATTCAAGCGGCTTCCCCAGCACTCATTTCGAGATTGCCTTTCCTACAGGCCGCTCGTACGCTCGGCAGCATGACACTCGCTAGAGGGCGCACCGACTCAAGCCTCGACAGCCGGCGCTGGATCATCGCCGGGGCGGCCATTGTCATGCAGCTGGCGCTGGGTGCCGTTTACGCCTGGAGCGTCTTCGTCAAGCCGCTCAAGGATCTGAATCATTGGAGCACCACCCAGGTCAGCCTGACCTTCACGCTGGCCATCTTCTTTCTCGGCATCGGCTCCACCATCGGCGGCTTCCTGCTTGACCGGGTGGGGCCGCGTCTGATGGGGACCATCGCCGGCATCGTCTACGGAATCGGCGTGATCGGGGCGTCTTTGGGCGCCCGCAACCTGCCAGTCCTGTACCTCTTCTACGGCGTAATCGGCGGTCTCGGTCTGGGGCTGGGCTACATAGTGCCGGTGGCCACGCTTGTCAAGTGGTTTCCCGACCGGCGGGGACTCATCACGGGCCTCGCCGTGGGCGGCTTCGGCGCCGGCGCGCTCATCACCGCTCCCGTCGCCACCCAGCTGATCAAGAGCAGCGGCGTGGCCACCACCTTCCTGACCCTGGGCGTTGTCTATCTGCTGGTGGTCGTGGTAGCTGCGCAGTTCTACCGCGCCGCTCCGGCCGGCTACGCTCCCGCCGGCTGGCAGCCGTCAGAGGTGCAGAAGACGCAGCGGGCGGGTAAGGACTTCACCATCGGCCAGGCGTTGGGGCGCTGGCAGTGGTACTGCCTCTGGCTGATGCTGGCGCTCAACGTGTCAGCCGGCATCATGCTCATCTCGCAGGCGGCGCCGATCGCGCAGGAGGTGACCGGCACCACAGCCCTGGTCGCCGCCGGGTTGGTGGGTTTGATCTCCATCTTCAACGGCGCCGGCCGGGTCGTTTGGGCCACCGTCTCCGACTACATCGGCCGCCGCTATGTCTTCCTCACCATGTTCCTGCTTCAGGCGGTGATCTTCTTCGTGCTGCCGCTGGCGGTCAGCTATGCCCTCTTCGCGGTCCTGGCCTGCCTGATTGCGCTCTGCTACGGCGGCGGCTTCGGGACCATGCCTGCCTTCGCCGCCGACTACTTCGGCCCCCGCTTCGCCGGCTCCATCTACGGTCTGATGCTGACCGCCTGGGGCGTGGGTGGGGTGGTCGGGCCGATTCTCATCGCTCAGGTGCGCGATCGGACCGGTCACTACTCCACAGCCATGTACGTGATAGCGGCGGTGATGCTTATCTCGGCAGTGGTGCCGCTCATCATTCGACCGCCGCGCGCTCAAGCTCAGGAGGTCGCCGCCGCCCCCGAGCCAGCGGTATGAAGAACCCGCTTGCGCGCTGGCCGGCCGCCCGCCAGCTGACAAGTCCAGATCGCAGCGGGCGAGGGGAGGCGGCGCGCTCCCAGCGCACCATAGCTCTCCAGCCCCGCACCCACCAAGCTGACCGCGTGGTGCAGTCCATCTGTCCCTTCTGCGCTGTCGGCTGCGGACAGAGGGTCTACGTCCAGAACGAGGTGGTCACCCAGATCGAGGGCGACCCGGACAGCCCGATCTCACGCGGGCGGCTCTGTCCCAAGGGTGCCGCCAGCCGCAACCTGGTTCAGTCACCCCTGCGCGAGTACAAGGTGAGATACCGGCGGCCGTACGGGACTGACTGGGAGGACCTGCGCCTCGAGCAGGCGCTCGACATGATCGCGGATCGAGTAATCGCCGCGCGGGCCGAGGGCTGGCAGGTCGCTGACGCCGATGGCCGCCCTTTGAACCGCACGCTCGGCGTCGCCAGCCTGGGCGGCGCCACCCTTGACAACGAAGAGAACTACCTGATCAAGAAGCTCTTCACAGCACTCGGCATCGTCCAGGTCGAAAACCAGGCCCGCATATGACACAGCGCGACTGTCCCCGGTCTGGGGACGAGCTTCGGTAGGGGCGGCGCCACCACCTTCCTCCAGGATCTGCAGCACTCCGACTGCATCCTCGTGATGGGGTCGAACATGGCGGAGAATCACCCCGTCGGCTTCCAGTGGGTCATGGAGGCGAAGCTCAAGGGCGCGCCGGTGATCCACGTCGATCCTCGCTTCACCCGGACCAGCGCCAACGCCAGCTTCCACGTGCCCATTCGGGCGGGCAGCGATATCGCTTTCCTGGGGGGCGTAGTCCACCACATCCTGGAGAACGATCGCTGGTTCAAGGACTACGTCCTGCCCTACACGAACGCGGCCAACATTGTCGGCGAGAAGTTCCGCGACACCGAGGACCTGGACGGCCTGTTCAGCGGCTGGGATCCAGCCAAGGAGGGCTACGACACCGCGAGCTGGCAGTTCGCCGGAATGGCCAAGGCGAATTCCGCGCCCGAGGGTCAGGGCAGTGCCGCCAAGGCGGAGCCGAGCGGCGGCCTGGGCGGCGGCCTGGCCGGCGCCGAGCCCGAGCGAGATGAGACGCTGCAGCATCCGCGCTGCGTCTTCCAATTGCTGAAGCGGCACTTCAGCCGCTACACACCGGAGATGGTGGAGGAGCTGACAGGTGTCCCGAAGGAGCGCTTCGTCAAGGTGGCCGAGCTGCTCTGCGCCAACTCAGGGCGTGAGCGCACCTCGGCCATCGTCTATTCGGTCGGCTGGACCCAGCACACAGTCGGCGTCCAGCTCATCCGCACGGCCGCGATCATCCAGCTGCTGCTGGGCAACATGGGCCGACCTGGCGGCGGCATCATGGCGCTGCGCGGACACGCGAGCATCCAGGGCTCGACCGACATCCCGACCCTCTACGACCTGCTGCCGGGCTATATCCCCATGCCGCATGCCGAGGATCTGGACCTCCAGACCTATCTCGACGGCCACGTGAAGAGCGGCGGTGGCTGGGCCAGACTGGACAGCTACCTGATCAGCCTGCTGAAGGCGTACTGGGGCGAAGCGGCCACGCCCGAGAACGATATGAACTACGGCCGTCTGCCGCGCATCGACAAGGACCACTCGACCTACCGCACGGCCATCGCCATGCTGGAGGGCAAGGTCAAGGGCTACTTCCTGCCCGGTGAGAACCCCGCTGTCGGCTCGGCCAACGGCAAGCTGCAGCGAGCCGCGATGGCGCAGCTGGACTGGCTGGTGGTGCGGGACCTGTTCCTGATCGAGAGCGCCACCTTCTGGCAGGACGGGCCGGAGGTGGCCGGCGGCCAAACCCGACCAGAGGACTGTAAGACCGAGGTTTTCTTTCTGCCCGCGGCTGCGCACACGGAGAAGAGCGGCAGCTTCACCAACACGCAGCGTCTGGTGCAGTGGCACCACCAGGCGATCGAGCCGCCTGGCGACTGCCGCAGCGAGCTGTGGTTCTACTACCACCTGGGCCGCGTCATCCGCGAGAAGCTGGCCGCTTCGAAGGATCCGCGCGATCGGGGGATTCTGGAGCTGACCTGGGACTACGGGGCGTCAGGTCCAAAGGCCGAGCCCAGCGCCGAGGCTGTGCTGCGGGAGATCAACGGCTGGGATAGGGCAGGGCGCCCGCTGAGCGGCTTCGCCGAGCTGAAAGCTGACGGCTCCACCAGCTGCGGCTGCTGGATCTACTCAGGGATCTATGCGGACGGCGTGAACCAGGCCGCGCGCAAGAAGCCGGGCAGCCAGCAGACCTGGGTGGCGCCGGAATGGGCCTGGGCCTGGCCGGCCAACCGCCGCCAGCTCTACAACCGGGCGTCAGCAGACCCGGCCGGAAACCCCTGGAGTGAGCGTAAGCGCTATGTCTGGTGGGACGCCAAGCGGGCTGAGTGGCAGGGCGACGACGTGCCCGACTTCAACCGCACCAAAGAGCCCGGCTACCAGCCGGGCGAGGGCGCCGGTGGCGACGCCGCGCTGTCCGGAGACGCGCCGTTCATCATGCAGGGGGACGGTCGGGGTTGGCTCTACGCTCCCTCCGCGGTCTTGGACGCCCCGCTGCCGCCGCACTACGAGCCGCACGAGTCGCCCGTCCGCAACCGCCTCTATGAGCAGGAGGCGAACCCGATGCGGGAGATCTACAACCATCCGCTCAACCCTTACAACGAGGACCCGGAGAAGTACCCGTTCGTGATGACCACCTACCGCCTGACCGAGCACCACACCGCCGGCGCCATGAGCCGCAACGTGCCTGTGCTGAGCGAGCTGCAGCCTGAATTCTTCTGCGAGATCAGCCCCGAGCTGGCCGAGCTTCGCGGCCTGGAGCAGGGCGGCTACGCGGCCATCATCACAGCCCGCGGCCGGATCCATGCCCGGGTGATGGTGACCGATCGCATAGCGCCGCTGCTGGTGGCGGGAAAAACCCTCCATCAAGTAGGCCTGCCCTACCACTGGGGCCAGCGGGGGCTGACGCGCGGCGACTCGGCCAATGACGCGTTCCCGATCGTGCTCGACCCCAACGTGCACATCCAGGAGGTGAAGGCCGCCACTTGCGACATCCGGCCGGCGGAGAGGCCCAGGTGGCCGTAACCAGCGGGCCGCCGCCCTATCCCGGTGAGGTCTTGGTCCAGCCGGTCGCGGGCGACGAGGTGGGCTTCTTCACCGACAGCTCCATCTGCATAGGCTGCAAGGCTTGTGAAGTTGCCTGCAAGCAGTGGAACAACGTGCCGGTCGACGACATCCGCTACCTGAACAGCTCCTATGACAACACCGGCGAGCTGTCGGCCAACAGCTGGCGGCACGTGAGCTTCATCGAGCAGAAGCGCGACGACGGAGTCGCCTGGCTCATGAACTCCGATGTCTGCAAGCACTGCAAGCACGCCGCCTGCCTGGACGTCTGCCCCACCGGCGCCATCTTCAGGACCGAGTTCGACACGGTGGTGGTCCAAGCCGATGTCTGCAACGGCTGTGGCTACTGCATTCCGGCCTGCCCCTTCGGCGTGCTGACCCGACGCGACGGGGTAATCGATCAGCCTGCTGAGACGCACGTTGCGCAGAAGTGCACGATGTGCTACGACCGGCTGAAAGGGGGTGACGAGCCGGCCTGCGCCCAGGCCTGCCCCACCAAGTCGATCCAGTTCGGCCCGCTACCCGCTCTGCGGGAGCGAGCGCAGCGTCGCCTGGACGTGCTGCACCAAGAGGGCGTGGAGTCGGCGCGGCTTTACCTGGCTGACGAATCGGACAACGAGATTGGCGGCGCCGGCGCGTTCTTCCTGCTGCTCGATGAGCCGGCCAAGTACCGCTACCCCGAACGCCCGGTCACGCCCACCAAGCGCGTCCAGGGCATGTGGCTGGCGGCGGCCGCCGCGGCCGCAGTCGCTCTCGCCGGCGTGGGCGCAGCGGCGGCAAGCAGCCGCCGTTGACAGCGCAGAACACCTCTGAGCAGGGCTACTATGGCCGCCCGGTTCTGAAGGAGCCGGTCTGGAAGCCTGAGGTGGCCGTTTACTTCTGGTTGGGCGGGCTGGCCGGAATCTCGGCGGTGCTCGGCTTTGCGGCCCGGCTCTCTGGGAACGACCGTCTGGCGCGGCGCGCCTGGTTCATAGCCTTTGGGGCGCTGCTACCGTGCCCGCCGCTGCTCATAGTCGATCTGGGCAGACCTGAGCGTTTCTACAACATGCTGCGCGTCCTGAAGCCGACCTCGCCCATGAGCATGGGCACCTGGGTTCTTACCGCGTTCAGTGGGGTTACCGCCGCCGCGGCCGCCGGCGAACTGCTGGGCGGCATCTTTGCCACCCTCGGCCGGGTGGCCGAAGGCGCAGCCGCGCTTCTGGGGCTGCCGCTGGCGACGTACACAGCTGTGCTGCTCGCGGACACGTCGGTTCCCGTCTGGCATCACGCGCGCCATCACCTCCCCTTCGTTTTCGCCGGAAGCGCCACCGCCAGCGCGGGCGCAGCGGCGGCGATCCTAACCCCATCCCGCGACTCGCGACCGGCTCGGCTGGCGGCGACATTCGGAGCCCTGCTCGAGCTCGGCGCGTCGTTTGCGATGGAGCGGCGGCTCGGCCCTGACGCGCGCCACTACCACGAGGGCGCGGCAGCGCGGCCGGCCCAGGCGGCGCGTGCGTTGACTGGCGCTGGCGCTGCGCTGATGACTCTGGGCGGCAGGCGGCCCGTGGCCATCGCCGCGGGGGTGCTGCTCCTGGCGGGCTCGCTGGCCGAGCGGTTTGCAGTCCTCAGAGCCGGCCCCAGTTCGGCCCGAGCCACTGCCGACGGCGGCACAGTCCGGGGCTGAGTTCCTGAAGTGGTGGCGACATCCTACTTGCCGCCGCTTACTGCCACCAGGGCAGCCACGCCCAAGCCGTAGAGGGCGAGGACCGTGATGGAGTCAGGGCCCATCCGCAGCCACTGCCCCTTGGGTCGGAAGAGCATGCCCACCACATAGACAGTGGTCAGCAGGATGCCCAAGCAGGCCAGCAAGACGTCTGTGTGCTGGGCCGCTCCCAGCACTGACTGGCCGCTCAGGATCGTGGCGGGTAGGAAGAGGACCGGCAGGAACGCGTTGCCGCCGAAGATGTCGCTCACCGCCAGCTCGTAGTCGCGCATACGCACAGCGGCCAGACCTGTCGAAACCTCCGGCAGGGCCGTCGCCGCGGCCAGGATCGTGCCGCCGAAGACCACACCGTTCAGGTGAATGTCAGTCGCGATGGCGTTGCCAGTGATCTCCACTGCCACGCCAGCGCCGAGCGTGACGAGGGCGGCGCCGGCGAAGACTGCCAGGGCGACAGGTGTGGCGAGTGATTTGGCCTTCTGTGGTTTGTTCCCGCCGGAGTCCTGGTCCTCTTCCCGATTGGAGGCCCAGGGCAAGTCCTTAGCGCGCTTGGTGAGCCAGAGACCCCCCAGCCAGACCACAGCTATCAGGAGCGCCGCCGGATCGATGCGCGCCACCACTGCCTGTTTCGGCAGCAGCGTGCCCATCACCACCACCGCGCAGGCGGCCACGACAACCGTGCCCTCCAGCACCTGGGTCAGAGATCGGGTCGCGTCGCTGAGTGAATGCCGCACAGGTGTTGCGATGTCGAGGAGCACGAGGACCACCGTCTGAATCGCAATGCCGCCCAGAATGTTGCCAGTCGCGATGTCGAAGTTGTGCCTGATCGCCGCAGCCCCGACGATGGCCATCTCCGGCAGGTTGGTGGCGACGGCGAGAAGGATGAGCCCGCCGAGCGCCTCGCCGAGGTGAAAATGGTCAGAGATGGCATCAGTGCTGCGGGAGAGCTGATAACCGGCCAGCCAGATCAGCGCCGCAGCGGCCGTGAAGCCGGCGACAAGCACGGGCAGAGGCAACTTATCCATTGCTGGGCAGACTACTGGCGCCTGGGTCTACAGGCTCGAGCGGGCGGCCCAGAGCTCGGGAAAGAAGCGCTTGTCCAGCCGTGAGCGCAGGTAGCTTGAGCCTGTCGAGCCGCCGGTACCTGTCTTGCTGCCGATCTGGCGCTCGACCATCTGCACGTGCCGGGCTCGCCAGAGGCTGAAGGCCTGATCGTGCTCCAGCAGCGATTCCGAGAGCTGGAAGAGGTCCCGCCGGGCGTGGTCGTTGAAGAGGCTCTCGATGCTGGAACCGCTCGCCTCCAGCAGCGCGGCGAACGCGTCCGCCAGCGACGGCTCAGCCAAACGGCGCTCCAGACGCGCTCTCTCCCCGCTGTCAGTCTCCAACCGCCGCAGATAGGCCGGATCCTTCAAGCCGGAGAGGAACTCGATCTCCCGGAACTGGACCGACTGGAAACCGCTGGCGGGCGCCAGGCGGTGGCGAAACTGGAGGAAGTCCTGCGGCGCCATGGTGTCCAGCACGTCGACCTGATGGATGAGCAGACTCTCGATCACTGTCACGCGCTTCAGCCGCCACTGGCTGGTCGGGCAGTCGGCCGCCTGCATCGCCTCCCGGGCTGACTCCAACTCGTAGAGGACCAGCTTGAACCACAGCTCATAGGCCTGATGAATGGTGATGAAGAGCAGCTCGTCGTGCGCGTCAGTCAGCGGCTGCTGGAGCCGAAGCAGTTCAGGGATCTTGAGGTAACTGCCATAGCTGAGACGGCGATCCTCCTCACCGAAGCTGGGTCCGCCGCCACTCGCGGCGCGGCTCACGGGAGGCAGCCCGCTCATCGCGCCACGGCCGCGGCCCAGCGCTCACCCTGAGCGGCCCAGATCGCCTGGGCCCAAGCGGCGTACTGCGCCTCGCCGGGGTGAAGGCTGTCGTCCGAGAGCCAGCCAGCCTCTGAGCGGCGACTGATGGGCACCACGTCGGCAAAGAGCATGCCACGCTCCTCGGCCTCCCAGCGCGCCACAGCGTTGACAGCGTCCAGCTGAGCACGAATCACTGCAGGAGCCCCGAACTGCCCGGCAGCCGGCGTCCACGACCAATCTGGAACTGACACCGCCAGGACCGCCGGGCCCGGCACGCCCGCCGTGAGCACCGCGTCATAGATGGCTGCCAGGTTGTCGCGATAGCGGGCAAGCGGCCAGCCCTGGACCACGTTGTTGGCGCCGATCAGCACGCTCACCAGATCCGCTCCCGAACGCAGCAGCGGCAGCTCCTCTCGGATCAAGTCGGCAGTCGTATAGCCGTTGACCGCCGGGTTGGTGAGTCGCACCGGCAAACGCAGCTGAGCCTCCAGCTTGGGCACCAGCAGGGCGGGGAAGGCGTGGGCGGAGGTGGCGGCGCCAGTGCCAATGGTGTAGGAATCGCCCAGAGCGAGGTAGCTGACAGCATCTCGGGCTGGCATGCTCGCTCCACAATAGGGCTGGTTGGAGCAAGCAGTCGAAATGAGAAATTGGGCAGCCCGGGCCATGGCGACGCTCGCGCTGGTCTCCCTCGCGATGGCTGCCTGTGCATCCCCAACCGGGAATCCAGGTCCAGCGTGTCACCGAGGCCATCACCATCCGGTCTGCCGCTGGCGAGCAAAGCGGGAGTCGACCAGATAGCAGGTGCCGCACTGTCAGCTGAGGGCGCGGGCCTATCAATCGCCGTGGAGCGTGGGGGCCGGGTGGTTTTCGCCAAGGGCTATGGCTTGGTAGACGTCGAGAAGCGAGTGCCGACGAGCACCACCTCGATATTCGGCGGTGCCCCGGTGACCAAGCTTGCGACCTACCTTCAGCAGCATCACTTCACCCCCCTTGGACTGCACCACACTGAGTCGTTCCGCCTCGCCAGGCGGAGAACGGACCACCAGCGACCGCGGGTCAAGGGGGCGAGGTGCGATCGCTAGGGCAGCCAGACCTGCCAGTTGTCGATCGCTGCCGAGTCGGCGCCGGTCGGCGCCGGTACCTCATCGTTCGGCTACGGTGTGCTGATCCGAAGGCGGTTGCCATCAGGGTCGTGCAGTTCCATCTCGCTCCCGTACGGAGTCTCGCCTACGGGGCAGCCGAACTCGGACACGACAGCGTCGATATCATCCACAATGAGAGTGACCAGGGTGTCTGGTCGCGCATCGCCTTGGTGCTCTGAGAGGAAGAGCCTCGCCCGCCCGCACGAGATCGACACGAACGCGGGCAGGCCCGGCTCAAAGCGATGCTGCCAGTCCTGCGTGAAGCCCAGCCGCTTATACCAGTCGACCGCGGCATCGGCCTTGGCGACGCGCACTATCGGGATGACTTCGTTGACCACGAAGCAATTGTGTCAGCCTCGCGCTCCGATCCGCCGCGCTCTAGAATCCCGGCGAACCGTACGGCGTAATTGGCGGGCTTGCTCCGCCCCCAGGTGTATGTGCGAGGCGCGCCGCAACAGGAGGACCGCATGTGCTACCTGCGCACAGGCCGGGTGGTTCGCCCGGCCTCATACGCGCTGATGACCACCCCAACGCTGACCGGGGACGGTCAGACCACCCCTACGGGTTCGGCCTCAAATTCGACCCCATTCTGCCGGGACGGGCGGTCGTCTGGCATGACGGTGGCGGTCCGGGCATCAGCTCGGAGCTCGCCTGTTACCCCAACTTGGACGTGGGCGTCGCTGTGGTCAGCAACGCAGATCGAGCGTCAGCTACCGTGGTGGCGCAGGCCGTGGCGGAGTTTCTGATCGAGACCATCCGGCGGCCAAGTCCCTGACGACGGCCTTCAGCGGCGGTGGCCGGATTTGACGGCGTCGACCACCAATCGACCCCAGCCGGCTGCTCTCGGTCGCCTCGCCGAGCGACCCCGCCGGTTTCGGCGAGCTTCTCGGGCTACCAGGCCCGGATCGGCCAGGAGCGCGCTGGCGGCGCTCTCAGGCCCGGACGGCAGACCGTCCTGCTCCAGGTCCAGCCACAGCCGCGTCAGCGTCAGATAGATGTCGGCCTCCGTCCAATCCGGCAGGCGGCGTTGGACCTCACGTGCAATGACGACATCCATCAGTGGTCGGTACACGGTGTCGTACCAGCTCACCGCTGCCTCACTCAGCGGGACCTCCCTGCCCGTCTTGAGCGCCAGGAAGTAGCGGTGACCCTCGATGTGATCGAGGATGACGTCGTAGCGACCCAGCTGGCTGCAATCGAGCCGCGCCCGAGGCCGGGTCTTGTCGAGCCCTGTCTTCTCCAGGAAGTCGGCGTATTCGGCCGCCCTGAGCAGCTCCTCCGCATTCAGCTCGTCCGCGACTGGCACCCGAGTCTTGAGCTCGACCACCCTCGCCCTCAACTTCGTCCAGCCCAGATGCCGAGCTACAGAGACCTGGTGGTGACCCTTCCTCACAAAGTAGGAGTTCCCCACCAGGTAAACCTCGATCGGCGGCATCTGGTCGCCCCGCTCCATCCGCTCGTACAGCTGTACCCAGCGCTGCCGCAGATGGCGGCTGCGGGGAAGGAAGGAGGGGTCGAAGTCGGGTGAGTAGCTCTCGGCGCCCTTGATTTGCGTCAGCGGGATCTCGCGTACCCCCAGGTCGCGCTCGCCTGTGCTGCCGACCGCCTCCACCACCTGGCGGAGCTGGGGCACCGCGGTGGTGCCTGGGTCCAAGGGAGCACCGAGTTCCTGATGTTGGGCTTCTCGGCGCTCCTCTCGAAACTCGAGCTCGGCTCGGACGGGAGCGGGCAGTTCGGGGGTCCGGCGATCGCCCAGCCGGCGCAGGATCCGCGTCACCAGCTTGCGATCAGGCTGAACCTGATTCGGCGGTCGCCAGCCTTCCACGTCGCTGAGGAGATCGCCCAGCGCCGCGGCGAGCGCGGCCGCGTGAAGGTCCTGCGGTGCGGCGACCGCAAACCGACCTATCTCCTCGCGCGCCGTCGCCACGGTATCGTGGACTTCCCGGCCGCCCAGGCGCCTCTCGATCGCGTCGACCACTGTGGCGCCCGCGACCAGCAGGTGCGTTCGAGCCTGGCGCCACCTGTCGGAATCGTCCTCGGTGGCACGGGCCTGGGCCGCCTGCCTGGCCAGCGCCCGAACCG
>JAABUQ010008790.1_pt1 | contig 13984 bp, 10 predicted proteins | sample 5560001 | NCBI WGS metagenome assembly JAABUQ01 (sample SAMN10711888, study PRJNA513371) | rock metagenome | isolation source: Antarctica rocks | place: Antarctica: Victoria Land, Finger Mt nord | collected 2015-12-18
ATTTTTACCTCCCTGGTGGAATGGCTGGCACGTGTCGCCAGCCCGACATGCCGGTCGATAAGGAGCGGCTAACCCGGTTCCGGAACGGCGCCGCGCAACCGTGGCGGCATCTATGTGCCGGTCAATTTGCTTTCCCCCTATTTGCTTTTGTCGGAGCGGCCCGAGCCCAGACGACCGAGGGTTCCGAACCGCAAGCCTCAGCCAAACGGGCGCGTCGCTACTCTATCACCGGCTCCGCCCATCGCAACGGGGGCGAAGTTATACTACCGGCCGTTGACTGCGACCCTCCCTGCCCTGGTCGGCGAAGGCCGACCACCCACGACTTTAGACGTCAGCAAGGGAAGCCGTGGACGGTCCGCCTGCGCGGACCATGGCGACCGTCAGAGCCGACGAGTCATACTCCTTTGCTGCTGGTATAAGGGCCGAAAGGGACGGCTTCTCGACTGCGGAACGGCGCTACAGCGTCCGCCCGCCGTCCACGACGATCTTGGTCCCCGTGCTCGATCCCAAATGCGTGACGCAGGCCATGATCGCTCGCCCGATATCCTCGGCCTCGATCACCCGGCGCAGCGGTGCCGTGGACATGATCTTGGCGATCTGCTCCCGCCCGCGCCCTTCGACGAAATCGGTCGCGACCGGCCCCGGCGAGACGCACAGGAAGCGCACCTCCGGGCCGAGGGCGCGGGCCAGCGACATCGTCATCGTGTCGAGTGCCGCCTTCGACGCGCCGTAGGCGATGTTGCTCCCGGCACCGTTGAACGCCGCGACCGAGGACACGTTCACCACCACGGAGGGTGCCGCCGCGCGCAGCAGCGGCAGCAAGGCGCGGATCACCGAGTACGGGCCGCGCGCGTTGGCGATCAGCACCTGGTCGAAGAACGCCTCGTCGAGCGCCTCGAGGTCGGCATGCGGGATCGGCCGCGTCATCCCCGCCGAGTTGACCAGCACGTCCACACGCCCATACGCCTCGCGCACCGCGTCGGCCATCCGCCGCACGGACGCCGCGTCGGTGAGTTCGAGCGGCAGCACGCGATGCCCGCCGCCCGGCAGCGCCGTCACCAGCGCCTCCGCGCGCTCCTTGCCCCGGTTGTAGCAAACCGCGACCGTCGCCCCGGCCGCGGCCAGCAATCGCACCGCCGCCGCCCCGATGCCGTTGCTGCCACCCGTGACCACCGCGATCTTGCCGGCCAGCTCCTGGTCCGCCATTTCCGTACTCCCCTCAATGTCTTTTCGGGAACATAAGAGCGACGCGCAGCCACTGCTTCCACCGGTCATTCCGGCGCAAGCCGGAATCCAGAGCAACCGCTCCGACTATCGCATGCGTCCTGGACCCCGGCCTTCGCCGGGGTGACGGGAGTGTCCGGGGATATGGCGTTACTTCCCGGACGGACATTCAGACCGCGAGACGGAACGTGTCGCCGTCGCGCACGATGTGCCCCGCCGTCGCCCCCGCGAAATGCGTGCCGATCACCAGCACCGGGCTGCCCGCCAGCTCGCGGAACATCGACCACCGCGTGTCGATGCCCCGCGCCGGGTCGCTGTCCGCCGCCGAGGCCCAGTCGGGCCGCGCGATCTGCACCGGATGGTGCATGAAGTCGCCGGTGATCAGCGCTTCCTCGCCCTTCGAGTGGATGCGCACGCTGACGTGGCCCGGCGTGTGGCCGATGGTGGGCACCAGGCTGATCGCCTCGTCGATCACCGCGTCGGTCTCCACCAGATCGACCAGCCCGGCGTCGTGCACCGGCTGCACTGAGTCGGCGACGACGTAGCGCATGTCCTCGCGTTCGGTGTGCGTCCAGTGCTCGTATTCGATCCGCCCCATCAGGTATCGCGCGTTGGGGAAGGTCGGCATCCAGCGTCCGCCCGTCAGCATCGTGTTCCAGCCGACGTGATCGACGTGGAGATGCGTGCACAGCACCGTATCGATCGACTCGCGCGGGTAGCCGGCGGCGGCGAGATCGTCGAGGAAGCCGCCCTGCAGCTTGTTCCAGTGCGGGATGCGCCGGTTCTCCTTGTCGTTGCCGAGGCAGGTGTCGACCACCATGCGCCGCGTCGGCGTCTCCACGACCAGCGCGTGGATGCTCATGCGCAGCCGCCCCTCGTCGTCGGCGAAATGCGGTTGCAGCCAGCCGATCGGCAGCACTTCCTCGCGCGTCGCCTGCGGCAGGATGAACCGGCTGCCGCCCGTCATCTCCAGCTCGACGATCTTGGTGACGGTGACGTCCCCGATGGTCCATTTCAGCATGCCGCCGCCTCCCTGCCCGCCGGCAGTTCGCGGGCGGCTGACGCAACTGTCAAGGCAGCGGCCGGGTTTGCACCGCACGCTGCTTGCGGCCTACCACGGGGCTCGATGGACCACGATCTGCGACAGATGGCCGACCGCACGGTCGGCTCCTGGCTCGACTATCGGGAGGGCGAGGTCCGCAGCGACCGCGCGGCCGGGCGCAGGGCGACGACCGGCGATATCCCGCTGTTGAAGCGGCGCTTCACCGATTTCCAGGACAGCCTGCTCGGCCGGGCCAAGGCGGCCGTGCTCGGCCTGCAGGCGGAGTTGACCGGTCGCGCGCGCGACCTCCATCGACAGGTCGGCGACCTTGCCCGCGAGCGCGACGAGCATATTGGCGAGAAGCTGCGCGAGTGCCGCGAGGAGCGCCAGCAGGTCTTGCAGACCCTGGAGCGCACCGTCGGTCCGCGATCGGCGCCCAGCGTCGCTACATCTCAATCGCTTGAGGAAGCCGAGCGCGCGCATCGCGCGGTCCGCGCCGAGGTGCAAGGCCGGCCGCTCCGCCGCAGCATGGTGCGCGTCTACCTGCCCCTGCTCGCCCTGCTCGCGCTGATGGAGGTGCCGGTCAACCGGCTTGCCTTCGAGCTGTTCTTCCAGGAACAGCCGGCGTTCTCGCTGGCGCTGGCGATGGCGGCGGGCGTCGTGCTGATGTTCTTCGCCCATCTGGTGGGCATGACGGTGCGCCGCCTGGAGCAGCCGCCGCCGGCCATGCAGATCCGCCGGGCGGCAGGGATGACGCTGTTCCTGGCGATCGCCGGCAGCCTGATGTACGTGCTGGCCAGCATGCGGCAGCTCTACGTGCACCTGCTGGAGGCCGAGCAGGGCAGCCTGCAGCAGCAGGTCGAGCAGCTGACGCAGGGAGGCGCCGCCTCCACGATCGCGCGCGCCGCCTCCACCGATCTCGGAACCGCCGGCGTGACCCTGCTCGTCGTCAACGTGGCCTTGTTCGCCTTCGGCGCGGCGGCGTCGTTCCTGCGGCACGATCCGCATCCCGATTACGAGGGGGTCTGGCGCGTCCATCAACGGTCGCGCCGCCGGCTTTCGCGGCTGACCACGCGCTACGAGAAAGCCGCGGCTGCGCGGCAGCGCGAGTTCGACCAGCGCCTGAGCGCGCTCGATGCGATGATGCGGGAGACGCAAACCAAGCACGAGGAGCTCGCGGCCCGCGAGGCGGCGCTCGGCCCCTTCTTCGCCGACACCGTGGCCCGCGTCGCCAACACGGTGCGCAATCGGTCCCTGGCCTTTCTTGAAGGCGCCCTCGGGGCGCTGGCCGGCGCACCGTCGGACGGATCCGTCGCGGAACTCCAGGCGCTGTCGGAGCGCGAGATCCTGCACCGCATAGCGCCGGACGCGTCGGCCCCGCCATGAGGCGATGGGTCCCGGCACTGCTTGCGGTGCTCCTCCCGTGCCTCCTCCATTCGGCTCCGGCGAGCGCCGCGGCCGACGATTTCTGCCAGTACGGCCAGGCCACGGCGCTGCTGCTGATCGACCGGACCACCGCCTTCGACGACACCGATCGCTCGATCTTTCTCGGCGCGCTCGACAGCCTGGTGCTGCGCCTGCACGCGGGCGACCGGCTGGTGGCCTACACCATGACCGGCGCCTACACCGAAAGCCGCAAGGTATTCGACCGCTGCAAGCCCGGTTGTCCGGACGACAGCTTCCTGGGCTCGCTGCTCTCGACCTGCCGCCCGGTGATCGCGCGCTCGGACTACCGCGCGTTCATCACCGCGCTGGCGGCCGATCTCGCGCAATTGCTGCGCGAGCCCGAGCAAACCCGCTTGTCGGACCTGTTCCGCACCGTGGCCGACGTGACCGGCACCTACGCGGGCGACGCCGGCGCCGCCCGGGGCAGGCCGTTGCGGCAGCTGTTCATCTTCTCCGACCTGATCGAAAACTCGAGCTTCCTGCCCGAGCGCGAGTTCCGCCGCCTCCCCCCGGCCGACATCCTGCGCCGCCTCGAGCAGGCCGGCCTGCAGGCGAGCGTCGACGGCGCCGACATCCGCGTGTTCGGCTTCGGGCGCGACGACTCGCCCGCGCGCCCGCCGCTGCCCAACGAGCAGCGGCAACGATTGCGGGAGGTGTGGCTCAAATGGCTGCGCGCGGGCGGCGCCGCGAGCGTGGAGATCGGCTTTCGCTAGAGTTTCTCGGGGCACCGCCGCAAGCCACTTGAAACGTTGGAGGTCCGGGCGGGAATCGAACCCACATTCGCGGATTTGCAGTCCGCTGCATCACCACTCTGCCACCGGACCGTCCGCAACGCACGAGAGCGGCCCCGAATACCGGGGGCGGGTTATCGGGCCGGGCACCCCCGACCGTCAAGCCCACGGTCAAGCCCGTTGAGACCGCCCGCGGCTCCATCCTATAACGCCCCGTCATTCCGAGGCGAGCCCGACCCGCATGGACGTTGCCGTGTACGACTACGCTGCTGCCCGCAACTGCATGGTGGACAGCCAGCTCCGCCCCAACAAGGTGAGCGACCCACGCATCCTTAACGCCATGCGCGCCATCCCGCGCGAGCGCTTCCTGCCGGCCGCCCTCCGCTCGCGCGCATACGTCGACGAGGATCTGCCGCTCTGGGACGGCCGCGCCTTCATGGAGCCGATGGTGCTCGCGCGGCTGATCCAGCTCGCGGCGCCGACCGATGGAGAGCGGACCCTCGTGGTCGGGTGCGGGGCCGGCTACGGCGCGGCGATCCTTGCCGCCTGCGACGCGAGCGTGGTCGCGCTCGACGAGGACAAGCGCCTGCTCGCCGTCGCCCATGAGGTGCTGCCGAGCCTGGCCCCGGGTGTCACGATCGTCGAAGGGCCGCTCGCGGCGGGTTGGGCGGCCGGGGCGCCCTACGACATCATCCTGCTGCAGGGCGCGGTTCGCGACATTCCGGCGGCGCTCGGCGCACAGTTGCGCATGGATGGCGGCCGGCTCGTCACCGTCCGCGCCGGACGCGGCCAGACCGGCAAGGCGGTGCTCGCCGAGCCGACGCCGTCCGGCCTGCGCGCCCAGCCGGTGTTCGACTGCGCGACACCGCTCATCCCGTCCCTGCTGGCGAAGCCCGGCTTCGTGTTCTGAGCAAAGCCTTGGCGCTGCGGCGAATCATGTGGCACATCTCACGCGATCAGCGCCTTGATCGCGCTTGCGTGCGCGTGATCGCACGGCGCGGCCGGCGCTGACGGATGGGAAGGCGACCAATGGCTTTGCGTCAGGGTTTGATCTTCGGACTGAGTGCGGCGCTGGCGGCCACCCCGGTGATGGCGCAGCAGTCTCGTCCGACCGCGTCTCGACCGATCGCGTCTCGACCGCCCGCGTCCCCGCAGGCCGCCGCGCGACCGGCGACCCGCTCGCCGGATACGACGCCGATGGGGCCGCGTACCTTGGCCGAGGCCCTGGCCGCCGCCTACGCCAACAACCCGATCCTGCAGGCCTCTCGGGCGCAACTCCGGGTGACGGACGAGAACGTGCCGCAGGCCCTGGCCGGCTGGCGGCCGACCGTGATCCTGCAGGGCAGCGGCGGCGTCGCCGGCGGCTTCACGCAAATCGGCAGCGGCAGCCCGGCCGAGCGGACCGACCGCGCGCTCGGCAGCGCCTCGGCCGTCGTCACGCAGCCGATATACCGCGGCGGCCGCACCCGTGCGACGACCAACCGCGCCGAGAACCAGGTCATGGCGCAGCGCGCGGCACTGATCGCGCAGGAGCAGAACACCTTCTCCGACACCATCACCGCCTACGTCAACGTGATCCAGCAGCAGCAGATCCTGACGTTGAACATCAACAACGAGCAGGTGCTGACCCGGCAGTTGCAGGCGACCAACGATCGTTTCCGGGTCGGCGAGATCACCAGAACCGACGTGGCCCAGGCCGAGGCGGCGCTGGCCGGCGCGACCGCGCAGCGGGAGACCTCCGAGGGCAATCTCGCGACGGCCCGCTCCACCTATCAGCGGCAAGTAGGCTTCATGCCACCGGCGGATCTCGTCGAGCCGCAGCCGCTGAAGCCGCCGGTGCGTAACCAGGAAGAGGCCGACACGCTGGCCGCGGCCAACAACCCCAACGTGATCTCCGCGCTGTTCAACGAGGCGGCATCGCGGGACGCGGTCGATGTCGCGTTCAGCAACCTCGCACCGCAGCTCAGCCTGCAAGGCCAGGGGATCGAGAGCAGCAACACGACCTTTCCGCGCAGCTACGCCAACGGTGGCCAGCTTATCGCGCAGGTCTCGATACCGATCTACCAGGGCGGCTCGGAATACTCGGCCGTGCGGCAGGCGCGGCAGCAGGAGCAGCAGACCCGCAAGCAGCTCGACGACACGCGCCGTCAGGCGATCCAGCAGGCGACGCAAGCCTGGCAGACGCTGATCGCCGCCCGCGCCACCGCCGACAGCACGCGCTCGCAAATCCGCGCCAACGGGATCGCGCTGGAGGGCGTGGAGCGCGAGGCGATCGTCGGCAGCCGCACCACCTTGGACGTGTTGAACGCGCAGCAGGCGCTGCTCAACTCGCAGGTCACGCTGGTGCAGAACCTTGCCAACGTGGTGACCGCCTCCTACTCGGTCGCCGCCGCGATCGGCCGGCTCACCGCGCGCGACCTCAACCTGGCGGTGCCGCTCTATGACGAGACCGCCTATTACCGGGCCGTGCGCGACAGGTGGGTCGGCACCGGCGACTATGCCGTCGACCAGCCGGGGCGCTGAAGCATGAGCGGCGCATCCAGGACACCGCCCGCCTCCGGCGAGGACCCCTCGATGGAGGACATCCTCGCCTCCATCCGCCGCATCCTCAGCGAGGACGAGACGCCCCCCGCACCGGCGCCCGGGAGCGCCGAACCCCCGGCTCGGGACCAGAGCAAGCCGGACGAGAAGAACGTGCTCGTGCTTGATCCGTCGATGATGGTGGGAGAGCCTCGCACCTCCTCGGAGCCCAGGATGAGCCCAGACCCAGCCGAGCCGCCCCGCACGCCCGAGCCGCCCCGCACGCCCGAAACGACAGCGCCCGCGCCGGCCCGGCGAGACGACAGCAACCTGGTGGCGCCGGAAGCCGCCGCCGCCGCCGCCTCCTCGGTCGGCACCCTGATGCGGACGCTTTCGGAACGCTCGGCGCACGTCTACCAGGGCGGCCCGACGCTCGAGGATATGGTCCGCGAGGAGCTTCGCCCGATCCTCAAGCAGTGGCTCGACATCCATCTGCCGCCAATCGTCGAACGCCTGGTCCGGCTGGAGATCGAACGCGTGGTCGGCCGCTCCGTCCCCTGATCGCCTTTCCCACGGCGTCGGGCGGCGTCGAGCCTGACGCCGCAACCGAGCTTCGCCCGATGCTGGACAAGACCTACAAACCCGCCGAGACCGAGCGCCGCCTCTACGAGGGCTGGGAGCGGACCGGCGCGTTCGCCGCACGGCCGGACAGCGCCGCGCGCCCGTTCACCATCATGATCCCGCCGCCGAACGTCACCGGCAGCCTGCACATGGGCCATGCGCTCACCTTCACCATCCAGGACGCGCTGATCCGCTGGCGCCGGATGCAGGGGCGCGACGCGCTTTGGCAGCCCGGCACCGACCACGCCGGCATCGCCACCCAGATGGTGGTCGAGCGCTTGCTCGCGGAGGAGCAGACCTCACGCCAAGCCCTCGGCCGCGAGTCGTTCGTGGAACGGGTATGGCGATGGAAAGCCGAGTCGGGCGGCACCATCACCCAGCAACTCCGCCGGCTCGGCGCATCACTCGACTGGCCCCGCGAGCGCTTTACCATGGACGACGGCCTGTCCGCGGCGGTGCGCGAGGTGTTCGTCACGCTGCACCGCGACGGGCTGATCTATCGCGACCGCCGGCTGGTCAATTGGGACCCGAAGTTCCAGTCCGCGATCTCCGACCTCGAAGTCGAGACCGTGGAGGTGAAGGGCAGCCTCTGGCACCTCCGCTACCCGGTCGCCGACGAGCCGGGCCGCTTCCTCGTCGTCGCCACCACCCGACCGGAGACGCTGCTGGGCGACACCGCCGTCGCCGTGCATCCCGAGGACCCGCGCTATCGCGACCTGGTGGGCCGCAAGGTCGTCCTGCCGCTGGTCGGCCGCTTGATCCCCGTGGTCGCCGACAGCTACTCCGACCCCGAGAAGGGCACCGGCGCGGTGAAGATCACCCCGGCGCACGACTTCAACGATTTCGCGGTCGGCCAGCGGCACGGCCTGCCGATGCCATCGGTGCTGGACCGCGCGGCGCGGATCACGCTCGAGGAAATCCGCGACGCCGTCGCCGCGCGGGACGGTCTCGCCGACCCCGCGTTCCTCGCCACGCTCGCCGGCCAGGACCGCGACGACGCGCGCCGCGCCATCGTGGCCGAACTCGACCGGCTCGGGCTGCTGGACAAGGTCGAGCCGCACACGCACCAGGTGCCGCACGGCGACCGCTCCGGCGTGCCGATCGAGCCGCTGCTCACCACCCAGTGGTACGCGAATGCCGCCGAGCTCGCCCGCCCGGCGATCGAGGACGTGGAAGCCGGGCGCACCGTGTTCGTGCCGAAGCAGTGGGAGAACACGTTTTTCGCCTGGATGCGCGACATCCAGCCCTGGTGCATCAGCCGCCAGCTCTGGTGGGGCCACCGCATCCCGGCCTGGTACGGGCCGGACGGGCACGTGTTCGTCGAAAGGACGGAGGCCGACGCGCGCGACGCCGCTCGCGGCCGTTACGGGCGCGACGAGGCGCTGACGCAGGACGAGGACGTGCTCGACACCTGGTTCAGCTCCGGCCTGTGGCCGTTCTCCACCCTCGGCTGGCCGGAACGCACGCCGGAACTCGCGCGCTACTACCCGACCGACGTTCTGGTCACCGCATTCGACATCATCTTCTTCTGGGTCGCCCGGATGATGATGCTGGGCCGGCATTTCATGGGCGCTGTGCCGTTCCGCACCGTCTACATCCACGGCCTGGTGCGCGACGAGCGCGGCCAGAAGATGTCGAAGTCGAAGGGCAACGTCGTCGACCCGCTCGCGCTGATCGACCGCTACGGCGCCGACGCGCTGCGCTTCGCCATCTGCCGGCTCACCGGCCCGGGGCGCGACATGAAGCTCGGCCCGGCGCGGGTGGAAAGCGAGCGCAGCTTCGTCACCAAGCTGTGGAACGCGGCGCGGTTCTGCGAGATGAACGCGATCCGCCCCGAGCCCGATTTCGACCCCGGCGCGGCGACCCTGTCGCTGACCCGCTGGATCCTCGACGGGGCGAACCGTGCCGTGGCCGAGGCCGACGCGGCGCTCGAAGCATACCGCATGAACGACTACGCTGCCGCCTGTTACCGTTTCACCTGGAATCAGTTCTGCGACTGGTTTCTGGAGTTCGCCAAGCCGGTGCTGGCCGAGGGCGACACGCCCGCCGCGCGCGAGGTGCGTTTCACGGCGGCCTACGTGCTCGGCGTCATCCTGCGCCTGCTGCATCCGGCAATCCCGTTCGTCACCGAGGAGCTGTGGGACCGGCTCGGCTACGGCCCCGAATGCAGCCTGATCCGCGCACCCTGGCCCGCTGCCGCCGCCGTTCCGGGTGCCGAGGCGGCCCGCGTCGAACTCGACTGGGTGGTGCGCCTGATCGGCGAAGTGCGCACGGTGCGCGCCGAGATGAACGTGCCGCCCGCGACGCTCGCGCCGGTGCTGCTGCGCGACGCGCGCGCGGACAGTTTGGCGCGCGGAGAACGCTGGATCGAGCCGATCCGCCGCATGGCGCGCGCCTCCGAGTTCGGCCCGCTCACCGGCGCGCTGCCGCGCGGCGCCGCGCAAGCCGTGCTGGACGAGGCGACCATCGTGCTGCCGCTCGCCGGCCTGATCGACCTCGACGCCGAACGCGCCCGCCTGTCGCGCGACCGGGCCAAGGCCGCCGCCGAGGCGGACAAGATCGCCCGCAAGCTCGACAACGCCGATTTCGTTGCCCGCGCCCCGGAGGCGGTGGTCGAGGAGAACCGCGATCGTCTAGAGGTCGCGCGCGACGAGGTTGCCCGGCTGGATGCGGCGCTGAAGCGGCTGGAGTAAAAGTCCGCATTGCGAGACCCGTCGGCCAACGCGGCCCGACTACGCCCGCATCAGCGACGCGCGTTCTCCGGCTTCGACACCCTTTCCGAGCCTGACCTGACCCCGCCAAAGATTCACTAGTGCGTTACGGAGCGCCACAGCATCTCGGGCGGCCAAGGCTTTTTCGCCTTCGGCCATCAGTCGATCGAACGCTGCCGGATCACTGGCTAAATGGCGATTGTCACGCTCGCGCTCGAATTGGTTCGCGCAGAATGCGTGCTGGAACAGGCCGTAGTGCCAATATAGCCTAGCCAATTCGTCAATCTGCTCCGAGGCGAGATCGAGGTCCCGCTGACCTCCGCTTTCTATCTGGCCCTCCGCACTATGGAGTAGCGTATTGACGTGCGCGACCTGATCTCGTGTCGCCCCGCTGCGAATGTCTCTTTCGTGGAAGAACTCTTGCCGTTCCAGGCGCCGGCGCAGGAGCTCGCGTCTCGCCTCAGGCTGCAGGCAAGCCACCGCTATCTGCTGGCGAAGCTTACGCACCTCCTCCACGGCCTTGCGGCGCGCATCGGGATCAAGCGTTCCGCGAGCGACGGTGGCGTGATCGGTCAGATCTCGCCGAAAGCCGGGAAGCGACGAGGCATGCGCCGGCGGCATGACTTCCTCTGCGTTCGACAACTCCCGCTCGGCCAGATCGAGGTGCATTGCAACTAGCCTGCCACCCGCCTCGCCGGCGAGATTGTCGCGCGCAATCCGCCAATTATAGAAGTTGCGTCGATCGAACCTCTGCTCGACGGCGGGTATCTCGACTTCAGTAGTGATCTCCTGCCCTTCGCTCATAGCCCAGTGGACGATTACCATGTCTCCTCTACGAAGCGTGACGTCTGGAGGAAGATCGCTTGCCCGAACCTGGAACTCGCCCACTGGCAGGTTCAAGGCCGGGTCGAGGACCCGCTCGTCGTCGATCTGGAACAGCTCAACTCTCATTGTGGTGGGATCGCCGGCCCGCATCGTGTTTGCGAGTCTGTACGTCACGACGCCGGTCGCGGGCAGAAGCTTTCCTTTGTTCACGATCACGTCGAGGGTGTTCTGGCCGTTGTCGCCGAGTATCTTGGCCGCAATCGTGTGTGTTGCGGGCACTCCCCCCGTTGTGGCGAGAAGGCGCTTCACCACGATCTCGCGGCTCGCGTCAGCAACCGGCCTGCCGTCGGCGCCGAAGACGGTGGCCCGAAACCGGTTGGGGCCGATGTCGGCCAGCGGTAGATCGAGAACGACCGGCTCCATCAGTGTGCGCCGACCGCTCGACCAGCCGAGCAAGCTGTCGACCAGCACCTCCGCGCCGGGCTCGCCGCCGGCTTGGCGTATTTGCAGCCGCGCTCGCTCCGCGGCTGTGCGCGTCTCGAAGTCGTACGATACCGCGACGGTCCGGCCGCCGCTCACGGCCTGCCGCGTCGGCTTGGCCGTGCTGCCGGTCGATGACCAGTTCCGCCCTTCGCAGTAGATCGCCGCGCCGGCGGCGACGGCCGTCATCGGATCGACTCGGTTCGTATCCTCCACCTCGATCCCAAGCCCGTCCTGCACTCTCCGGCTGAGGAAAGGCATCTTCGTCGGACCGCCAATCAGCACGACCCGAGCGACGTCCTCGTGCCGGAATCCCGCCTGGGCAAGCATATCACGACAGCAAGCGATTGAGCGCTCGACGGCTTTAGAGGCTCGCTCCTCGAGTTCCCTTCGCGTTATTGGCACGTCCAGGTAGATCGGCTCGCCATTCAGGTCTTCCAGCCGCACCTCCTCATCCGAGGCGCTCAGGGTCGTCTCCTCGCGAGTCGAAAGCGCAATCTTTGCGATTTCAGCGGAGCGGCGAGCGACCCGGAAGAGGCGATTGTATTTCGGGTCAATCGCCAAATTTTCGGGTAAGCTGAAAGTTCGCCGCAGCCAGGGAAGCGCTAAGGCATCCATGATGCCGCGATCCAGGTCGCGTCCGCCCAGCATGTTTGCGCCCTCGTGCGCCAGGACCGTCACCTCGCCGTCGACTGAATGAACCAGAGCCGCGTCGAAGGTGCCGCCGCCGAGATCGTAGACGAGGAACACGCCGCTGCGATCGCGTGCCCCGGCCATCGCGGCGAGCGCTGCAGCGACCGGCTCCTGTAGAAGGGCGACGCGCTCCAATCCAGCCTCCCGAGCGGCGGCCAGCGTTGCCTCACTTTGCACCTGATTGAAGGCCGCCGGTATGGTCACGACGGCTCCCGTGACAGTCGCGGAACCGGACTCCACGAGGGCGTTACCGACAAGCGCGCGGAGCACCTCCGTTGCCGCTTGCTCCGGTGTGATCGCCTCGCTCGTGCTTGCGAAGCGCAACGGTGTATCCGTGCCCATGAGGCGCTTGAATCCCTCCACCGCGTTGTCCGGAGAAACCATCAGCTGATTGAACGCGCGGACGCCGACTGCGTGATTGCCGCGCCGGTCCCGGTAGATGACGGACGGCATCGTGTCCGTGCCTTCCGGGGTCTTGAAATCCTGACCCGACCGTCGCTTAGGCCCGCGATCGCCGAGTTGGACGTGCCGAGATCGATCCCGAGATACATGTCAGCCCGCTCGTGCCAGAACGACGCGACCGCGCGCGATCACCCGTCCATCAAGCAGCACCGTCGGCTCAAGCGCTTCTTGCACCACTAATCCCTCCTCGCTGTTAAAATCTTCCGGGTTGACCGGCTCGGCCGGCAATTGCGGCGAATATTCCGCGCCCTCTTGCGTCACCATGCGTAATCCGCTGCTCGCCAGGGCATCCTCGATGCGAGTTAACGCATACGCGAGCTGTGCCCGCTCACGCTCCAACCGGGCGGGCGCCATCTCCTGAACAAGCCGGGACAGCGGCCGAGCGGCCTTGAACCACTCCGAAGCCACGAGGGCGAGTGCCTGCGCGCCCTCCTCAGAGATAGGCACCGTCATCGTCGATCCCTCATGGGTTGTTCCATCCGTACCAATAGTCCGCCTCGGTGTGACGTCGCCGATCGACGTTTGCGAGGCGCTCCCGTGCTGCGTTGCAGCCAGCTGAAGCCGTTACGTGATTGAGGCCCGGCGCATGGTCGCAGGACGGCGGATGCTTGGAGCTGCGAACACTCGCCCACCAAACGGCTCCCGCACGAAAGTCTCCGGACTGCACGGCAATCCAGTTTTCCCAGTCCCGCCGGTCAGCCTGCCCTTGACCATAGACCACCAGATCCGAAACCGCCGGAGGAGGGCTATTGGTCGCAGCGGAAGTAGTCGGCTGGGGGGCGACGGCCGAAGTAATTGGCTGATGCACAGCGGAGGTCGCCTGTACAGTCCCGGGATTGGCCGACTGCACGGCGATCGCGATGAGGTTCTCACCCTCGGCCTTCAAAGAAGCGGCATGCTGCCGCAGCTCAGTGTCGATCGCCTTGCCGTCGCCCTCGTGATACCAGAAGTTCGCGCAAGCTTCCTTGATCGGACCGAGAAACGTATTGAATGCATCGACGCCGGCTTTGGACTGATCGGTGGTGTAGACCGTGTTCGACTGAACTGATTGAAGATGGTTTCGCGCCGCGTCCACGCGCGCAAACTGATAGCGGCACCACCTAAGTTCGGCTCTCGTCAGCACAGTGTTTCCGGGAACCGGCCGCTGCTCGGGTTGCCCAGCATCGGGGTCCACTGGCGCTGGAGGGCTCGGCGCGACGTTACTGGAGACGGCTGCTTGATTGTAGCTG
>JAABUQ010008791.1_pt1 | contig 13984 bp, 10 predicted proteins | sample 5560001 | NCBI WGS metagenome assembly JAABUQ01 (sample SAMN10711888, study PRJNA513371) | rock metagenome | isolation source: Antarctica rocks | place: Antarctica: Victoria Land, Finger Mt nord | collected 2015-12-18
GGCTCGAAGTTCGAATGCGTGGGCGACTTCCTCGGCACCAGCGGCCTCGGCTTCCTCCTCGGCCCCGGCGCCCACGCCCAGCCCGACCGCGACGAGGCCGTGGCGATCGGGCCCGACCAGCTCCAGGAGGTCGCCGGCGCCTATCGCCTGAGCGTGACCGAGCCGATGGACGAGGTCGCCTACCTCGACAAGTTGGCCCTCGACGTGGTCGACCGGCCGCCGGGCTCCTCGGTCGGCCTCGACGAGCGGTTCTCGACCGACGCCCGCAAGCCCAGCGGCGCCGTCTTCGCCTGGAACCGGGCCGTCGAGCCGGCGAAGGCCACCGACCACGACGGCCGGGACGTGACCGACCTGATCCGCTCGCGGGATCGCCGGACGGTCGACCGCTTCGCCAAGCTCCGCCAATGGGTGGGATACACCGAGCCTCACGCATTGATCCTCGACTTCGAGGACCGCCTGGCCGGCCTCGACCCGTCGCGGAAGTTGATGCTCTGCCTGGCGGGGTGGGTCGAGTACCCGTACTCCCAGACCAACTACGCCGCGGCGACGGCTGGCCAGTCCTACCAACCGCCGGTCCTGGAGCGGCGCCGGGATGACGGGACCTGGGAGGTGATCGACCCCCACCCGGGCTTCCCCGCCGGCCTCCCCCGGATGATGGCCCTCGACCTGTCCGGCAAGCTCGGGGGCGGCCGGTGCGTGCTCCGGCTGTCGACGAACATGGAATGCTACTGGGACCAAGCGTTCGTGGCGGTCGTCGACGATTCGGTCCCGCTCCGGACGACGACCCTCCCGGTGCTCCGGGCCGCCCTGGGCGACCGGGGGTATCTCCGCGAAGGGTCGCCCGACGGCCGGATGCCGCTCCTCTACGAATACGACCACGTCGACCCCGCCCCGCTGGCCCGGATGGAAGGGAAGCTGACCCGGTACGGCGACGTGGCGAGCCTCCTGGCCGACGACGACGACAAGCTCTGCACCGTGGGCTCGGGCGACGAGGTCCGGCTCGAATTCGGCGCCCGGAGCCTGTCGAAGCTGCCGGACGGATGGACCCGGAGCTTCGTGCTCCGGACGTTCGGCTATTGCAAGGATGCCGACCCGTTCACCGCGACCAGCGACACCGTCGGCCCCTTGCCCTGGAAGGGGATGGGGCACTTCCCGTTCGGCCCCGAGGGTGAACGCCCGAGCGATCCCGACTACTCGGCCTACCTCCGCGATTACCAGACCCGGCCGGGCGGGGTCAGGTAGCCCAGGCCGGTACCGTGCTGGCCTCCGGCGCGGGCTCGACGTGGACCAGGACGTCGCGGACCGGGACGATCTGGGCGGTCACCCGGTCCTTCACCGCGTGGGCGATCGCGTGGCCGTCGCGGACGGTCCGATCGGGGTCGACCTCGATGTGAATATCCACCAGGTACTCCAGGCCCACCTTGCGGACCCGGAGCGTTTCCACCCCGAGGACGCCGTCGACCGCCTCCGCCTCGACCCGGACGGCGTTTAGCAGGTCGGGGGCGGCCTGGCGATCCATCAGGTCCTGGACGTTGCCCCAGAGCAAACTCCCGCCGATCCACATCACCGCGCCCGCCACCGCGATCGCCGCCGCGTGGTCGGCCCAGGCCCAGCTCGGCCCGCCCCACCGCGCGAGGGCGACCCCGGCCGCCACCGCGACCCCGCCCAAAGCGTCGAGCCGGTAGTCCCACGCCGTCGCCATCAGCGCGGCCGAACCGGTTCGCCGGGCGACCCGCCGAGCGTAGCGGAACAGCCCTTCCTGGAAGATCGTCCCCCCCAGGGCGACGATCAGGGTGTACGACTCGGGCGCCGGGTCGCCCCCGCCCACCGTCCGGATCGCTTCCCGGGCGATCCCCAACGCCAGGAGGATCAGGAGCACCGCCACCCCCGCGCCGGCGACGGCCTCGAACCGGGCGTGCCCATAAGGATGCTCGCGGTCCGCCGGCCGCTGCGAGACGTGCAGGGCCCCGAGCAGGGCGGCCGAGATCAGGGCGTCGATCAGCGAGTGGACCGCGTCGGAGACCAACGCCAGCGAGTGGCCGAAAAGGCCGCCGAGGATCTTGGCCAGGCCCAGGCCGAGGCTCACGGCGATGCCCCAACTGGCCGCCCGCTTCGCTTGTTGATAGAGTCGATCGCCGCCGCTCAAGGGTGGGGCCTCGGTCCGGCTCGAAGGGGCCGGGATCGCCGTCGATCCCGGACCTCGGGAAAGTCGCCTCAGCCCCGCCTGCCGCGAGGCGGGGCGGGGGCCTTGGGCGGCGGGGCGTCGGCTTGCGCCTGCCACCCGGGGAGCTGGCCGGCGAGGTAGCCACGAAGCTTGGGGGTCAGCTTCTTGTCCTCGTGCGGCGTCATCCCGTCCAGCTTGAGGGCCTGCTTCGCCTCGAGCACCGCGTCGGCATACATGCCGATCTCGGCGCTCGCTTGCGCGAGCTCGGCCCGGAGCCCGGCGCTGGTCGGGTAGATCGCCGCCGCCCTCCGGCAAGCCTTGACGATCGTGGCCTTGAGCTGAAGGATCTCGAACGGCTTGGCGTCGGCGGGCAGGTCGGCGAGGATCCGCCGGGCGTAGTTGGCCTGACGGCGGCGGAGGCCGAGGTTGTCGGGGTTCCGCCAGGTCGGGTCGAGCGCGTCGTCGAGGGCGAGCAGGACCCTGGTCCAGCGCGGCTCTTTCCGCCGGGCGATCTCGGGCGACCGCCAGTAGGCGTACTCCAGGTCGGCCAGGGCGAGCCAGGGTTGGGCGTTGTAGCGGTCGGACTCGAAGGACCGGGTGTAGGCGGCGCGGGCGGCTTGGTAGTCCGGACGGCGCGAGCCGGCCTCGGCGTTGCCTTGCGCCAGGTAGCTTTCCGACTTCCAGAACGGCACCACCGCCCCGTGGAAGCTGCCCGCGAGCATCGCCCAGGCACAAGCCAGGGCGACCGCCGGGCCGAGCCCCCCCGGCGCGACCCGGAGCCGGCCGCAGGCCCGGTCCTCGCGGAGGTTCATCCCCAGGGCTAGGCAGAGCCAGAGCATCATCGCGACCGAAGGGACGCCGATCCCGCCGGCCGCCAGCAGGTTCACGCCCAGGGCCAAAGCCCCGACCCCGAGGCCCGCGCCGGGGATCGGCCGCCGCCGCCAGAGGGCCGAGCCCAGGGCCACCGCCATCGCCCAGGCGAAGCCCAGGATCAGCCAGCGGGCCAGGAGGTCGCCTTGGGTCATCGGGTTGAGCTTGCCCAGGACCCAGACCGCGATCCAGCCCAGGCCCGCCATCACCATCAGCCAGGCCGTGGACCCGGCGCGGCGCGGCTCGACCTCGGCCTCCGCGACGGCCCGCTTCGAGCCGGGGCCGAGGGCCTCGCGGATCCCGATCGCCAGGGCGGCGACCAGGGCGAGCATCGCGACCAGGCCGGCGGTGGCCCAGACCTCGAGGATCAGGTTGTGCGGGTCCTGGACCTCCTCGCTGGCCTGGGGGAGCTTGTGGCGGAGGTAAGGGCCGGCGAAGTTCGCCGGGCCCAGGCCCGACCAGAACGTCCGGGTCGACCGAGCGACCCCGGCCGGGTCGGGCCCGGTCGGCAGGGCGGCCAGGCCGGTCGAGGCGTAAGGGGAGGGGGCGTCGGTGATCACGCCCCAGGCCCCGACCCAGTATTCCCAGCGGAACCGGAGCGAGCGGGTGGCCTGCGTCGCGACCTCGACGTCGAGCTGCTTCGTCGCCAGTCCCGCCGCCACCAGGCCGCCGAGCAGGACCACCAGCGCCAGGGCGGAGCCGATCAGGACCTTCCGGGAGACCACCCCCCGGGCCCGCCAGGCCAGGACGACCAGGGCCACGCCCAGGCCGGCCCAGGCGCTCCGGCTCTTGGTCAGGATCAGGCAGACGAGCAAGGCCAACCCGGGCAGGGCCGCCAGGGCGAACCCGACCGTCCGCGAGCCGCGCCCCTCGCGCCTCAGGTTGTCGATCGCGACCGCGAAGCCCACGGCCAAGGGGGCGACGAGGAAACCCGCCAGGGAGTTGGCCAGGGCGAAGGTCGAGAAGGCTTCGTTGGAGTACAGCACCCGCTGCCTGAGCGACTCGTCGCCCGGCGAGCCCGGGACGATCCCCATCCGGGCCATCACCCGGACCGGATCGCGCAGATAGACCTGGCGGATCTGGGCGAACTCGACGGACACCTGGTACAGCCCATAGACCGCCACCGCGACGGCCGTGGCCACCGCCGACGCCGCCAGGGCGGACGACTCGGCCCGGGTCCTCGGCAAGTTCCTGGCCAGGAAATACAGGAGCCCGAGCCCGCACCACTCCCAGGCCATCGTGATCGCCGCCCGCCGCTCCGGGGCGCGCGAGGCGCTCGCGCCGACCAGGAGCATCAGGAGCAGGACCGCCCCGTCGGCCCACGACCACCGCAGCCGCGCCATCCCTTCGAACAGGAACGAGAAGACGGCCAGGGCCGACGTCCCCAGCAGGGCGAAGATCCAGATCAGGCCGGTGCCGGTGTCGGCGTCCTCGCTCGGGTAGTAGGCCCGGACGACGAAGAGCATCGCCGTGAGCCCGAGGGCCGCCTTGCGGAGCCGCTCGGCGAGCCAGGCGAAGGTGTCGTCGCCTTCGACGTCGGCCTCAAACTCGGGGCGTCGGGGCCGAGGGGCCTGCGCCGGCCGGGCCGGGCGGTGGCCCTCCGAGGGTGGATTTCGCCTCGCCATCGCGACGCTCCGGGCGGTTCGAGGAGACTTCGAGCAGGGCCACCACGCCGAGCAGGCAGCTCGTCTGCGCCGCGACCACCAAGGCCCCCCAGGGGCCGAGCCGGGGTAGGAGCAAGGCGCCGAGGCCGCCGGCGAGCGTGACCAGATAGATCGTCCGGACCGCCATCATCGGCGTCAAGCCGTGGTCCACCAGCCGGTGCGAGAAGTGCCGCCGGTCGGCCTGGAACGGGCTGCGGCCCTCCCGGAGCCGGATCAGGACGACCGACGTCGTGTCGTAGAGCGGCACCGCCATCACCAGCAAGGGGGTCAGCACCGCGTAAGGCGAATCCCCCCGGGCCGTTCGGGTATAAGTGCCCGCCACCGTCAAGGCCCCCAGGAGGAACCCGAGGTAGTTGCTCCCCGCGTCCCCCATGAACAAGCGGGCCGGGTGCCGGTTCAGGACCAGGAACCCGCCCAGGGCCCCGACCAGGATCAGGAGGACCGCCGGGACGAACCGGCCGCCGACCTCGACCTGCTCGGCCGCGAAGAGGCTCGCCGCGATCATCCCCACGCCGGCCGCCAGCCCGTCCATGTTGTCGAGGAAGTTGAAGGCGTTGGTCAACCCCACCACCCAGACCACCGTGATCAGGCCGGCGACCCAGGGCGAACCGAGCGGCCAGAACAGCGTCACCCTGACCCCGGACGCGACCAGTACGACGGACAGCCCGACCTGGACGCCCAACCTGAGCTTCCAGCCGAGCCCGAAACGGTCGTCCGCCAGGCCCATCATCATGATCAACGTGGCGAGGGCCATGATCAGGCCCAGCTCGCCGCTCCGATCGCGCATCCCCCCGACGTGGATCGCCAGCGACTCCGGCAGCAGCCCCCGGCCCGGGCCGATCGCCAGGGCGCCCGACCCGAGTACGAGGACCGTCGTCAGCCAGACCGCCACCCCGCCGGCCAGCGGCGTCGCCGCCCGGTGCGCCTTCCGCCCGCCCGGGTGGTCGACCAGGCCGAATCGGGGGGCGATCGATCGGGCCGCCTGGCTCAGCCCCCATCCCAGGCCGAACGAGAGGGCGACGAGGGCCGAGCCGACCAGGGCGAATGTCACCGCCGGGGCCCCGGCCGGCCCCGGCTGGCCAGGGCCAGGCCGCAGCAGGCGAGCATCAGGACGGCGACCAGGCCGGAGACGACGGCGAGCACGGCCCACTCGATCGGCCGGTCGGGGGGCCAGTCGGGGCTCCCCCCCCCTCGGAGGATGGCGCCGATGGCGATCGGGCCTCCGAAGGTCAGCAGCGTCATGAAGCCCAGCAGGATGAGCGGGAGCCGGGGGAGGGCCTTGGGCATCGGCTCAGGCCCCCTTCGCCGCGGCCCGGGCGATCCGACGCTCGGCGGCGACGGTCTCCGCCGCGCCCCGGGTGGCGTCGAGCTCGGCGAGGATCGCCTCGTCGGCGGTGGCGGCGGAGACGGTGTGGGCCGCCGGGTCGGTCCGCCATTTGACCTCGATCGTGCCTTCCTTCAGGCCGCGCTCGCCGACGACGATCCGCAGCGGGATCCCGATCAGGTCGGCGTCCTTGAACTTCACCCCTGGCCGCTGGTCGCGGTCGTCGATGAGGACGTCGTAGCCGGCCGCCTCGAGCCTGGCGGCGATCGCGTCGGCCGCTTCGACGACGGCGGGGTTGTTGAGCTGGAGCACGGTGACGATCGCGTGGTAGGGGGCCAGGGGCAGGGGCCAGAGGATCCCGTTGGCGTCGTGGCCGGCCTCGACCGCCGCCGCCACGATCCGGTTCACCCCGATCCCGTAGCAGCCCATGATCACCGGGATCTCGTGCCCCTTGTCGTCGAGGAAGTGGGCACCCATCGCCCGGGAGTACTTGGTCCCGAGCTTGAAGACGTGGCCGACCTCGATCCCCTGGTTCCGCGCCATCGGCCGGCCGCAGCGGGGGCAGGGATCCCCCTCGGTGGCGTCGCGGAGGTCGAGGACCTTGTCGAGCCCGAAGTCGCGACCGGGGACGACGCCGCTCAGGTGGACGTCGACCTTGTTGCCGCCGACGACCACCGCCTTCATCCGGGCAACCGAGCGGTCGACGGCCAGGGGGATCCTGATGCCGACGGGCCCGAGGAAGCCGATCGGGGCGCCGGTGGCCTTCTCGACGGTCGCGGCGTCGGCCGGGTCGAGGCTCGTGGCCCCGAAGGCCCGGCGGACCTTGGCCTGGTTGGCCTCGTGGTCCCCCCGGATCAGGGCGGCGACGGGCTTACCGTCGGCGAGGAAGACCAGGAGCTTCGCCGAGGCGTCCTCCGTGACCTTGAGGAAGTCGCAGACCTCCTGGATCGTCCGGCGGTTGGGCGTCTCGACGGCGGAGTAGGGGGGGGCGGACGGGTCGGGGGGGGGCGGGGCCTCGCCCTCGCCGACCTCGGCCCGCTCCTTGTTGGCGGCGTAGAGGCAGGCGGGGCACTGGAGGATGGTATCCTCGCCGGTCGAGGAGGGGACCATGAACTCGTGCGAGCTGTCGCCGCCGATCGGCCCGGACTCGGCCTCGACGACGGCGTAGGGGATCCCGCAGCGGTCGAAGATCCGGCAATACGCCTCGTACATCGCGTCGTAGGAGGCGTTGAGCTGCTCGACGTCGGCGTCGAAGCTGTACGCATCCTTCATCAGGAACTCGCGGGTCCGCAAGATCCCGAAGCGGGGGCGGGGCTCGTCGCGGAACTTGGTCTGGACCTGGTAGAGCGTCAGCGGGAGCTGCTTGTAGGAGCGGACGAGGTCGCGGATCACGTCGGTGATCACCTCTTCGTGCGTCGGGCCGAGCGCGAAGTGCTGGTCGGAGCCGGTCTTGAGCTGCATCAAGAGGTCGCCGAAGGTCTCGTACCGGCCCGACTCCTTCCAGAGCTCGATCGGCTGGAGCGCGGGCATCAAGAGCTCGAGGGCCCCGGCGGCGTCCATCTCCTCCCGGACGATCCGCACCACCTTGCTCAGGACCCGATGGCCCAAGGGCAAGTACGTGTAGGCCCCGGCGCCGAGCTGGCGGACCATGCCCGCCCGGAGCAGGAGCTGGTGGCTGGGGGCGACCGCGTCGGCCGGGTTTTCCTTGAGCGTCGGGATCAGGGCTTTCGACCAGCGCACGGAACGGCTCCCGCGGAGAATGCGATCGGGGTGGAACCCCGGGGAATCGGCAGAGTCTACCAGATGGGGCCGGCGAAACGGAGGCCCAACCTCGGGATTCGCCCGGACCGGCCCAGGCCCGAGAAGCGGCACGAGCGTCGCGTCGGTGACACCGTTCACGACGCGACTTCGGCCGCTCGAAACGGCCGATTTCGCCCCAATTCCGAGGGGCCCCGCGACGACCTTTAGGATCGTGGAACGGCCGGTCGACGGGCGAAGCTGCCGGCCGTGCCGGGTCGACTCGGGTCGGACAAAGTCGAGGGGAGGTCGTTTGCCCCGGGGCCGGGGCGAGGCCGAGCCCTTCGACAGGGTCGCAGGGAGGTGCGCGGTGTTGCCAAGTGATTCCACCAGGTCGGCTCGCCCCGGCCGCCGACGGGGGCGGGTCGCCGTCGAGGGGCTCGAGACCCGCCAGTTGATGGCGTATTCGGCCTTCGGCTATTCCCTGCCCCAGCTCTCGGTCTCCGGCTACGCCGCGCCGACGGCCGCCTGGGGCGGGCCGCTGTCGATCGACGTGAGGGTCCAGAACCTCGGCGCCAGCTCGCTCGTGGAGCCGACCCACTTGCAGCCCGGCTCGCCCACCAACGCCGACTCGGGGCCGACCACGGTCGAGATCTACGCCTCGGCCACGCCCGGGGCGAACAATCGCCTGGTGCCGATCGACGTCGTCCAGGTCCCCAACGTCCTCCAGAACAGCCTGTACGAGAACCTCTCGACGATCGCCCTGCCGGCGCGGCCGGCGGGCTTCCCCGGCGCCGGGGGCAACATCTACCTGACGTTCGTGGTCAACAACAACCAGGCGGTCATCCAGAACTCGACCGCGGGGAACATCTACCGCGACCCCACCCCGGTGCGGATCAGCCAGCCCTTGCCCGACCTCCAGGTCGTCGGCTTCGACGTGCCCGCGCAGCTCCAGCCGGGCGACGTGATCGCCCCGACGGTCCGGATCGCCAACTTCGGCTCCGCCAACCCGGCCAGCCAGGGGCCGGTCCTGGTCCAGCTCGTCGCCTCGCTCAACACCAGCTACGGGCCGGGCGACGCGGTGGTCGGCCAGTACGAGATCACCAGCCTGCCGGGGATCTCCGGCGTGCCGACCCGGGGGACCTTGGCCAACATCGCCAACGTGATCCTCGCGCCCGACGAGAACGACTTCACCTTCGGGCCGATCCAGCTCCCCTCCGCGCCCGGGTTCTACCACCTCGGCGTCAAGATCGACCCATTCGGCGCGATCCACCAGACCTACGCCCCGTTCCCGGCCCTGAGCTTCCCCGTCAACGTCGGCCCGGCCGGCGCCTTCCCGTTCCCGACCCCGGCGACCGTCGTGGCCACCACGACCGGCCTGCCGGTCTTCCCGGCCCTGTCGTACTCCACCCTGACGGCGGTCCCCGTCACGACCCCCACGCCGCCGACCGCGATCTTCCCCAGCACGCCCCCGACCTCGATCGCCCCGACCACTCCGATCCTGGCGGCCCCGCAAGGCTCCGTCGTCAGCGCCTTCGCCGTCAGCGGCTACCCGATCGTCGTCCAGCCCAAGGGCTCCAAGGCCCACCTGGTCCACCTCGTCCCGACCGCCAAGCCCGACCATCTCGCCCCGCGTGCCCCCCACAAGGCCGCCCCCAGGGGCCGGTAAGCCTCGACCAGATCGCGAAGCCACCACCGGGGGTCGGTCGGGCCAGCGAGCCCGCCCGGCCCCCGTCGCCTTTTCGGATGTTCGGCCTCGAAGGTTCCCTCAACGAGGCGCTTAGGTGGCAAACGCTGGCCGTCGAGATCGAGCCCGATAATCCACGCCTTTGGGCAGAACTTGCCGAGCTGCACCTGAGGTGCGACGAGCCGGGAGAATGCGTCGAATGCCGCCGGCGTATCCTGGAATTGGGTCCGGCGGATAGGGTCGGCGCCCTGATCAACCTGGGATGGGCCTTGCAAGAAGACGGGAGGCCGTATGAGGCGATCGAGCAATACCTGATCGCCCGCGACATTCGCCCAGGGTCCGCCCCCGTGCATTTCGTCCTGGGCGGGGCCTATGAGGAACAGGGGAGGATGGCCGAGGCCGAATCGGAGCTGCGCGAGGCGATCCGATCGCAGCCGCGGTTCCCGATCGCCTATTCCCGCCTGGCGACGTTGCTCAGGAAGAATCTGCCCGACGACGACTTTCACTTTCGCCTTCAGCCGCCTCACGCTTTCTCCTCGGCTGCACCTTGCATCGTCACCCAAGTACCCGGGAGATGTCATGCGTAAGCCCACTCGTCCGTCCTGCTCGTTCAAGCCCGCGTCGGATGAACCTGAGAAGCTGACGGGCGTGTCGTCCCTTGCGCTCGGCGAACTCCTGGCCGCCTCGTTGGAGGTTGCCGGCCAGCCCGCCTCTCGGGATTCCGGGATGCAGCCCGCCGTCCCGGCCGCCGCCCCGGGGCTCGCGCCTGCCCATCGGGCCTCCGCCGAGATCCGTGACCGCGCCACCCCGAAGGTGATCGTCGCCCCGGTCGCCGCCCAAGGTGCGTCGGCGACCGCTCGGGCCCCAGAGGTTTCTTCGCGGGTGGTGCTCGCGCCCCGATCCGCGACGATCGCGATTCGCCCCTTGGCCTTGCCGCCCGGGGGACTGGCCACCCCGCTCGCCGGGATTCAGCCCGTTCAGGCGAAGGGGACGCCCGCCGGGGATGGCAAGGTCTTCGGCTCTCCCGCCCATGCCCAAGTCACCATCAATGCCGGGGTCGTCCCGAATCAGGCCGTTCCCGTCGGCAACGCCGCAGTCCAGGATCAGCAATTCGTCGCCTCGTCCAATGGCACGTCCGCCGCTCCCGCCGCTGCGCCGGCGCCTTCCGCGACGGCGAACGCGGCGGTGGGGATCGTCGCGGCCAACCAAGTGGCGTCCGGCGGGAATCATGCGGGGGCCCGTGATCTCACCACGGCCGGTGATTCCTCGCATGGCCCCCACTACATGGCGACGGGTGGATCGTACCGAAGTTCTGGTCTCGTGGCCCTTTCGAGCGGCGGAAGCGGTGGAAGCGGCGGTAGTGGAGGCACCGGCGGCACCGGCGGCGGGACGAGCACCGGTTATGGGTCCACCCAAGCTAGCTACGACGCCGGAGGTCCCGGAGCGACCTACCCTCAGACCGGGGGCACCTACACGATCCCCGCGGCAGGGTATAACACTCCCACGCCCACGCCCACGCCCACGCCCACGTCCGCGTCCGGCGGTGGCTCCCCGGACCCCGGACCAGGGAACGCCAGCCAACCGTCCAAGGGCCGGATCCAGATTGCTTACGGAGGCAACAACATCATCGGGGGAAGGGCCAGCGCCACGGTCTCGGGAGGTGGCGCGACCCTAAAGGACACGACTTGGACGTTCGGCGGGACGCCGGTCATCTACGACCCGTCTCAAGACGTGCCGGACCCGTCCAAGGGACAAACCAGCTTCGTCAACACGAAGTATACTCCCTTCGCGAACTCGTACACCGGGAGTTTCGACTGGGGCGAAAAGCCCGGAGTGGCCACGATCACCGTGAACACGACGGTGGTGACCGCCGACGGCGGAGGGGTGCCGGCCACCGCAACCATCAAGGTCAACGTCGCGGAGCCTGGGTGGGCGGGCAAGATTTGGTATTCCAAGGGCGCTCGGATCGTTCCCGGTCCCATTGGGGCCGACGGCCAACCGACCAGCGCACTGCAATATTCCTACGCGACCGGCCCCGGGATGGACTGGAGTGCCTTGCAACCCAACCAGCCGGGGACGTTCAGCATCGTCCAGTTGATCACGAACGGGATCGCTTCCTACAACGGAGGTAATGGATTCCACTACACATTCGTGACTGCTAAACCAGCGAGCCGGTTCGCCACGTTCCCGCTGGTTGACATCAGCGACCCTGGGACCCACCCCTTCTATGGAGGGACCAACGATTCCCCGAACATGCCTTGGAGCAAGTCTTACACAACCCAAATGAACGAGTCCTTCACCGACTACGTCATGTATCGACCGACGGACGGGATCTGGGTGCCCCAGGGCACGTTCACCTGGAAGATCGTTGCCAAGGCCGTGCCGGGGCCCATCATCACCGCGACGGCGACCCCAACCCCACCGGTGGTCGACCACTCGGCTTGGCCCTCCGGCTGGACGGATTCCTCATTCAAATATGTGAACATTACCTGAACACTCTCCGGGAAGCGGCCGGAAAAGCGATAAATCGGATCGAGCGCAACCGCCGAAAGATGTCCAGGAACGATTCGCGGCCCGCCGAGGGATCACGCTCATCGATCGGGCTCGCTGAATGTGGCCATCGCCCGGAACACTCGCGCGAGGCCGTGAGGACGACGGACTTCTATCTGACGTGACCCGTTGGCACGGCCAGGCAGGATCGTGAGACAGCCTTTCGCTTCTGGCAATTTGCTGGCGGGGCGATTCCACGGCCCAGGGATCTTGGCCCAGGCGCGGGCACTCGTTCGCCATCCTCTGGGTCGTCGCTGCGGATCATCGGGCCCGATCGTACCTACCCATCGGCGGAGGACCGAACGTCCTCGACGACCACGCTATTGGCCGTGGGGTGTTGGCATGTGGAGGGGCATCCAAGGAAAGTTGCTCGCACGACGATAGTACTCCATCGCACGCCACTCGTACTTGGCATTGGCCTCAAGATTCTCGATCACTGATCGCTCCTCGCCCGACATATGACCACACCGATCTTTTGGGCCATGTTTACGCATGGAAAACGCATTGTTTACGTCTCTCAAATGGTTGCCTTCATGAATGATCGCCATCTCGTGAAACCATGCCGATCGACACCACAGCAGATAACCCCAGATCGTGAAGGCGACCATCGCGACGATCAGCATCAGCGACTTGATGGACTTTGGCGCGGCGGTCATGCCGGGATACTCCCGAGAATCGATGCGCGAAGGCTTGTGCGGGATGACCCGTCGCGGCGCGATCACTGATGTCCCGGGACGTGACCAGGCATAGGAGGACCGAACGTCCTCGACGACCACGCTATTGACCGTGGGGTGTTGGCATGTGGAGGGGCATCCAAGGAAAGTTGCTCGCACGACGATAGTAGTCCATCGCACGCCCCTCGTACTCGACCTTGGCCTCGAGATTCTCGATCACTGATCGCTCCTCGCCCGACATATGACCAAACCGATCTTTCGGGTGACCAAACCGATCTTTCGGGGCACGTTTACGCATGACAAACAGATTATTCACGTCTCTCAAATGATTGCCTTCATGAATGATCGCTAGCTCGTGAAACCATGCCGATCGACACCACAGCATATAACCCCAGACCGTGAAGGCGATCATGGCGACGATCAGCATCAGCGACTTGATGGACTTTGGCGCGGCGGTCATGCCAAGGTACTCCCGAGAATCGATGCGCGAAGGCTTGTGCGGGATGACCCGTCGCGGCGCGATCACCGATGTCCCGGGACGTGACCAGGCATGCCTACCCGCCCGACCTTAAGCCTGAGTCGGCAAATGGCATCGCATGATGATAAGGGGCGATTGAAATCGGATCTCCCGCCCGCCCCTCTCCCCACCGCGATCCGGTGTGATCCGTGGCCCGATCAGTCCATCTTACGACGACAGGTTCGACCTTTCAATGGACTTCTCTCGGGGTATAATGTGAAGGTTTCTCACAAGAAATTTCTCTTCGTGTCCACGACTTGCTATTTCGACACGAACAACGGCGCCAGCGTCGCCTGCCGGTCGCTGATGGAATGCCTGTCGAGGAGCGGCCGCATTGCCGCGGCTCTCACGGGGACCGTCTTCGAATCGCATCACGAGGTCGATCTCGCGGAGTTCCTCGCCGGAGAAGGGATATGCCCCGAAGTCGGGCTCGCCGCGCCTCACGGCGTCGGTTCGGATACCCTACGGCTGGAGGTCCGAGGGGTCTCCGTCCGGCTCGCGGGGAGCCAGGGCGCCCGCCTGCACGACCCCGACGAGCCCGAGCGGCGACGGTTCCTCGCCCTCTTCGAGGAAGTCACGGATCGATTTTCGCCCGACGTGGTCGTGACTTACGGCGGCGACACCTTGGCCAGGCAGATCCGCGCCATGGCTCGCGCCAAGGGTGCGATCGTCGTCTTCGCGCTGCATAACTTCAACTATCGGGACCTCTCGGCGTTCGAAGACGTGGACTCGATCTTCGTACCTTCGCGGTTCGCGGCGAGCTTCTACCGGAGCAAGCTAGTGTCCCGAGTTAGAAA
>JAABUQ010008793.1_pt1 | contig 13983 bp, 12 predicted proteins | sample 5560001 | NCBI WGS metagenome assembly JAABUQ01 (sample SAMN10711888, study PRJNA513371) | rock metagenome | isolation source: Antarctica rocks | place: Antarctica: Victoria Land, Finger Mt nord | collected 2015-12-18
CCCGTCCCGCCCGAGCTACCGGCCGCCGCGTGGATCAACAAGCCCGAGAAGGAGGCCGCCGCTCACTAAATTCGAACATGAAGCGTCTCACCGGGCTTGACAGGCTCCGCGGGATGGAGGTTCAGCAGCTTCGCTACGTCGTCGCACTCGCTGAAGAGCTGCACTTCGGTCACGCCGCCGAACGGCTGGACGTATCCCAACAGTCGATCAGCGGACAGATCCGTCGACTCGAGCGTGAGCTGGGAGCCCCCCTCTTCATTCGCACGAGCCGGCGTGTCGCCCTGACGAGCGCAGGCGCGGCTTTCGTTCCCGCCGCGCGCCGCGCACTACGCGAAATCGACGAAGCCGCACAGATCGTCCAGCGCGTCGCTCTAGGCACAAGTGACCAGCTGCGCGTCGGCTACGCCGGAGACGGCCTAGGAAAACGTTTGATCCAGCACACCGTCCCTCCCTTGAGTCGACTCGACCCTCCGGTGCAGGTCCGGCCCGAGCCGATGAGCACCCCGCAGCAGCTCACCGCGGTAACCGAACGGCGCCTCGATCTCGCGTTCGGATGGACGCCAAACCTGACCGAGGACTTCGCCGCGCTACTCGTGACCCGCGATCCACTCGTCCTCGCCGTGCCCGACGACCACCCTCTGGCTGACCTAGCGGGCGTCCCGCCTCACGAACTCTCACGCTGGCCCGTGGTCATCGCTCCGCGTTCGCTCAACCCACAGCTCTACGAGCGCACCATGAGCCAGCTCGTCGCCGCAGGAGCAGCCCTCTCTGTCCCCCAAGAGATCGCCGGCCTCGACCAGATGCTGCCGCTCGTGCTGTCCGGGACGGCCATCGCCATTACCTGTACGACCAGCGCAGCCGACAGCCCGGCCGTCGGCGTGAGATACCTCTCGTTCGCTGACCCCATCCCCTGGGTCGACCATACGCTCGTGTGGCGCGCCAACGACCAGAGCCCGGCGCTCACATCCTTTGTCGACGTGGTGCGTGACGCCCGCGACCAGGGCGCCTTCCTTCCACCCGAAACCCTCTAACTTTGCGGTCAACCTCACCCCGGATCTTTTCGACCATAAGACACGAGATCCGGAAGCCGCCGACATCAGAGCAACAGCTCGCCACACCAACTTCGCACCGCCAGGCGCTCGGCAGGTGCCGCGAGGCATCGTCAGCGCTAGCCCCTACTGAAGCCCTCCAGCAGTCCGGGCGGCAAGCCTCCTCGCTCCTGCTTTGCCCGCCAGGCGAGCATCGCAACACCAGCGCCCGCCGTCCCGCTTCGCGCGGAAACCGCGCATCTCGCCGACGATCGCTTTCGTCTACAGGCCAGGCAGTCGAAACGCGACCGCTTCGGCGAGAGGCTGTCGCACAAAGCCGTCTGGGGAGCCGTCTGCTCGGGCGGTGGGAGACGACGGGCGGATCGGCGCCTCACGAGCGGCCTCGTCCCATTCCTGAGCGCTCGCGAGCTGATCCTGCGGGTGTTGTCCCGAAGTAGATCGAAGCACCGGATCCGTGAGTGGTTTGTGCGACAGCCTCGCGACGAAGCGATCTTCCCGATTCGCCCTCGGGCAGGCCGCGGCGCGCTAGCAGTATCGCCCATAAGCAGGCGCGCAGTCCGAGCCCCCGCTGCATCCGGTGCCCGTCCGAGAAGCCCGTGCCGACGGGGCCGCGGAGCAGGAAGACCGAGGTGCAGCGCTCGGCCGAGTCGCCCTCACTTCGCCCTCCCGTGCTGGTCTCCTTACGAGACGGCGACGAGCTCGGCCTCGCCGATCGTTTCTGGCTGATCGTCGAAGCCGACGACGAGATGCGTCTCAAACGCGTCGGCGAGCCGCCGCAGCGTCGTGACAGTCGTTGGGTACTGCCCGCTCTCGATCCGCGAGATGACCGAGTGGCTGGTGCCCACGCGCTCCGCGAGCTGTTGCTGCGTTAGGCCGAGCGTTTGCCGGCGCGCCATCACAATGCGGGCGATGCCCTCGTAGGGAGCGATGCGGCGGAGCTCCTCGCGATAGATCTCACTTCGTTGTGCGCGGCGGCGACTTGCGGCGCGATGGGTCGACCCGATCGGCGACGCGGTCGACGCCTTCGAAGGCAGTGGCGGGGACGACGGCTTGGCGTTGTTCTTCGGCATCAGTCAACCCCTACCTCTCGGCATCGGACACGTCGACGCTGGACTTTAGCATTATTGCTAAGCAGCTTGACCTACGGCGCATCGTGTCCGACCGCTCGCGGCGGTCGCCGCTGCGACGCGTCCATTCGGCTTTTGAAGTCGGCCCACCGGTGCTCGGCGATCGCGATGTCGGCCTCGGGAATCCGTCCCGTGTCCTTGCGCAGCGTGTGCAGCAGGACGAACAGATTCTCGGAGCGGCGGTAGAGGATCCGGTACAGCTCACGCCCGTAGTGGCAGCGCAACTCGCGCAATGGTCCCCGTACCTGGCCCGAATGCGGGTACGGGAGCGGCGGCGCCGAGGTTGCCCGGTCGTTTAGGCGGTCGATCTGGACGTCGATCGTTGGCTGCTGACGCTCGTCGAGCCGATCGATGAACTCCTCGACGGGTTCGGACCCGTCCTGAGCTCGGTAGTAGACAGCCTGGGTCCGCACCATCGGCAAGTTCTACTCGCGTGCTCGGCCCGAACGACGCCGGGCCGGACTGACAAGCGCTCCGACGCGTCCCCTCGTGCAGGGGTCGGCTCTGCCGACGCCTGATTGCCGAAATAGCCGGAGGCGCAGTGTTGTCAAGGCCGCCGCGTCAGCGGCGCGCGACGCGCGGCCGTAGGCCGGCCTTGACATAAGCGGAGACGGAGGCTAGCGCCGGGCCAGGGGCGGTCGTCCCGGGGCAGGGGCCCTGTGCGCACTCCCGTTGGCCGGCTGCCGACCCCCTACTCGGGGCGCAGCCGGGGACTGGCTTGTTTGTAGCCAGGCGTTGAGTTCGTCTAGGTCAAAACGGACGTAGTGGCCGAGGCGGTGGTGGGGGATCTGCCCGGCGCGGGCCTGGGCCAACAGCCAGCTCGCGGGGACCGTGAGCATCTGCGCAGCGCCGTTGGCGTCGACCAGCGGGCTGGTCTGGCTGACCGCGCGCGGCCCGCGGTGCAGGCCGCGCGCGCCACGGGCGACCAGGCGAGAAATCGGATTGGGCATTGTGTTCTCCTTGTTCTCGGGTCAGAGATGGATGGGGCTGCCCAGCGGCGCAAGAGCGACGGCGGGTCCTGCGGTGCCTTGTAGTTGGCTGATGCGGTGCTCGGTGGAGGGGTGAGAGATCGTCGTCGTCCAGGCGAAGGGGATCGGTAGGTCATAGGCCAGCGCCTCGTGTTGGAGGTACTGCGCCAGGGCGGCGCCCAGCCCGGCGCGCTCGGCGTAGCGGTCGGCGAGGTGCTCCTGCTCGCGCCAGTGCGTCGCCCATATGGGCGCGATCAGCTTCAGCGCCAGCTCGCCGCTGGCGGTGTAGTCAGCGCGCGCAGCAACCCGCGCAGGATGCCGTGCCCCTGCGGTCGGTCGAGCAGCAGGCTGGGCAGGAACTGCAGGCGGTTGATGACGAGCGTGTGCACGCCGTCGCGGGCCTTGACGTGGCCGAGCTCGTACGCGAGCACCGCGGCGAGCGCGTGGTGCTCGAGCAGCCCACGCTCGATCGTGACCTGACGGCCCAGCACCCACGCGTTGCTATCGGGCACGTCGACGACCACGATCGACACCCGGCGCGGCAGCGCCGGCTCGTCGCTGGCCAGCAGCGCGAGCGTCGCGTCGAGGATCTGCTGCTCGCGCTCTGAGGGCTCGCGCGCGCCGCTGCGCTGGCGCGTGAACCAATCCATCGACCACACCAGGGCCAGCAGCGACCACGCCAACGGCGCCAGCGCGACGGCCAGCGCGATCGTCTCAAGCTGGCCGGTGGGCCAGCCCAGCAGCCAGCACACCGGGTAGGCCACGAACGCAAACAGCCACACGCGCGCGAACACGCTGATCACCTGCGCGGCCAGCGTCAACCCGTACAGCAGCCACCACGACACGTCCGGCACCCAACGCGCCAGGCCAGGGCAGCTGCTGGCGCGGACTCCCCGCGCCGCGCTCAGCGCGCCCGCTGGGGGTGCTCGCTTTGGCCATATTGAGCGGGCGGTGTGACAGCCGGCACCGGCGCGCCCTGCGCGCCCAGTGGTGCCGCCGGCGGTGCGTGTGGCTCACTCGCGCGCTGGAACTCCGGCGTCGCATACCACGGCGCGAGCGTGAGCAGCCCCCACTGAGCGCCGCGGACGAGCAGGCCGTGGCCGGGCGGCAGGGCGGCGATCTCCCCGGGGCCGAGCACCGACTGGCGGTCAGTGGAGTAGGTGACGCTGTGGTGTAGCCGGACTCGTGGTCGCGCAGCAGCCCGGGCGGGTGTTGACGCTGTCGGTGATCGAGACCAGCTGGCGGTCGTACTCGCCCAGCACGGTCCTGATCGCCTGCAGCGTGCGCGGGTCTGAGACGCCGCCGAGGATCAGCTTGGTCTGAAACAGCGACAGGAGACCGTCGGCGACCGCGTCGCCCCAGCGCGCGGGCCTGGGAGAGGTCCTGCAGACAGGCGAGCACGTGCACGCCCTGCCCGCCGGCCTCAGAGACCAGCGCCTGCAGGTCGGGGATCGGGGCAAGGTTCGCGAGCTCGTCGAGGCCCTCGATCGCCGTGGTGTAGACCACGCGGCGCAGGTCAGCGGGCAGCGCGAGGAACGGGATGATGTGCTCCCAGCGTGCTCGCCAGGCTTGGGCGACCATTGGGTAGCGCTCGCCCCAGAGCCCGTCAAAGAATTCCAGCTGCCGGCTGGCTTCCTCGGCGTTGGGGGCGTTGTAGACCATTCTGAGGTCGCGGGCAACAGCCTGACTCCATCATCTTCTTCCTCGGCATCGCCTCCATCCTCGCCGCGTGTGGCCTGACGGCCACCGTGACCGCCAGCCGGTACCGCGGCGTCCGCAGCGCCCTGGTCACCGTCGCGCCCTTCGGGGTGATCCGCGCCGCGCTCGTGGTCATCGCCCTGGCCGCCGACGGCCTGTCCCACGCGCTGTACTCCGGAGACAATCGCGGCCTGCGCAACGAATGCGGCATCTCGCCGTCGCGCTGTGCTCGCTGACCGCGGCCGCCTGGCTGCGTGCAGGCGAAGTGGTGCAGGCCACGCCAGGCTCGCCGAGATGAGGGAGACCCTATGAGATCCCTGCGCTGACATGCCGACCGCCACCTGCGATGGCCGTCGCCTACGGCATCGCCTCGCTGGAACGAGCTCGCAGTGCTCAACCTGCGTCTGGCGCTCGGGCAGCGCGACAAGGAGCTCTGAGGTTTCGCGCGGGCCGCCGGCGACGGCGAGCGGACCGCTCGAGCTGGGGCGAGCGCCGGCAAGGCTTGCAGGGCGCGTGCGACCTGCTTGGGCGTCAGCCAGCCGATCCGCTGCGACACTGCCGGGCGCGATGGGGCCGGGCGTGGCGGCGCACAGCGGTGCGCCGGAGGGGACGATCGCGTGCAGCTCCGCGACCACGGGTGTGGCGACGCGCAGCTTTGCGCCGGCGGCGCTCGGGGGCAGCGGCCCGGCGTCGAGCGTGGCAAGCGCTCGCGCCGCGCTTCGAGGGCGCGGCGGCGGCGGAGCATCCCGCCGCCAACGCATAGCAGCGCAGCGCGGGCTCGGCCGCGACCCGCTGGGCCGTCGCGGCCGACTGGCCGATGAAGGCCACGTACCCGCCGTAATCGGCGGCGAACGTCGCTGGATTCACGCCGGGCTGAAACGGCTGCGCAGACCGTGCGGGCGATGCGAGCCGGGTCGGCGGGGCCGTCGTGGGTGAGCGCGTCAAGCGCCAGCGCATAGCCCAGCGGGTCATAGGTGCCCATGGCCAGGTGCTCGGAGGCGTCGTTGGGACAGATGCTCTGCACCGCGACGTTGACGATGCGGCCCCCGCCGCCATGCACCGCAGAGCTCGCCGCGGGCCCGACGTTCGGCGTGACGACCTCATCGGCGTTGCAGAACTGGGAGTCTTCGGTGCCATGGTTGGAGGCGTCAAGGCCCACGTCGTCGTCGACCAGCGCGCGGGTGTCCGGCCAAAAGCGCAGCGCCCAGCGCGGCACCATCCCGCCCTGGCTGTAGCCGATGATCTGCACCTTGGCGCCGCTGAGCTGGTGTGCCTGGCGGACGGCGTACACCACATACTGGGCGGCCACCTGGATGTCGCCGTTGGCGTTCTCGGGGAGCTCGACGGTGCAGAAGGAAAACCGCATCGCCACCAGCGCCCACTCGTAGTTCCACGCATAGTTGGGCGAGGGCGTCAGCGTCGTCCCGGGCACGAGCAGGATCGGCTCGCGGCCCCCGCGGGCTACCCCGCTGCAGCGCAGGCTGCGTCTAAGCGTGGCCGCGGGGACGTCGAGCGGCGGACCCGGTCGGTTCACGGGCGCGTAGGCCGGCGCGGCGTCCGCCGGTGGGCTGTCCACCAGCGTGGCCGCGGCCAACGCCGCAACCGCCACGCTCAACCACCAGTGCTTCACCGCTCCCGTTTCGCATCCGCCGGCAACGCTACCGGGGGATCCAGGCCAGCCGCCGCCAGCCGCCGCGCTATCAAGGCCCCCGCCCAACCGGCCAGGGTCGGGGCGTCGCGACGGCGCTGGACCGGCCCGCGGGCGGCCGGGCGTGGGGTGGCTCGCCGCTCGCGGGCAACGCACGACAGGCTCCGGTAGGGCAGGATGCCCGCAATGGTCCGCGGCGGCGTCGCCGCTCGTGGAGGGTCTGAGCCGCGGCGAGTGCGCCGCCAAGGGAAGTGTTGACGGATTGGAGCGGGAGCCGGCCGTTCGCGGCCGGTGAGAGGTCGATGGCGCCCGCGCCCGCGAGCGGCGTGCGCGCCCGCGACTCGGTGCTTGTCTGGGCCGCGATCTGCACGGGCGTGGCCGTCGCGTCGCTTGTGGCGCCGTCGGTGCCCGACGCCGACCCGTGGGGCTGGATGATCTGGGGACGGCAGATCGACGCCGGGACCCTCGTCACCACGGGCTATCCGTCTTGGAAGCCGCTGCCGGCCGTGGTGGCGGCGCTCACGCATCTGGTCGGCCTCTCACCCGAGGGCTGGCTCGTGCTCGTGCGCACCGCGGGAGTCGCCACCCTCCTGTTGGCCTATCGGCTCGCGGTGCGGTGGGGCGGCACGCTCGCCGGCGTGGTGTCGGTCGTGGGCCTCGCGCTCTTCCCCGGCGAGCTTCGCTTCCTGGGCCACGGAACCTCCGAGCCGCTATTGGTCGCGCTGCTGCTCGGGGCCGTCGAGGCGCACCTCGCGCGTCGGCGCGCCCTCGCCTACGGCTTGGTCTGGATCGCGGGGCTTCTGCGTCCCGAGGCTTGGCCGTTCCTGTTGCTCTACGGGCTGGGCATAGTCGCGCTCAGGGCGCGCGGACGGGCGTGGATCGCGGCGTCACTGGCGCTGCTGGTGGCTCTGTGGCTGGTGCCCGACTGGCTGGGCTCGGGCGACCCCCTCCACGGCTCCCAGCTGGCCAAGGTGAGCGCTGAGGCCGTCGAGACCCGCGCGAGCGCGCACCCAGCCTGGACAGTCCTGTCTCGGGCGACCGGGCTGGTGGTCGCGCCCGTCGCGCTGGGCGCTCTGGTCGCCCTCGTCGTGGGGGCGCGGCGGCGCGTGACGGGGGTGCTTGTGCTCGGTGGCCTGGCCGCTGGCTGGCTGGGGATCGTGGTGGGCATGACCCTGCTCGGCTACGCCGGGGTGGCGCGCTTTGCCGATCCCGCCGCGGCGCTCGTGTGCATCCTCGGCGGAGTCGCAGTCGGGTGGCTGGTCGGTGCCGTCCCCGTGCCGAGAGCGCGGCTGCTCGCCGGCGGGGTGGCGCTCGCGGCGCTGGTCCCGTTTGTCGTCGTGAGGGCTTCGGCGATCGCCGGCGACGCCCGCGAGATCGGGCACCTCGCGCGCACGCAGGGCGCGCTCGCGCGCGCCGTCGCGGCCGTCGGGGGTCCGCGGGCGGTGCTCGACTGCGGGATCCCGACCACGAACCCGATCCTGCAGACCGCGCTGGCCTGGGACCTCGGCGTCGCCACGAATGCCGTCGAGCGTCCGGGTCACCCGGCGGTCGTGTTCGTGGCGAGGTCGGCGCCCTTCCCGAACTTGGGCGGCGTGGCGGCCGGCTGGCCCCGGCGGCCGGTGGGCGGAGACGGCGAGGTGGCCGTGCGCCTGGTCGGTCCGCTCGCACCCGGATGCACGTGGGGGCGGGGAGGAGCGCGCGGGTGAGCGTCCGCGTGCATGATCTGTGGCCGCTGGGCTGCGTCGCCCTCGCGGCGGTCTCGCTGCTCATTCCCGCGACGCTCACCTACGACCCTTGGTCTTGGCTGGGATGGGGACACCAGCTCGCCCATCTGCAGCTCGATACGCGGGGCGGTCCGGCATGGAAGCCGCTCGCGGTCATGCTCGCCACCCTTCTCGCGCCGTTCGGGGCCCAGGCACCATTGATGTGGCTGCTGATCGTGCGCACTGCCGCCTTGGCCTCCGCAGTGCTGGCCGCGCGTCTGGCGTGGCGGGTGGGGTCCGGCGGTCGGCTCGCGCGCGGGGGCGCAGGGGTGACGGCCACGCTGGGGCTCCTGGGCTGCTCGCAGTACCTCGGCTACCTGACCGCCACCGGCATGTCCGAGCCGCTCCTGGTCGCGGCCGCGCTGGCGGCGCTCGACGCCCACCTGAGTGGTCGGCGTCGCTGGGCGCTGACGGCGGGTGTCGCTGCGTGCCTGCTGCGACCGGAGGCCTGGCCGTTCGTCGCGCTCTACGCCGCCTGGCTCTGCCGTTCGGAGGCGCGCGGCATCCGGTGGACGGCGGCGGGAGCGGTGGCGATCATCGCCGCGTGGTTCGTCCCCGACCTGATTGGAAGCGGCGACGTGATGCGGTCTGTTCAGCGCGCATCGGCCCCCGACCAGGGGAGTCCAGCCCTGGCGTCCGACCCGGCCTGGGAGGTCCTGCGCCGAGCCTGGCAGACGCCGCCGGAGGTCGTGCGCGCCCTGATCGCCCTGGGCGCCGGCGTCGCGCTCTGGCCCCGCCCCGTCGCCCGCGCAGGAGCTCGCCGCGTCGTCCTGGCCGGCGGGGCGCTGTGGCTCTTGCTGGTCGCGGTCATGACGCAGCTCGGGCTCTCGGCCGGCGACCCTCGCTACGGACTGGTAGGCGTCGCGCTGGCCTGCGTGCTCGCGGGCATGGGATGGGCGACCCTCGTCGTCGGCCTGGGCGGGGCCCTGGCGCGCGTGGCGCGCCGCCAGCGAGGCGGCCTCGTCGGTGCGCTTGCGGCCAGCGCGACGGGACTGGCCGTCATCGTGGGAGCGGTGGCTTCCTCGGTTCCGGCTGGAGGGCGGACGCTCGACGGCCTGCGCGAGCAGGCGGCCACCTACGGTGAGCTCGCCACGGTCGTCGGCCAGGTCGGCGGCGGGCGGGCCATCAAGGCCTGCGGCAAGCCGGTGATCAGCCCGTTCTCGGTGCCGGCGCTGGCGTGGGATCTCGGAGTGCCCATCGGCGCGGTGGGGTTCACCGACGTGAGCATCGGCAGCCGCTGGCTTCGCCTGCCCGTCCGGGGACCCGCGGCGGTCTTCTACGCGCCCCGACAGTGGCCGTCGCCTCCCGTCGTTGCCGAGCCGTTTCAGATCGTGAGCCGGTCGCCGCGCTGGCAGGTGCTGAGCGCCTGTCGCTCGGGCGCGGCGGTACGCATCGCGCAGCCAGGCCGGCGCGGGCATGACTGATGATCGCACTGCGCGCGTCTCGCGTCCGCGCTTTGTGCCGCGACGCTCCCGCAACCTGCTGGTGGGCGTGCTCGTGCTGGCCGTCGTCTCGCGCGTCGGGTTCGTTCTGGCCACGCCCGGCTACGCTCCCCACCTCGACGACCGTGACTACTTCGGTCTGGCGCACGCGATCGCGCGCAGCGGCGTCTACCCGACCTCGAAGGTTTGGGTGGGCGATCGTAGCTGCCCAGCGCTGACCGGCCTGCCTGCGACCCCCTGCCTGGCCGCGCCCAAAGCACCCGGAGCGCGGCTCGTCGATCGCCCGACGGCCTATCGGCCGCCGGGGTACCCCTACGCACTCGCCGTCCCCGAGCTGGTCGCCTCGGTCACAGGGGTCGACGGCCTCTGGACGGCTCGGATCTTCCAGGCGCTGCTCGGGGTGCTCGACGTGATCCTCGTCGGCATGCTGGCCCGGCGGCTGTGGGGCGATCGAGTGGGACTGGTCGCCCTTGGACTGGCCGTGATCGACGTCCCGCTCATGCTCGTCTCCGGGACCCTGATCTCCGAGCCGCTGGTCGTCGCGCTGGAGCTGGGCGCGGTCCTCGCGGCGCTCGGAGCGCGCGACCGCCCGGGCGGCGCGAGACGGGTAGTCGCAGCCGGCGCGCTGGCCGCGGCGGCGGCATTGACGCGCACCAACGGCCTCCTGCTCGTGCCCGCGATCGCGCTGCTCGCCGCCGCCGAGGCCGGCCGTCCCCGGCGCACGTTTCTCGCGGTGGCCGCGGTCGCCCTGGCCGGACTGGCGCCCTGGACGGTCCGCAACGCCGTCGTCCTCGGGCACCTGGTCCCGGTCAGCACCGAGACAGGAGGCACGCTGGTCGGCACGTACAACGCGACCTCGCGCGCCGACCGCAACGATCCTGCGACCTGGCTGGCGATCTCCCAGATCCCCCAGTACGCGCTCCTGACCCGACAGCAGACCGCCCACACCGAGTTCGCCGTGGACAAGCTCCTGCGCGGCGACGCCCTGCGCTTCGCACGCGACCACCCGTCCTATCCGGTCGCGGTCCTCGCGCAGAACCTGCGCAGACTGCTCGACCTCGCCGGACCCCAGCGCATCCGCTTCGCCGCTCAGACCATCGACGTGCCGCCGACCGCGGCGGTCTGGGGCGCCTGGGTCTTTTACGTCCTCGCCGTCCTCGCGCTGGTGGGCGCCCTCGTGCCTACGCTGGCCGCCGCGCCCCGGACCCTCTGGCTGCTGGGCCTCGCGCTCCTGGTCGGCACGGTGCTGGTCACATCGGAGACCCCCCGGTTCCGGGCGCCGCTGGAGCCGTTCGTGCTCCTCCTCGCCGCCTTGGGGCTCCTGCGCCTCGCTGACGCGGCGCGCGGCGCCGTCGACCGCTCGCCCGCAGGCTCGCCGGCGGGTGTCGAGCCTTGATCGGAGCGCCGTCGGCAGCGCTCCCGCATTCCCGCGAGGCGGGACTTCATCCAGACCACGATGCGCGGGCCGCGGGCGGTCTGACCGAACGCGCGCGACATGTAGGCTCATCCGTCCCTTGTCCGCGACTACGCGGGCTCCGACGATACGAGAATGACGACGACGCTCATCAGCGGAGCAAACAAGGGCCTCGGACGCGAGGCCGCACGCCGGCTGCTGGCCGAACGGTCACGACGTTTGGCCCGCGACCCAGACCGCGGGCGGGCGGCGGCCAGCGAGCTCGGCGGGCGCTTCGTGTGCCTCGACGTGACCGACGAGGAGAGCGTCCGGGCCGCCGCCGAGCAGGTGGCCGCCAGGAGCGCCGGACTGGACGAGCTCATCAACAACGCCGGCATCACCGGAGGCCGCAAGCCCCCGGCAGAGGTACTCAAAGACCTGTCGCATGTCATCGTCGCCTAGTGTGTTTCTCGCCAGTGTCGTGGGCATCGCCGTCGCGACCGCGGGAGCGCATCTCCCTTCGCCCTTTGAACCGGTCGTCAAGCTCTCTAAGTACCTCGCCACGCACCACAGCGCGCTCACGCCCGGGTTACTGATACAGCAGTCCACGTTTGGTACGGAACGGCTGACGAGGCCAGCGCCGTGCTGAGCTGGCGACCATTTGACCGCGCGCAGCTACAGCTCTGAGCGCCGGGCCGGGTTCTCTTGCTCGATCAGCACGGGCAGGTCTGCAGGGCGGGTCCCGTGCCTTCCAACAGGCCGCTCACGTTCGCTGATCTCGAGCAGCCCCCTGCCCAACGCCTTCCACGGCCCGTTTCGAGGCGACGCATCCGATCACGTTCGCGAAGGAAAACGGGACTTAAGCCACGATGGCGGCGGATCGTTGATCGGCGTTGGATCGTCGATGGACGAAAGCCAGGAGACGTCTTTGGGAGGGTCGCTGAACGACCTCCAGGCTGCCTTCCGGGCCCGGCGGTCGCATCGCTTGCCTTCTCGCCGGCCTCGGCCGCGGTTGAGGCCCGCACGGTGAAGACGCCCGTTATCTCAGTACCCTCGATCTCTGCTGCACAGGTCACGGCCTCGATGGGCTCGTCTCGCTCAAGACTGAGTCGGTGTGCTGAGCGAACTGCGACAGATCCGCGATCGCCAGCGTAAAGCCGTACTCGACGCGCCAAGCGATCGGCCGACAGTCCGTTGGCCGGTCCAAGTACGCACGGCCAGCAGCCCGCCGACGTGGCAGTTCTTTGTCCCGAGGCCAGATTGGGAACTCCTCCTCGGGGATCTTGCCAGCGGAGTAGTACGTGCTCGAGTCTCCCGGCTTGATCAGAACTACGTCCGCGTGCGACCGACCCCACGCGATACCCTCGCTCGCGCTGACTCCTCGCGGACCCTCGCGCATCAAACCGTCACCCTTGCCGCTTGCCGCCGATGCGCCCCGTCGCTGGCGCTGCGCAGCAGTTGCCGCCTAAGCGCCGCGTCGAGATCTTCTCCTGCAGGGGAATCTCCTCGCGACCGACTGGTCTGTTAGGCACTGGTGGCCCGCCTCCGCACCGCGCTCGAGGCTACGATCGGCATGAGGCGCTGCGGTGGGCGCGGAATGAAGCGATTGATGAACCGCTGCACGAAGTGGTGAGCGAACCGCTGCGCGAAACGACGCGAAGGGCATAAGCTCGCTGCTCTCTGCAGGTGCACGGAAGCAGTCGGCCTGGCAGCCTGAGCGGCCTCCCCCAGCCACGAGCCGTCGGTCAGACGATTATCGCCGCCGACTGCCCGCGCCCGCGGACGAGGACCTTGCCGTCCGCATCTACTGGCTCAAGCGTGGCAAGACCGTTGCCAGTCTCGACGCCCACGACGACGGCGCCACAGGGCGAGTCGACCGGCAGCGTCGAGACCCGGCCCGCCTGCTCGACGCGGATGGCTGCGACACGTGCAGACGCTGCACCTCGTGCCGCGAGCACGTCGTCCACTCCGGTCGTTCCGAGCCAGACGACTGGCCATCCGTCCCACCCCGCCTCGGTGCGAACGAGCGGCTCCTCCAGCCACGGTCCACCACCCCAGCTCATCGGGCCCTCCCACCGGCCATCCGCCTGGCGGTCGGTGATGACGCAGTCGCTGTCGAACTGCGCATTCCTCCACAGGCGCACGAAGAGCACCGCCCCGTGCCGCTCGCCCCGCCACACGGCGACCGGCACCGTCTGACTCGGCTCCAGCCGCGCCGGCAACGGCGGCAACCCCTCTTCGAGAACCCGCACCGTCCACGTACCCACGTCGAATCCCATCGCCGCGACTCTATCCGGCCCCTTGTCGAGACACCGCCTCAGGACCCGGTTTGCCCGTGCACTTCCCGCGACCAACCGGGAGATCGTGAAGGAGCTGGTGCTCTAGATCGAGGGGGTGAAGACGCAGCTGCGCGCGCTCTTCGCAAAGCTCGACGTGGAGGACCTGCCCTCCCGCAAGCGGCTGAGCCTCGCCGAGCGGGCGCTCGCGGCGACATTCGTGACCGCCCGCGATCCGGGATCGGCGAACACGTGACCCAGCGCCCCATAGAGCGTTAGTGCCGCGCGGCCGCTTGCAGCGGCCCGACGTCCGCATCAGCCTGGCACACGCACAGGTCGATCGCTATCCGCAGCGAGCGCTTCTGGTGGGCTGGCGCGATCCGCACAGCCTTGGCGCGGACACAGCCGCGACTAGCCCCAGTGCGGGAACTAATGCTGCTGCGAAGCGCGGCCTGCGCCACGCGGTCCGGGTCTACCCAAGAGGAGGTGCCTGGATGGATGCTCTGACCGCAGTCGCGTCGGCGCTCGCGGAGGCCGACCCGGAGGTCGCGGGGCTGGTTGAGCGCGAGTTTCAGCGCCAGGCGGGGACGATCTGCCTGATCCCCTCGGAGAACTACGT
>JAABUQ010008794.1_pt1 | contig 13983 bp, 12 predicted proteins | sample 5560001 | NCBI WGS metagenome assembly JAABUQ01 (sample SAMN10711888, study PRJNA513371) | rock metagenome | isolation source: Antarctica rocks | place: Antarctica: Victoria Land, Finger Mt nord | collected 2015-12-18
TCCTCATCGGTTTCTCGACAACTCCGATGGGAACCACCGATGGCCGTCCGCGTCAATGGCCTGACCCAAACCCCACACGTCGCTGGACTCTACTGAGCTCACCAGTCCTGAGCGGGCAAACAGGCTGCTGGCAGCGTTCCTCGCGGGCTATCAAGACCACTGTGCGTTGAGCGCTGCCGACCTGGCAGCGTTGCCGGTCTTCGTCGCCGTGCGCCACTTCTGGTTCATGGGACTCCGAACGGGCAACTGGGAGAACTGGGGGCAAGGCGAGATCAACGACCGGGCACTTGACCAACTGGTCGCCTTCTGGCGCGGGTGGGAGGGTCAGCTGACGGAGTCTGTGTGAGAGGACGTGAGCCACGGCTCCAGACTCGAACAGAGCTTTTGCGTAGACTGCGTCGGACAGACTGACCCCGCATCATCCGCGCGCCAGACAGCGTTGACAACACGGCTGCCCCTGGATGGGCAAACGTCGTGCCTAGTACGGAAGACGAGCTCGCAGATTTCGAATCGCTACGGTTGGCTCTAAGCTTCCTGGGAAAGACCGTGAAGGTTGTCGTGGACAGGCCTCTCGGTTCTCGGCATCCTCCGGCGGGATTCGCGTACCCCGTGAATTACGGGTTCATTCCGGGCGTGCTAGCTCCTGACGGGGAAGATCTGGATGCCTATTTGGTTGGCTTGCCTACTCCCGTCGCTGAGGAGACAGGTCTCTGCATCGCAATCGTCCACAGGCTCTATGAGGACGATGACAAGCTGATCGTGGCCGCTGATGGTCTCGACCGGACGGATTGGTCACAGGTGTTCTGGCTGACCTTTTAGATCGGTCTCCTGAAATAGTTGGTCCATCAGTAGGTGGCCTACGGTACTCCGCAAGACCTCATAGTATTCCAAAACTGCGTGAAGCTGTACTCAGGTGCTTGGTGCTCGACGGCCTTATTGCGCAACAGTTGATCTATGCACTTGATGAACTCGTGTTAGTATTAGTGACGGTTCGAGCCCGGCGGTCGTTGACTTACCAAGAAAATGGCTGTATCACTGTTGCTTGTACTGCGCTACGCCAAGCGGCAGAAGTTTCTTCGGTAGACGGTGCGAGCAGAACGAGACAAACAGCAGACGACCATTTGCGGACGATGAGAAGTCGTGTCCAGTCCCTTGGTCGATCGTGTTGATGTGGGTGGACGCGCCACCGGAGTAGTCAGTGGAGTTGTAACTGCCGCCTCGCTGGTGCGCCGGCCGATACGGACGGTCATGCTGACGCTGATGTCGTCGTGGTCCATGCTTACCCTCCGCTAACACCGCACACGAGGCGGGGTCTGCGTCTGCGCCAGCGCGCCGACGGGGGTAGAGGTCGGCGGATACGTCGGCTGGGGGACATAGGCCTTCGCCGACGCGACCGGTCCGAAGGTGCCCGCCGTGTACTCTGCGGGGGTAACCGGGGTGATCGTGCCGTCGCGGGCCGCGACGAAGAAGGCGCTGGGAAGATAGCTGGTTGGGGAGCCCGGCTGGGCGATGGCAAAGTACCCGCTGTCTCGATCCCCCTGGTAGCCGTAGTTCGTTGAGATCTGGATCTCGGGCAAGCTGGCGCCCGGATCGATACTCATTCCTTCCAAGCCTTGCGGGTGTGCGATAGGCGCAACCTGCTCGATGAAGGTCAGCATCCACGCCGGTGATGTGGCGCCAGGAGGGGTAAGGGCCAGGCTGACAACCTGACCGGGCTGGTTAACGACCGGCACATGAATGACGCCGACCTCGATGTCGCCGAGGCGCCCAAAGGACTGGACCGAGGCAGGTCCCACCTGTCCACTCGCAGCAGCGGGCTGACAGGAGGTGCTCGTGGTCTGGGCAGTAGCCTGCGGCGGACCAGGCGTCGGCGCGCGCATCGCGTAGTAAGCGTGGAGATCGAGATTGAGGATCTCCACGTACTTGAGCGCGAACGTGCCAGCCGCGGACCGCGCGCTCGTCTGATCCTGTCGAAGCCACCACGACGAGATGAATGGGGACGACTCTGATTGCCGCAACCCGAGCAGAGTGGCGATGGGCGCTACGGGAGTCGCGCTAGTCCGGGTGGCAGCCGGTGTAGGGCCGGACACCGATGAGGTCACGGCACACGCCGCCAGAAGCACGCCAGGGAGAGCGGCGGTTCCCCCGCGGACAAGCGGACGGCGCAGAGATCGCCGAGCCGCTGTCAGCAGCCAGGAGGCGCCCACGCCTTAGATTCTGGCGCGCGCCTCGGCCGTCAGCAAGCGACAGCGGACTGCTCGCAGGTGCCTCTGCCGCGCTTGCGCGACTCCGCCGAGCGCGGCAGGTGCCGGCAATTCTACGCCGAGGAGCGCGCCTTCTCAGCTACCTTTGACGTTGCCGCTTGACAACTTACCTACCTGGGATGCCTCGGCATAGCTGCCCAAGGCCTGATGAGCGCTGCCGGGCGGCGTGAGCTACAAAGGATGGTCTTGGCATAACGTGCCTGGTCTGGCGTGACCCGACGGCGACCGACGGCTACATATCATTGTCCGCGAGCGATGGCACAGCAGGCCACACCACCACGAGCGGTGCTCGATCTGCTCGGGTGGCCGCGCGTACGACTGGAGCCGCTGGACCCGCGCGGGCAGCCATGGCTGCTCCTGACAGACGACGGGCAGGCCGTCCTGCGCCGCTCGACGGCGACCCTGGAACACGTCACGTGGCTGCACCAGTTCCTGGCTCGCCTGGCGCCCAGCGGCTTCCCGGCGCCCGGGCCACTGCCACTCCTGAACGGCGCCAGCCTGGCCGTCGTCGACGGCGCGATCTGGGAAGTGGTGTCGTTTCTGCCGGGCCGCCCGCTCGGCTGGAATCCGACCGTGCCGGTCGCATCGGCCGGTGCCCTGCTGGCGTGGTTCCACCAAGTCTCGATCGCGGTCTCGCCTCCTGACCAGCGGCCGGAAGCGCTGCCGATGGAGGCCTGCCGTCCGGTGTCCGCGGGGCGCCTCGCCGACCGCTTCCAGCGCGATCTGGCCGATGCTGGCCACCACTTCGTCACACGGTGTGTGCTGCACGGCGACTGCACGGTGTCCAACATGCTGGTCGACAATGAGGCGCGAGAGGTGACTGCGCTGATCGACTTCACGCTGGCCCACCTGGGCCCGCCCGAGTCGGACATCAGCTTCGCCTTGTGGGTCACCGGCCGGACCGAGCGGCCTGCCGTGAGCCTGGACGCGGACCGCGTGCGGGCCTTCGTGGCGGGCTATCATCGGGTGCGCCCATTGACCGACTGGGCGGTTCGGACCATCCCGCTCTACCTCGTCGGCCGCGGTTTGCAGCTGCTCGTGCGGCTGGAGCGCGCAGGGATTCGGGATGAGCTTCAAGAGCTTCAGGTGAGCCGCCTGCGCTGGCTTCACGAGCACCGCCGCTGGCTGGAGGAGGTCGTGGCCTCGGCTCTCGTCCTGGACGGTGAGGCGCGCCGGCAGGGCGGCTAAGGCACGGCTATCATGGGGCGTTGCGACTCGCACTGCTCTCGGACATCCATGGCAATCGGCTGGCGCTGGATGCCGTGCTGGCCGATGTGAGCGCCCGCGGCGGAGCCGATGGCTACCTGGTGCTCGGCGACCTGGCGGCGATTGGGTCCGACCCGGTCAGCGTCCTGGAGTGTCTGGCCGCGCTTCCCGGTGGGCAGCATGTCCAGGGCAACACGGACCGTTACCTCGTCACCGGTGAGAGGCCCTACCCGCGTTTGGAGGACGCGCAGGCCGACCCAAGGCTGCTGCCGCGTCTGGTCGAGGTGGCCACGTCGTTCGCCTGGACCCAGGGCTCCCTGACCGCCGGCGGCTGGCTCGACTGGCTGGCAGCCCTGCCGCGTGACCTAAGCATGCAGCTTCCAGACGGCAGCTGTCTGCTGGCGACCCACGTTGCGCCCGGTCAGGACGATGGGCCGGGCATTCACCCGGCGGTACCAGACGACGAGCTGGTCTCGCTGCTCGATGGATTTCAGGCTGACCTGGTGTGCGTCGGTCACACGCACTGGCCCCTAGATCGACGTGTGGGCGAGCGGCGCGTGGTCAACGTTGGCAGCGTGAGCAATCCCTGGGCGCCTGATCCACGCGCTAGCTACGTGCTGCTCGACGCGGATGAGCATGGCCACCAAGTCACGTTCTGCCGCGTCGCGTACGACCGAGGCGCGGCGATCGAGGCGGTGCGGCGCTCGCGCCACCCGGCCGGCGCCTTCATCGTCGACTGGCTCCAGGGTCGGCGGCAGCCTTGGTGGACTAGCCGCGCGGGGCGGGTCTGGGTCGGGCCGTCGGTGAGCGGCCGCTTAGGGTCTGGCAAAGAATAACTTCCGGTTTCGGAGTGGGGTTCGGCGGTGGCCTCTACCGGGCGTGAGGCCGTCGGTGCTACGGTGTGCCGACGATTGAGGAGGGGCGAGCGCTGATGTCGACCGAGGCCGTGCGTGCCTGCCACTGTGCCGGCTGCCAGGGGGCCGCGCCGTTCGCGGGCCGGGAGCACCATCGCCAGATGAACCTGCTGCTGAGTCGGCTGAACGAGGCGCAGCGGCGCTGGTATGTCGCCGTCGAGGCACAGCGGCTGGGCTCTGGCGCCGACCAGCTGCTGTACCAGATCACCGGGATCGACGAGAAGACGATTCGTCGGGGGCGTGAGGAGTTGGCCGCGTCGTTGGCGGAGCAGCCGCCTGAGCGGGTGCGGCAGCCCGGTGCCGGCCGGCCGACAGCCGAAAAAAACTAGGGCGGCAAACTTGCCAGGGGTGAGGCCCGGTTTGTGCGAGGAGCGAGTGATCTGTTGCTCTGAGGTGCCGACCGGTGGTTCGCACACATCCACAACCCACGCCCAGCGTGTCGCGGTCATTGGTCGCCCATCGTCGCGAATGCGTCGGATGCGGTGGCCCACTCTGGTCGGCGTATTGGCAGGAGCGCTCGATCCTGACCTTCGCGGGCCGGCTGCGGCTGAGCATCCAGATCCGCCGCTGCGGTAGCCACGGCTGTGCGCTGTTCGGTCGGCCCTACCGTCCCGAAGAGGAGGGCGGCTACGCCTTGCCACATGGCGAGATCGGCTTGGATGTCATCGCCTCCGTCGGCGCCCAGCGTTTTGGCGAGCACCGCAGTGTGCCCGAGATCCATCGTGCTCTGCAGGCGCGTCAGCTCACAGTGTGCGAGCGAAGCGTGACCAACCTGATCCAGCGCTACGAAGAGCTGGTCTGCTTGCAGCTGTCGGACCGACCACGGCTCAACGAGCGTCTGCGCGCCCAGGGCCGCGTGGTGCTGGCCATCGACGGCCTGCAACCAGACGTGGGCAACGAGGTCCTGTGGGTCATCCGCGAGTGCCTCTCGGGTGAGGTGCTGCTCGCGCGGCCATTGCTGAGTGGCACCGAATCCGACCTGGCCGCGCTGTTCCGCGAGGTCCTGCAGATGCTGCCGGTGCCGATCGTGGGTGTGATCTCCGATGGCCAACAGTCGGTGCGCAAGGCCGTGGCCAGCGCCCTGCCAGGGGTGCCCCACCAGCTGTGCCAGTTCCACTACTTGCGCGAGGCTGGCCACTTCATCTTTGAAGCGGATCGGCATGCCAAAAAGGAGCTCAAGAAGCAGGTGCGCGGCATCCGCCCCATCGAACGGCAACTCGAGGGGCGCACGGATGCCGAGGCCGTGGCTACGCGCGCGTATTGTCTGGCAGTGCGGAGCGCACTCACCGACGACGGGCGCGCTCCGCTGGATGCGGCGGGCCTCCGCCTGGCCGATCGGCTGGCAGCCATCCAGGCCTCCCTCGATGGGGTGGCCGAAAAAAGGGGCTCCCCCGCGAGCTCCGGCGAGTGCGCGACCTGATCACTCACGGCAGAGCCACCACCGCCGACCAGTGGCCGGCGATCCGGACCGCCTTTGGCTGGTTGCACCGGGCAGCGCATATCTTGAACAACTCGTCGGAGCGTGAGGTCCGCCTGGTGCGTCGAGCCTACCGACGTCTGCTCGCGACCATGCGCCAGGACGCCCAGAGCGTCGGTCCGCTCGAATCGGCGGTGTGCCACTTCCTGAAGGTGACCGGCAGCTATTGGCCAGGTCTGTTCGTGTGCTACACCCGACCAGAGGTCCCCCGTACCAACAACGACCTGGAGCACGTCTTCGGATCAGTGCGCTATCACGAGCGGCGCGCGAGCGGGCGGAAGGTGGCCGCGCCCATGTTCCTGGTCCGTGGCAGCGTACGGCTGATCACGGCCACTTGCCCACAGCACGCCTTCACCTCGACCCAGCTACAGCCGAAAAACCTGGCGGAGTGGCGCGCCTTGCGACAGGAGCTCAAGCAACGACAGGCCACGCGCGCTCTCCAGCACCGATTCCGGCGCGACCCGGCCGCCTACTTGGCAGACGCTGAACGCCTCCTCCACCCGGAAAGTTTGCCGCCCTAGAAAAAAAGACCCGCTGATCTTGCCGACGTTGGCGGCGCTGGTCGCGCCCGAGACGGCGGGCGACCCGATGACGGCGCAGAAGTGGGTGCGCAGCAGCCTGCGGACCTTGCGGGAGCGCCTCGCCGCGGCCGGCCACCCCGTCAGTCGACCCACGGTGGGGCGGCTTCTGCGCAAGCTGGAGTACTCGCTGCATGTCAATAGCAAGCAGCTGGAAGCCCGCTCCCACCGGGCGGACCGCGATGTCCAGTTCACCTACATTGCCGAGCAGCGCGCGGCGTTCGCCGCAGCCGGCTGCCCCACGATCAGCGTCGACACCAAAAAGAAAGAACTGGTGGGCAACTTCAAGCAGGCGGGCCACGCATGGAGTCGCGCGCCGATCGCGGTCAACGTCCATGACTTTCCCGGCGACGCCTTCGGGCGAGCGGTCCCGTACGGCATCTATGACCTCACGCACAACCGTGGCACGGTCTCCGTCGGGACCTCCGCGGACACGCCAGCCTTTGCGGTGGACGCCATCGCCGGCTGGTGGCAGCGGCAAGGACGGACGGCGTTCCCCGCCGCGGACCGCCTGCTCATCCTGGCCGACGCTGGCGGCAGCAACGGCTATCGCGCTCGCCTGTGGAAGGAGCGTCTACAGACCGTGCTCTGCGATCGGCTGGGACTGACCGTGACGGTGTGCCACTACCCGATCGGCTGCTCGAAGTGGAACCCCATCGAGCACCGCCTGTTCAGCTTCATCAGTGGCAACTGGGCGGCGACGCCGCTGCGGACCTGGGACGTCGTGCTGGCAGCCATCCGCGGCACGACGACCAGGACGGGGTTGACCGTGGATGCCGTGCTGAACCCCGTCCGCTACCAGACCGGCTGGACCGTCACCGACGCCGGCATGCACGCGCTCAACCTCGAACCGCACACAGTTTGCCCCTCCTTGAACTACACCCTTCGACCCCGAACAGCTTGACCTCGCTCCTCGCCCAAATCAGGAAGTTATTCTTTGCCAGCGCCTTAGACCAGTGACCTCGTGTCCTTCAGAGAGCCGAGGGGCGTCGGCGCGTCCCCCATGTTTAGAGATGGCGCCGCGAGCGTAGGGGCGAGCGGGTTGTGAGCCGACCTAGACCCGCATCACGAATCGGACTAAAGAGCCTCGGGTACGATGGGCGCGCCATGCGTCACCGCCTGCAACAGTCGGTGGATGGGGGTTGGCTAGGGCGAGGTAAAATCCCACTCCTGCTCGCGGAGCGGCAAGTCGATGCCACAGCCACAGCCTCAGACGCCGCCCGTCGCGGCCGACGTCTACTCGGAGAGCCTCGAGCAGCAGTTCGCGTTTGTCTACGATTTTCTGCTGACACCGCTGGGCGCCGCGCTGCTGGCTGACGATCCGTACGTGCGCCGCCAGGCGGCCACCGCGCCGGAGCTCGCTCGGAATCTGGCCGGACGCGTGTACAAGGCCAAGCCGTTCTTCGTCACCGCCTCCATCACCCAGGCGATCCTGGCGGCCAGTCGCAGCCTGCCCGCCTACACCTTCACGGCGGAGAGCTTCCCGTGCCCCTCCGCCTACGTCTGGCTGCAGGAGCCGATATTGTTGTACGAGGGCCCACTTCACCCGAGGTCAGTCCTGCTGCGCGCGTTCAGCTGGTACACGGACACGCGGCTCGCGGATGAGGAAGGACGGACACCGGTCATCTTCGACGGCTACCTGGTGCATCCGGACCGCCGACAGGGTGTGCCGACTTTCCACATCGCGCTGGTCCTGGGCTGGACGCTGGATGAGCGCTACGGCGCTCAGGGGAATGAGCCCGGCCAGTCGTCCGAGCAGAATCGCAGCTCAGAGCAGACAGACATCAACGGGATACTGAGCCAGGTCTTTCTCCGGTTCGTGGCCAGTTGCCTGAGTTTTATGGAACAGCGAATCACGATGCCGGTCAGCCGACCGGCGAGCCGCGCAGCGCGCCGGCGCCTCGAGCGCAACCACGCCACGTTTCAGACCGAGGCAGATGTCCAGGTCATCGAACTGCGTCGGCGGGAGCGAGGGCGCCCGGCGCAGCCCGACGCGGAGAACGGAGGCACGCGCGACTGGCACGTCCAGTGGCTGGTCGCAGGGCACTGGCGGCGGCACTGGTATCCACGAGCCAAGGCACACAAGCCGCGCTACATCGCGCCGTACGTGAAGGGACCGCAGGACAAGCCTCTCAAGCCGCCGTCGCGTCAGCTGTTCGTGCTCAAGCGCTAGAGTCGCCGAATCCGAACGCCGATGGCCATCACGACCGCTATCTTAACCACCCAACCGTTCTGACGCACCTTTAACCAACATGGCGTCCAGCCAGCAGCACGGGTAGGCCCGTCCTCAGTCCGCCACGGTCATACGCGAGCTCGTAAGCTCGTGCCGGATCGCCTCGAACAGCACCACGGTCGCCTCGCTCGGCTGGCTAGGCGGCGCTGACTCCAACCCGAGAGCATCCAGCCGGCGCAAAGCCGCCCCAAGCTCGGCCCAGGCCTGGACCAATCCCGGCAGATCGCGCAGGCGACCGTAGCACTGGAACAGCGCGCGGGCGTACGTCTCGAGTTGGTGCTGCCCCTGGTGCTCTTCCTCAGCACCAACGGGCGGTTCCGGATCCACCAGCAGCCCGTGGTACACGGAGACCGCCTCCGTCAGGCGACCCGCGCCAACGAGCAACGCGCCCAGGTACTGCCTGATCTCGCGGTCCTGCCGCTCGTACACATCGCGCAGCGTCCGGCTCTCCTCACCCTCGGTATGCAGGTCAAGCCAGGGGAATTCGCGCTCCCAGCCGCGCAGGAGCGGCCCCGCATAAAGCTCACAGGCACGCCGATACGCAGCGATGGCCTCGGTGCTTCTGCCGGCGGCACGTGCACCATCACCTTGCCTGGCAGCGGTGAGGAACGCGTGGAGATCCACGGTCACCAGGTCCGGGTTGTAGGCATAGCCGCCCTTGCCGTCGGCCACGACAAGGCGATCCACCTCCGTCCGCGTCAGATGCGTCCGCCAGAATCGGCGCAGCTTCGAGACGAGCGACCGAACGGCTGGCTCCCGATCCATCGGCGGCACACCGGGCCACAGGATGCTGGCCAGCTTCTCCCACGAGGCCGCTCCTGGCGGCAGAGCAGCGAGCAGCACGCCGATCTCCCACGCCTGGCGGGCCGTGCCCGAGATCGTCTCGCCGTCGAGCAGCACCGTGCACCCGCCAAGCACCCGCAGCTCGACCCGCGGTGGGCCGAGACGGGCGCCCGGGGCCCGCGACGGCGGGTGCGGCATCGCCACCACCGGGACGAGCACGAGCTGCTCCTCAACGTCCACCTCCACCGCGGGTGGCTCGGATGCCGAGGGCTCGCCCATCGGAGAATCCTGGTGTGACACGCCCGTACCAGGACCGGCGCCGCTCTCCTGCAAGCTCGCCGCGTCCTCCGCTGCTCCGGGCGATGCACCCGCCGGAGCAGCGTGGGCATCGTTGCTCTCGCCCGTCGCCCCCACAGTCGGCTCGTCCATCGGCTCCGACGCAGGCACTTGTCCGCCATCGGGCTCGCCCTCACGGACCGCCGACGCGGGCATATCATCAGGCGGTCGGGAACGCGCGCGCATCTGCTCCACCAGATAGGCGCGGTGGGCGGTCGAGATCTGGAAGCTCCGCACCCGCGGCAGGATCGCGTCGCCAAGCCGCGGCCACAGCTGCCCGACCCAGTCCAGGTCCTCGGCGCCGGGCTCGCCGAGCAGACGCACACTCGCCGCCTCGGACGGCACCCGCAGCACCAGGCGGGTCCCGAACAGGCCAACCCAGCGCTCCAGACTCTCATCCTCGCACCGCGCGGTGCCCGCCAGAACGCGCATGCCCACACCGGGACCCTCGCGGGCCAGCAGGTCCAGTACGGGATCGGCGTCCGGCAGGTCGGTCCACTCGTCGACCACCAGCAGCACATCGGGGCTGTTCCCCTGACCGACCTCCAGACGGCGCGTGAGCTCCTCCTGGAGCTGGTGCAGCACGCCCACCACGGCATCGGTGTCGTGCGGGTCAACGAACCCCGAACGCTGGTGCGGCAGCTCGGCCAGCAGCGGATCGAGTCGCTGGGGGTCGGCAATGGTCACCAGGTACAGCGCCTCCACCGTCTGCCGCCGCGCCACCTGGCAGACGAGCGTCGCCAGCACGTCGCCGATCCCCGTGTGCGGTTCGCCCGCGACAAGGACCAGCCCGGCGCGATCGCGCTCCACATACAGGACACTGCGGTCACCCGCCAGCCCCAGCGGCAGCAGCCACACCGAGGAGTGGGGGACGTCGGCGACGGCATGCAGGCGCACTGCGTCCCAGGGGAGCGTCCATTCGTAGAGTCCACCGGGGACACGCCGGAGCGACGCCGATTGGCGGTCCTGGCACAGAGCCTGGACCGCCTGAGCCAGCCGGGCCACCTCGTCCTCGGCGACGGTCAGCAGGAGGGTCGCGCCCTCCTCGCCGGCGTAGGCGCCCGCCAGCCGCACGCCGGGACAGCCCTGGTTACGCACAGATGCGCGCGCGTGCGCGGCCAGCGCAGCCACACGGTCGTCATAGACTTGCTCGTCGCCGGTCGCCGCGGCAAAGCCCCCGACAATGTCGATCCGCGGCTGCCGGTCCGGATGGCGGCGCCGGCGCCGCACCATGCCGGCCAGGCTTAGCCCCGCCGCCGCCACACCCACGGCCGCGGTCCCCGCAATGACCGCGCCGCTGATCCCGTCGGACACCCCGCTCGGCGCCGGCGCCGGCTCCATGATCGTCGAGCCCGCATCCTCGACCGACGTCGGGTGTTCCACCGCGGTCGGCGCAGGAGTGCTCGCGATCGGGTCGACGACGACAACTGGCGCACTATGGGGTGTCACCGTCGGCATGGGCGTGGGCTCCTGAGGAGACGCCGGCACCGACGCGGGTGACGCGGTGGACGTCGACGCCACGGCGTCCTGCGGTAGGGTGGTTGGCGCCTCCGGCGCCCCCTCATGTGCCGCAGACGCCGGATCCGCTGGGGCACCAGCGGCCGCGGCTGGCGCGGGTGGTTCTGCCTCATCTGTAGCCGGCGCGGACCCCTCAGCCGACGTCCGCAGCTCCAGATCGGGCCAGATCAGGTCGGGGTTGGTCAGCGTCCGGCCATCGGCGAGGTGCGCACGATCGCGATTCAGCGCGAACAGCTCCGGCCAGCGCCGCGCATCTCCCAACTCCGTGGCGGCGATCCCGCTGAGCGTCTCTCCTGACCTGACCACGTGCCAACCGGGCTGACCGTTCTCGTGAACACCCTGTGTCGGGTGCGGGATGATGAGCCGCCAATCTTTGTCGATCTTCCGCGCGTCCTGCAGCGTGCGCCCATCGGGCTGCGGCAGGTTCCGGTTGGCATCGAAGATGACCTTGTAATCCTGCCAACTGCCGTAGAAACGCTCCCCGAGACTCCCTAACGTGTCACCCTCGTGGACCGTCACCAGCACATCGCCCGCCGCCACCTGGACGTCCACCGGGGCAGCCAGCTGCGCGACGTGGGCGTGCCACGCATAGGGTGCCGCTTGGGCCGCCTGGAGATGCTCGACCTGGGCGTAGGGGGCGCTGGGCGCGGCAGCCGCGGCATCCACTGCGCTGCCGACCGCAACCCGCGCCAGCACGCCAACGGCGAGTGAGGCACGCACGGCTCGGCGCACCAGCGGGACGCTCAGCCAGTCCGCGACGGTGCGCAGCTGTCCCACCCAGGCCGCGCCCGCGCCGACGCGCTCGGCCATGCTCGCCGCGATCTGCAGCGCCAGGCTGAGGACCAGCCAGCCCCAGACGAGCCAGCTGAGCGTGCCCACCACGTAGATGACGCCATCCAGAGGCGGGTGCCGACTCCGCAGGAGCGCCTCGACCGTGGCGCCATCGGGGATGGTCAGCGACGGATCGGGGGCGTGCGGCAGGCCGACCAGCACCCAGAGCGTGGCGGCGAAAGCGAGCAGCAGGGGCACCAGGACCCCCAGGCCCACGGTTCCGTCCTGACTCGCTGTCATCTGTGGGTGACGTTCCATCAACTCCTCCTGGCCACCGCGCCGGCCACGGTCAGCGCCGGCGCCCTTCACTCGCCGCGTTGTCCGTTCGCGCGCGGGCCGACTTTCCTGTTACCGGTCAGTGCTCGACGATGGATTGGATCTGGCGGACCTGGTAGCGGGCCGCGTATGTCTGGCTGACGTCCGGCAGCCCCTGCGCGCCGCCGCCGTTGACGCTGAACGCCGCCGCCCACGCCACCCGCAGCTCGATGGGATAGCCACCGTCCTTGAGGTACTTGAGGCTGGACATGTGGTACGCGTGGGCCACTGGCGAGGCGGTGTTCGGGTCGGTGTAGGCCCGTCCCAGGCCCTGGGCGTCGTCAAAGGATGCATCGTTGTTGACGTTGTCACCGAACGTCCATTCGTACAGCCTCGGCGTCGCCTGAAGATTGACCGTGACCGAGTCGTCCACGGAACGGCACTGAGGCACTCCCTCCTCCAGCCGACACTCCGTGTGCGATGCGTGCTCGGTCTTACTCCAGGCGATCACCCCGCCGGTGTAGCCTTCGACCCAGAACCACGACGCCAGCGCGACCCGACCAGGATCCGGGTTGACCTTCAGGGTGATCCGCGGCAAGGGCGCCTCGCTCTCACCCGCGCGGGCGACCGACCACGGGTCGATCTGCGGCACAGGACCAATTGAGGCCCAGCCGGTTGTCACAGCAACGGTTGCAGGAATGCCTCCCACACCATTGAGCTGCGGTGCATCAATGGTCGGGAACGTCCAGCCACCAACGGCGGCACCACCGAAAGCGTAGTTGCCCCCGCCCCTTGTGCCTGTCTCCGAGGACACTGGACCACCGCGCACAATCTCGTTTACCCCACCCGTCGGCGCTTGCCAGGTCCAGTCCCGACTTCCCACCACGCGAACCGAGCTTCCGCCGCCGCCGCCTGGTGAGGAGCGGACCTGCGAAGTCCCGCCGGACGAGGTTCCACTGCTGATCGACAAGGACGAGGCAGATACATTGGACGCCGCATTGTTAGGAAATCCAGACGCCGCGCCTGTTACATTCAAATCAATCTTCCAGCCACTCTGCGTTGTTGCGACATCCACTGAACGGCTGACCTCGTTCACATTGTCATGCCAGTGGCCAGCTCGTGGATCCCCGTCGGCATATACCGTGGAAGTACCGAGGACTAACAGTGCCAATAGGGCGGCACGTACTGAGTTCATCATGGATTGTCCTGTTGTGCACGTGCTGGCTCGCCGACAACCTTCCAAGCACCGCCAATCTGTTGGAGCAAGAACGCTTCTGTGCGCTGCTCAGTCAGTGGCTGACCGTCAATTGGCTCCTTAGTCTGGGGATCTAGTTTGACAGCGCTGGTCTGATACTGGTCAACAATCAACGCTTCCTTGTCCGTAATGTATTTGGGCTCAGCGTGATGATCCACTTGCGTTTGATACGCTTCCCCTTCGTCTTGGTACTGAGCTACGCTTCTCCGCGCGCCCTCTAACTCGTCACCGGCCATGACGCTGTCCAAGTTGAGGTCGGGGGCGAAGGGATCGTCCATCGCATGTAGCCTTACTGCCCAATAGCGCTGGTAGGCTTGAAGCACTTGCGCAGCA
>JAABUQ010008795.1_pt1 | contig 13982 bp, 11 predicted proteins | sample 5560001 | NCBI WGS metagenome assembly JAABUQ01 (sample SAMN10711888, study PRJNA513371) | rock metagenome | isolation source: Antarctica rocks | place: Antarctica: Victoria Land, Finger Mt nord | collected 2015-12-18
TGCAACGTCATATTCCTATCAGTGAAGTAATCGTTGTCCATCCAGCATCACATGCACGTCTACAACACGCAATCCATTGCCTCAATGCAGAATTTGTAGGCAACTATTATCGAGCGGCGGGACGCACCATTCACTTTCGTCGCCACGTCCTCCGTCATTATGGGCAACCCATTGATGACATCACAGATGAGCACAATGCTGATGGAACACTCAACACGATGGACGAACTGATCCGCGGTCTAAAGCAGCAACAATACATCGTCCACTTTTCCATCTCCGGTGGGCGGCGGCTCATGTCGCTCCTCTCCTTCTCAGCCGCGCTCTTACATTTCACATCTGCTGACCGCCTCTGGCATCTTCACACGCCCGAAACGATCAAGCAGCGCGTCAGGGATGGTGCAATCATGCATGTCTCACCTGAAGATGGAGTGCGACTCATCGAAGTTCCCTTTGCGCGTTTAGCCCAACCACTTCTACCTCGTGCCCTCGACGCCACTCACGGCAATGCCCTGATCCAGTCACAAAATGAACAACGAGAAGCCGAGCGGCGCGAACGCTGCAAACAAGTGGTAGACGCTGCCAAACCGATGCCACGCAAAGTGCTGCAAGCCTTCGCACAAGGACTACATCCGCAAAAAGTGGCTATTCTGCTCGGTATCAGCGTCTCGACGGTCAGCAGCCACACTAATGTACTACTCAGGTTAGCCCGTAACGCCTGGGACATTGATGAGAAAGAGCGTCTCGACTACCGCTTCCTACAAATGCAGTTCGCCGACTACTTTAACGATGAGTGAAGTATACATTGCCAGCTAGCATCCGAAATCCAAACTAGCTTTGAAAGAAACTATAGGTAGTTTGGATGTACTTGTGAACGAAAGATGCTATTCTCTTTGAGAAGACAAGAGATAAAACAAGGTTAGAAGTTTTAGGAGTTCTTGCATGAAATATCTGTTTCAGGTCAGCATTGGACCAGTTCAAGCCTTTATTGCGAGCGCACGCCGAACACGCGATCTATCATTTGGTTCGTGGCTCTTAAGTGAACTCGCAAAGGCGGCGGCACGACAAATCATGAAAGTCGAAGGACTGGACAGCTTGATTTTTCCTGCTCCTGAACAGGAAAAAATGCTCGATTTCAGAACTGAACTGAATGTCGCTAACAAAATTGTGGCATTGGTTCAGCACTCCCCACAAGTGCTAGGCCCACTCGTACATAATGCAGTTCTTCAGCAACTTGATGACATTAAAAAAGAAGCATATAAGAAAATAACCCTTTCGGATCGGGAACAGGAAAATGCCAATGCACAAATTGCAGACCTTGTTGAGTTTCAATGGGTTGCTCTTCTGTATGAAGAAGACAAGTATGTCACAATACGTCAGCAATTAGAATCAATGATGGCTGCGCGGAAGAATACTCGCGACTTTGATCCTGTGACATGGGAAAGCAATCAGCCAAAATCATCTATTGATGGGCAGCTTGAGAGTGTCATACCAGAGGGTGAATATCCTTCTCGTAGAGCAACTGATACGGACAAGCGGGAAAGAATCCGTCACCTGTATGAACATTACGGAGCAGGGCCAGCAGAGCGGTTATCTGGCGTCGATCTACTCAAACGACGCGGCACAACAACATCCGACTCTCATTTCCCTAGCACTTCGCATATGGCAACACTCCCTTTTTTGAAACGTTTGGAAGCTCTCAAGAGCAGGAAACAGGTAATAGATGCATGGAATACGTACATCAGTATCCTGAAAAGTCTCGCTATTTCACCACAACTGGAGCAGATCCCTGATAGGTATCCATCTCATCCTATTCTTGGTAGATATGAAGGCTCTCTGCTTCTTGAAGACCGTCTGGTTGATGTACTCTACGTACCTGCTTCTGATCCGACAAATAACGCGAATCTACAAAAGGCAAAGAAAGTGCTGAGCGGCTTCTATGAGGAGATAGACACTCAATTCGCTGCTCTTGGTCTTAGCAAAGCGCGACCCAATCCCTACTATGCGATTCTGCTCGCTGATGGTGATCGCATGGGAGCGGTGATTGATGAACAGGCAAAGCGCAAAATTGCTGAAGGTGAACACGGATATGAACAGCATCGTCTTATATCGCAGGCTCTTGGTCGATTTGCAGGAAATGTCGATGCAATCGTCAAACAGCATCAGGGGGCATTAGTCTATGCTGGTGGTGATGATGTATTGGCGTTTGTTCCCTTGCATACTGTTCTCCAATGTGCGCGTAAGCTTGCAGATAGTTTCAAGAAGGAACTCAAGGATTTTGTGGATGACAAAGGGAATACTCCCACGCTCTCGGTTGGAGTTGCAATTATCCATCACCTGTATTCATTACAAGACGCACTCAAGCTCGTTCGAGATGCTGAGCGGAAGGCCAAACAGGTTGACGACAAGAATGCCCTGGCAATCATGGTGAGCAAGCGCAGTGGCGAAGATTATAGCATCGCAGGGCAATGGGATGATATAGACCTCTACCTAAAACAACTCATCACGCTCTGTCAGACTAATGATATACCTGCTGGTACTGCGTATGAGTTGCGAGACCTTGCACGCCGCCTTACCGTCCCAGCAAGCCAATCGAATTTTGAAATGCTGCAAAACGCGATCAAGGTAGACGCGGTACGCATCTTGCGAAGGAAACTCTACGTTCCACAAGGCAAGCTTCCAAAGGGGAAAGCAGAGGATGTAGAGAAGGTCTTAAAATCACGGATCGGCATTGAGCAAGAGAATACCAGTGAGAGAAAAATAAGATCTGTCAGCATTGAGGAATTCATTAATGAATTGATTATCGCGCAGGTGCTGGCTGATGCAATGCAACTTGCGGACCCGAAGAAGGAGCAGAATAATGACAATCTGGATCATTGAACCTCGTGATCCATTGATCGTCCGTGATGGACGACCCTTTGGCCCTAATCCTGGGGCACGAGCAACATCGCTCTCTTTCCCGTTTCCCTCGACAACAACAGGCGGTGTTCGGACACGCGCAGGACTTAAAAATGGCGTCTTCGATCTTACTACTGATGAGCAGCTTAACCACCTCAAGCAATTGAATGTGCGTGGCCCGTTGCTAGTGCAACTCACATCGGGTGGCGACGACATAGAACAGGATAAATGGCTGGTTCCTGCTCCACTTGATGCTTTGTTATTTCCAACCGACAAGACAGATTCCAGGGGAGATAGAGAAACCTTAATGCGGCAATTAGTCCCACTTGCATTACCAGAGGGAGCAATGACAGACCTTGGCGGGACAAATGCCGATAACGAGAAGAATTTGATGCTTGTGGGCCTCCCTGAGCCAGATCCGCAAAAACCGCTTACAGGGATTCCACATTATTGGTACTGGGAAACCTTTCAAAACTGGTTACTTAATCCCGCACTCTACAATGGTCAAACAAAATCGTTATCCGAGCTAGGACAGAGTGGTCCAGGCCGTGAGCAGCGTATGCATGTGAGTATTGATCTTGATAGAGCTGTTGCAAAAGATGGTATGCTCTTTGAGACCTCTGGTCTGGAATTTACCACTCCTGGCAAGAATGAGCAGCGTTTGAAAGATGCACAACGATTGGCTCTAGCTGTCGCCGTTGACGACAATCATGATTTTTCACATCGGTTACAAGAAGGTTTTGCCAGTTTCGGCGGTGAACGCCGTATCATTAGTTGGCGTAAAAGTAATGTAGTAGACCTGCCAGCGTGTCCTACAGAACTAGAGCAGACAATTGCTGAGAAGAGATTTTGTCGCGTGTTCTTACTCACACCCGCTTATTTTAGGGAGGGCTATCGTCCAACGGAATTGCTTGCGGACAGGAATGGTGTCAGACCTAAACTCAAGGCTATTACCATCCAGCGCCCCCAGGTAGTTTCTGGCTGGGACCTTGCGCTTCGTAAGCCCAAACCCACGAAACGTCTCGCTCCTGCTGGTACAGTTCTTTTCCTTTCACTTGAGGAGAGCGAAAATGAAGCTGCAATCAAAAATTGGGTGAGAGGAATGTGGATGCACTGTATTAGTGACGAGCCGCAAAGTAACATTGATGGGTTCGGACTAGCAGTAGTAGGAACATGGTCTGGATAGCCAGAAGCAATGCAAAAGGGACAATAATCATGAGAAAACAACCATCTAGCTCTCCGCCAGCAGTCACACCGAAACAGCTTGACGCTGTTATCACACAGGTACGCGAGTACGAACTGATTACCCCTCTTTATGGCGGCGGTGTCAATCCTAATAAAGCTGATCCTATAACAGTCGTTCGTGCCACGGAGATTCGCGGTCAATTACGTTTTTGGTGGCGTGCCTGTCGAGGGGGACAAAAAAGGTTCAACAGTGATCTAGCAGCAATGAAGAAGGAAGAGGATAGTATTTGGGGGGCCGCATATAAAAAGGGCGATCCTATTATTCCACAAGAGCAAACGATACAGATTATCGTTGAACCACTCAAACAAGGTACTGCTGTTAAGCCATTTAGAATAGAAAAAGATAAAAAACAGAATAACCAGTCCAAGCCAGTACCTGATATTCCTGCTTATGCTGCATTCCCTCTTCAACCAGACCAAGATGAACTGAAAAAAACGGAACCATATATTCCAGATGTACGCAATCGTGTTTCATTTACCTTGACTATTTCGTTTCCAGAAAATAAACGAACTGATGTCGAAGCTGCCCTCTGGGCGTGGGAGACGTTTGGTGGCATAGGCGCACGTACACGACGCGGCTTCGGAGCATTGCGCTTACTGAAGATCGACGGCATGAATCATGTTGATCTTCCCTATTCTGATATAGTCAAAGTGAAAAGTTGGGTTGAAGCGAAGGTCAAGAAGTTTGTTGAGCCAGGAAAACCTCCAGCAGATGTACCGTATCTGAGTAGCAGCTCTCAGTTTGTAGTTACTCCTTCTTCCGAAAGTGCTGTGCAGGCATGGAAGAGACTCATTGATAAACTGTATAGGTTCCGTCAAGATGGTCGACCAGGACGAAGCAATTGGCCCGAAGCAGAAGCGATTCGTATGCTTACCACAAGAAGGGATTCACGTTATGAAGAACTATCACATCCCCAAAAGTTTCCACGAGCCGCCTTTGGGCTTCCGATAATCTTTCACTTCAAGGACCCTCAAGATCCCAAAGATACGACTCTCAGAGAAGGGGAAGAAGAGAATGGAGAGAAAAAAGATCGTTTCACTAGCCCATTAATATTACGACCATTTATGTGTCGTGATAATCGAGCAGTTGGGGTAGCCCTGCTACTAGAAGGGTCTCGCGTTGATCTTGAGAAGATTGTCCTTGTTGATGAGGATAAGCTTCCACATCCTGTCGAGGCAAGACTGACAAAGGATGAAGCGGAAAATATTGCTATACTCAACGGCGAAACCGATGTATTAAAAGCTTTTATGAACTTTCTTCCTTAAAGGAGTAAGATAATGAATGCACAATTAACATTTGTTCATGCCCTCTCGCCATTGCATGCTGGTACGGGTCAGGGCGTTGGTGTGATTGATTTACCCATTGCACGCGAAAAGGCAACAGGTCTTCCGTTTTTGCCAGGTTCATCACTTAAAGGAACGTTACGTTCTCGTTGCAGCGCGAAGGAATGTGCTCAAGTTTTCGGTACCGATAATGCCGATGCTGCTCCCGATAATAACTATGCAAGTTCGGCACAGTTCTCAGATCAGAGGCTTTTGCTCCTGCCAATCCGTAGTCTTGCCGGAACCTTTGCCTGGGTTACATCACCCTATGTGTTGCGCCGCCTCGCTCGTGATATAGAAGACACACAGATCACTCCTCCAACGGTGCCTATTCCCAATATTCAAGAGACGGATGCCTGTGCTATTGTGGCAAACACTCAATGCAAGGTTGAGATAGATACGAAAGTCTATCTTGAAGACCTCGACCTCAATGCACATACTAACGAGGATTTCACTGAATGGACAAAGTGGATCAGTAAAAGAGTATTCCCGAATGATACCGTCTGGCAACAGATGCTACTTGAGCGTGCGTGTATCGTTCACGATGATGTCTTCAACTTCATGATCGACACCGCTACCGAAATTACTGCACGCATTAAGCTGAGAGAGGATGCGAAAACGGTACAGGATGGTGGTCTCTGGTATGAGGAGGCACTACCAACCGAAACCATTCTATCAGGGATCGTGCTTGTCACTCCTATGAAGGCATCAGGTATCACATCCGAAGAAGTGTTCAAGCTTCTCAACGGGCTTACAGGAAAAACACTCCAATTTGGCGGAAAGGCAACCGTTGGGCGTGGTATGTGTCGAGTGCGACTGACAGAGGAAGGAGCATAAGCGATGCAAACGCGTGACCAAAAATACGCTGCCACCGTGTACGAACAAGTCACAAAAATTAAGAAGGAAGAGGAGAAACACTACAAGAGATACGGTGCAATGGCCCATAAGCTCCCTGTTCTCATTCGCACTGCAGGATTAGCACAAGCGTTAGAGTTCGTTAATTCGCGCGGCAAAAAAGAGCAAAAGCAATTGCTCAATGATCTAGCGATAACGATTGAGCAACAAGATACTTCAGCTCTGCTAAACCGTGCAAGACGTTCAGAACTGAGTGCCTATATACGCCTGACGCAGCAAGTCATGGCGGCACTACTCTGGTACAAACGTTTTGCCCAGTCAGTATTAGGTGTTGATCCAAGTGAAGCTACAGAAACTACGTTAGAAGATGAGGATGAAAATGATTGATCTTCCTAAACGTCCTACAAAGATACGGGAAAAATTTCCAGAATATGTAAGAAGTGAGCTAGAGACACACGCAGGAGTATGGCTCGATAAGTACATAGCCGAGCAGGATCGTACAAGTACCGATAGCCGTCGAGACCTCATCAAAGAAGTTTCTGCACTACCCATTCCAACAGCATATAAAGCTTATTACGAGCGATGGGAAAAGCTGCTAAAAGAGAGCGGAGCGCAGATGCGTGAAGCTCTGGTCAAGGGGCGGATGATCGTGGGGCAGGGTGACGAAAGCGTAGTAGAAACATCAATCAGCTTGCATCATACCTACGGTGTTCCTTATATTCCTGGAAGTGCTCTTAAAGGACTGGCAGCTAACTATGCGCGTCAGCGGCTCGGAGAGGATTGGCAACCAGGTAGTTCTGCATACAAGGTTGTCTTTGGTGATACTGACGACGCAGGCTATATCACCTTCTTCGATGCCCTGTATATTCCTGACACCGGACACGGAAGACAGGCACTTCACCCCGATATTATTACTGTGCATCACCAGAAATACTATCAAGGTGGTGAAGCACCGAGAGATAGAGATAATCCCATTCCAGTACCATTCCTCAGTGCTACAGGGACTTATCTGATTGTGTTGGCCGCACCAGACTTACAGCCCAGGAATGAGTGGATTGCCCGTACATTTGACATACTGGAGCATGCACTGAAAGACCTGGGCATTGGAGCTAAAACCTCCAGTGGCTATGGGCGCATGAAATTACTTCCACCTCGTGTCGATCCTGAAATGAAAAAAGCTGAGGGCTACAAGCGAGAAATTGAAGCAATGAAGGATTCTAATGTTCCCAACCAGATAAATAGCTACCATCAGAAATGGCAACAGCTCAAATCTCAAGAGGCACGCGTGCTTCTCGCTGAAGCCATTATTGAGAAAGTGCGAAAAGCGGGACGAGAGAAAGCCTCCTCTGAGAAAGCATGGTACAAAGAGTTGCTAGCGTTTGTAGATGGAACAAATATGTAAATTACTCAAATAGCAGGTATAGAGAAGGTAGTAGAAAGAGAATATGTCATGCAAGCACAGTTAATCCTTGTTGGCGGGCGACCTATGCCAAACATGCTTACAATCCTTCATCAAAAGCCCGATATTATCGTAGCTATCGTATCAAGGGACAGAGAAGAGGAAATCCCATATTTAAAAAGTGCCGTGCAGGAGCTTTTGAAAGATTTAAAACTTGATTGTGCTATAGATACATCTTTCATAGTAGATGCATTTAATTTGGCAGAGATCAAATCTGCTTGCGAAAGCGCACTGGAAAAGTATCAAGAGGCTAATTGGTTATTCAATATCACCAGTGCCACAACAATTATGAGTATAGGTGCTTATGAAATCGCACAAGCACATACTGAACGTGTAAAATGGTGGTATCTTGACACAGCGCACACAAGCATTGTAACTCCTCTGGGAGGTGAGAAGAATGAAAAGCTCTTTGAAATAACGGTTCAGAAATATTTAACTGCTTCTTACTGCGCTCTTGAGAATGGAGATATGGAAGATTATCGAATCATTCACGAAACACGATGGCTGCCATTTGCTCAATCCCTAGGCAGAGGCCGTCTATCAACACCCAAACTCAAAGACCTTTTAAGGATTATACGTGATATTAATAGGGCTGAGAACCGACAGATTGCTCAGTTTACCCCACAGATATATGATATAGAGAAATTGTCTGATGAAACTCTAAAAATGCTAGAAGAAGCCGCGAATGTTGGTATAGTAGATAACTGGTATACAAATGATACGCGTTGTAGTTTTCGACTGACAGAACCGCAATACAAATTCCTCGACGGTACTTGGTTAGAAGTTTATACTTGGAAGGCGATACAACAGACTGGTATATTCACTGACTACGAATGGGGTAAGAAGATTAAAGATAGGTACAATAGATGGAACCAGCTCGATGCCGCCATGATCTACAAGGCCCAATTGCTTATTGTAGAGTGCAAAACTGGTAGTGAAGCATTTCAGTCTAAGACATTTCAAACACTAGAGTCAATCTCGAACGCTCTAGGTAGAAATTTTGTTACCAAATTATTGGTTACAAGCCTACCTGTAACTGATGACGATGTAAATTCACGTGCGAAAAGTTCAAGTATCTTCATCATTCAGAAAGACGATTTGCCAAATATAGAAACGAAGTTGATAAGCATAGCAAAAGGGGACAGGAGGTTATAGCATGCTCATACTCAACTTCACCCACCCACTCACACCCGAACAATGCTCACAAATTGAATTACTCGCCAACACACGCATAACAGATATTCACACAATTCCTGTCCAGATCGACCAATCCGAACCGCTCGAACCGCAAATCACCGCCATCATCAACTCCATCTCTCTATCATCCGAAGAGTGGCAAACTCTCCCACTCCTCATCAACCCTCCCGGCTATGCTCCAGCAGCATTCGTCCTCCTCGCCGAACTACACGGGCGTATCGGCCATTTTCCCACGCTCATACGTTTACGACCCAAACCAGGACCCGTAATTGCCTATGAAGTCGCCGAACTGCTCAACCTCCAGACCGTCCGCGAAGCAGCACGTAGACGAAGGTGATATGATAGACACAGGGTAGATACTCTCACAATGTATATAAATAAAGGTAGAGCAACGCATCTTGGACTCGTGGACCCTGCACCTTCTACAACAAGCAGCACAATTCTTTGATGACAACAAAACACAGGTATATCTAACAGGTGGCTCGATTCGTGACACCCTGCTGAACGAACCCTGCACCGATTGGGATATCGTCATCGACGGTGACGCACCTTCCCTATCACGCAAACTCGCCAACAAGCTTGGTGGCTCTTATACTCATATGCATGCGAAAGCCAATCGCATCACCGTCAAGCACAATAACCAAAACATCATCTTCGATATCTCTCCCATCCAGGAGCATTCCATTGAGGCTGATCTGCAACAGCGCGACTTCACTATCAACGCGATTGCTGTTCCTCTTACAAATGCAGTTCGCTCCTTTATAGAAGGCAAACCACTCCCGCTCATCGACCCACTTCATGGAGCCGGGGACCTTGAGGCACGCTGTCTGAAAGCCGTCAACGACACTGTGTTCAAGCAAGACCCTTTACGGATGCTTCGCGCGGCTCGCTTCATGACCCGTTATAATTTCACACTCGATGACCACACGAAATACATGCTCAAGCGCGATGCCGCCTTTTTATCAAACTCTGCTCCCGAGCGTATTCATGCGGAACTGTATGCTATCCTGGAGCCAGATGGTGCTACCGAGCGTCTCCACTTCCTTGACGAATATGGACTCTTCACCACACTCTTGCCCCAATTCATCCCCGCGCGCGGCATGGCACAGCCAGCACTCCACCACTGGGATGTGCTGGAACACTCGATTGAAACCGTTGGGGCACTCGAACGCCTCGCGACAACACTTCATCAAACACCACAAGAGATACGACATACACCTCTGGATGGAGGGCGAGGCGATCTTGTAGAAATACAGAGCCTGCTTCACGAAGCTGAGCAGCAAAATCTTTTCCAATACGCAACTCTCACATCGCCAGAAATGAAGATGGCGGCACTTCTGCACGATATTGGTAAGACCGTGACATATGCGGTAAGCGCGGAGGGGAAGATTACCTTCTATGGGCATCCACAGGCAGGTGTGCCATTGGTACAAACCGTTGTCAAAAGGTTGAGCTTGAGCACACAGGACCGCCGCTTCATTCAACAGGTCGTCGCCAACCACATGCGTCCTGGTCAACTGAGCCATGATGTAGTGACGCAGCGGGCCGTTCGTCGTTACTTCGTCGATCTCGGTCCGGTAGGTATCCAGGTCGCGCTTGTCTCACTAGCAGATCACCTCGCTATGCGAGGCCCAGAGCCACTTATCGAAGCCTGGGAACATCATCTCGCTACCGTTCGCCTTCTGCTCACACGCTACATTCGTGAGCGCGAGGTTATTCTTCCACCTCGCCTTCTTCAGGCAGAGGAATTGATGCATAAGCTCAATTTAGAACAGGGTCCCCTCGTCGGCCAACTTCTTGAATATATTGCTGAGGCGCAGGCAGACGGTATGATCTCCTCCAAGGATGATGCCTTTTGGTTCGCCCAAGATAAATTGGAACAAATTACCGCATCCATGTCCACTAAGCCTAGTTGACAACCATGCGTCCATGACGTACCATTACAGTGGCTTTAGATGGAAGGGCGGCACTTCGTGCTCGTCAACACCCTGTACAGGGCATCTCAGCTATCCCTACAGTCTGTTTGGAGAGAGTTGTGAAGACGATTGCCGTATTCTACCAGGGGCGTAAGCAAGAGACTTCGAGTGTTGCGGCCCAACTTGCCCCAACACTGCAAAAGCAGGGCTATGAGGTTCGCATCATCGACATTCGAGGAGAGGGCGAAAATGTCGAAGACACCTCACTACGAGGGTGCGATATGGTTATTGTACTAGGTGGCGATGGCACCATTTTAAATGCCGCTCGCGTCTGTTCATACCTCGGTGTTCCTATATTAGGCGTCAACTACGGACGTGTGGGCTTCCTGACAGAGCTAGAGCCAGACGAACTTTCGTCAGAAATCCACTACTATTTGCAACGAGACTCGTCAGTATGGATCGACAAGCGTGCTCTACTCTACGCCGTTCTTGAGCAGGATGGACACACGGAAGAGTTTCTCGCGCTGAACGATATCGTGATCGCTCGTGGCACATGGCCTCGTGTGGTACACATGAAGATATGGATAGACGACCACCATTACAGCAACACCTATGCGGATGGGATGATCCTCTCGACCGCAACGGGATCAACCGCTTACAACATGGCGGTTGGTGGACCATTATTGCATCCACAGGTGAAGAGTAGTGTACTCACGCCCATCGCACCGCACCTGGCGTTAGACCGCGCACTGGTCCTACAGCCTGAGGCCAAAGTGAAGATACAGATTTTCACGAACTCTCAACCTGGCGTCTTCTCTGCTGATGGACAGATGAACCGCGAGATTCAAGATGGTGCGACCATCACCGTTCAGAAGAGCGACCATGAGGCCCAATTTCTTAGACGAAGACCAGCAACGTATTTTTATCAAGTTATTACTCAAAAGTTAATTAACGACAGTACACAAGCAACCAAAGACGACCATGCTACTTGAGTTACGCATTAAAGACTTCGCCATTATCGATAGCCTACACCTACGCCTGAACCGTCTCTTCAACGTCTTCACAGGCGAGACCGGTGCAGGCAAATCTATTATCATCGACGCGGTAAACACTCTGCTCGGCGGCAAGATCGGCGCCGATTTTGTACGTGCAGGCTGCGAACGCGCCACCGTCGAGGGTGTTTTCTCCATCGATCCCTTACCGCCTGTCAACCCGGAATGGCAACAATTCGATGCCTCGGCAGATGGGCACACAAACGGAACGCTATTCGATGGACTCGACAACATCGAGAACAATCATTCAAGCGATGCGAACAGCGCAGACGCTCGCGTTGCACTCGCTGCCTTGCTCAGCGAATACGACATCATTCCTGAAGATGGACAGCTCATTCTTTCCCGTGATATCAATCGCTCAGGCCGAACCGTCGCACGCATTAACGGTCGTGCCCTGTCTCAGCAGGTACTTCAACAGGTCGCGAGTTGGCTCGTTGATATTCACGGTCAGAGCGAGCATATGAGCCTGTTGCGACCAGAGCAGCACGTCAACTTTCTCGACCGTTATGCCGAAACTCTTCCACTACGCGAAAAGCTGAGCGCGAAAGTGACCGAATGGCGCACAGCGCGCAAGACCCTGCAATCGCTACAGCAAAACGAGCGCGAGCAAATCCGCCGTGCTGAATTCCTGCGCTTCGAGATCGAAGAGATCGAAAAGGCCGACCTGCGTGTAGGCGAGGTAGAGGAGATGGAGGCAGAGCGCAAAGTCCTCAACAACGCGGAGCGGCTGCGTGAACTCTGCTCTCTTATCTATGGTTCAATCAAGGGGTCCGATATCGGCAGCGACGAATTCAAACCAGCCCTTGACCAACTCAGAGTTGCTCAAAGAAGCCTGGGAGAGCTTGTACGCCTCGACGACAGCATGGAAGAGCAGGCTGATAGTCTCGCGGAAGCTATCTACCATCTGGAAGATGTGGCCGCGAGTATCAGCAGCTACGAGTCCGATATCGAGGACAATCCACGCCGCCTGGCAGAGATTGAGGAACGACTCGACCTCATCTCTAAACTCAGGCGTAAGTACGGCTTCACTCTCGAAGAGATTCTGCAACGTGCCGTTGACGCTCAGGCCGAACTGGACACAATCACGAACCGCGACGAAATCATTGCACAACTTCAGCAGCAGGACGGACAGTTCCGCCGCGAGATTGGCGCGATTGCCCAGAAACTATCTACGCGTCGCACGAAAGCTGCGGAACTTCTCTCAGCCTCGATGGAAGAGCAACTCAACGATCTCAACATGCGCCGTGCGCGTTTCCAGGTCGAGATGACTCAAGTTCCCGATAAAGAGGGGATTCCCGCCAGCATCAACGACGAGCCAGAGCAGTTCTACGCCTGTGACTCTACGGGCATCGACCACGTACAATTTCTCATCGCGCCCAATCCAGGTGAGCCTTTCAAACCGCTTACCAAGATTGCATCCGGCGGTGAAACATCACGACTCATGCTCGCGCTCAAAACCATTCTTGCCGATGCCGATGCGACCCCAACGCTCATCTTCGACGAAATAGACGCTGGTATCAGCGGTCGCAGTGGTCAGATCGTTGGTGAAAAGCTCTGGCAACTCACGCGCAACCACCAGGTCATCTGCGTCACCCACCTGCCACAAATTGCCGCGTTCGCCGACACGCACTACAATGTCAACAAGCAGATTCTCGACAATCGCACCATGACCATCGTCAATGAACTGCGTCCAGAACAGCGTATACGCGAGGTCGCACACATCATGGGCGGCAACGTCACCGAATTCTCCATGAAGAGTGCCGAGGAAATGCTTGCCCGTTCATACCTCTGGAAAGAGACGAGAAAACAAGCGTGATATCGCAATTCATTGCATCTACACGGGTCTGCGATGTACCGCATTCTCGTAGGGGCGCGATTGATCGCGCCCGCGTTGCCACAGGGCACCGTGAGATCATCGCCAAATGCGGGCGCGGATCAATCGCGCCCCTACGAAAGAGGAGCATACATGACCTCGGTAGCTATTATTGGCGCGGGCATCAGTGGCCTCGCCGCCGCACACACGTTACGCGATGCAGGTCG
>JAABUQ010008796.1_pt1 | contig 13982 bp, 15 predicted proteins | sample 5560001 | NCBI WGS metagenome assembly JAABUQ01 (sample SAMN10711888, study PRJNA513371) | rock metagenome | isolation source: Antarctica rocks | place: Antarctica: Victoria Land, Finger Mt nord | collected 2015-12-18
CTCCCCCGCCAACTCCCTTAGCAACGCCGTTCCATACCCTCTCCCCCTATATTCCGGCCGCACGAACAGGTCTTCGAGGTAGACTCCTGGGGCGGCGCGCCAGGTCGAGTAGTTGGTGAAATATAACGCTATCCCCGCGCACGCGGGGGCGATGGTGTGAGCAGGGAGGGCAGGGTGGGTGTTGGGGGAGAATAGGAGGAGGGTTTTTGCGTAGGGGGTTGCACCGGCTGGGGGGAAGAGGGTTTGTAGTAGAGAGGCTTCGGTGGCGAGGACGGAGGAGGAGGCCTTTTCGTAGGCGGCAAGTTCTTGGATTAGGGAGAGGATGAGAGGGATATCTGAGGAAAGTCAGTCTAGGGTTGTGGTGAGGAGAGAGGGAAAGGAGGGGGGTACCGTCTGCAGCTGCATGACGGATTGTTGGTGGTGGGGTATGGGTAGTCGAGGACATGGTGGCGAGGACGATTGACCCCTTGGTAGGAGCAATGGTAGTGGGATGTAAGTGGGAGTCGAAGAAGTATTTCAACTTGAATGCAATTGGAGACGGTGAAGTAGAAAAGTGCAAATCAATCGCCGTTGGCCTTTCTCTGTTCTCCGCGATTTCAATGCCGGGTAGCACTTGAGAAAGGCCGAGTTGGCGGATGACTTCATCTCTTCATTTCTTGCTGAGGGGAAGAGATGGCGTAGAAGGCGAGGGAAACCTGATGATAGAAGTATAATGAACCGAAGTGATGAGTGAGTCAAACTGAATTCCAGTGGTCTAAGCTCTATCTATCTCTACTGCCATCGTGATGAAGACGAGCAGTAGCAAAAGAACAAAACGTCCTTGCCTCGAATGTCTCAAGACCATCATATGCAGCCTCCATGGCTAAGGCAAGAAATCGCGACCATGAACACCACATCCCCTTCTTTTCGTAAACCTCGGTATCATTTTTCGCGTGCAAGCCATGCCTCAGTGGAACGCCCAACAATTGAAAGAACTGCGTGTCACATTTCATCAGTGCCTCCAGTATTTCATTTTACTGCTCACATGTCTTCGTCCGAGAAGACCTCTTCTCCCTTCTTGCGCCTAGCCATGCGTTCCTTCTTCTTCTTCCGCAGTTCGGCAGACGACAGCTTGGCTTTCTTCTTGGTCGAGTCAATCTTGTTACCCATGGCGTCGAACTTCTCCTCTTCGTCTTCCTCGCCCTTGAGACGAGGGCCGGAACCTTGCCCGGACACCCAGTTGTGGCCTGAGGGGGTCATCTTGCCGTCCACGACTGCCCAGACCTAGAGACTGTATTAGCACATGCGATGATACATTGATAGAACTCGGAAAGAATACCTCTTCGGTCAAGTTCTGCGTGAATTCAGAGGAGTGGGTGATGATGATAACACCACCTCCGAACGACTTCAAGGCCTTTGATAGAGCTCCGAGAGAATCACGGTCCAGGTAGTTTGTCGGTTCGTCCAACACAATCAAGTGAGGACGTTGCCACGAGCAAGCAGCGAGCACGACCTTCACACGCTGACCACCAGAAAGACCGCGCATACGTGAGTGGGAGACCAACTCGGCATCGATGCCGAAGTTAGAGCAATGCTGTTCGATCTCCTTTCGCACCAAAGGTCGGAATTGGCCGCTTGCCAAAGCCTCCTTCTGGTCGACATCTGCCACCATCTTCTGATGCGAGACCAAAATCTCGCTACGTGGGATCCAGGCGTTGTCCGCTGTCATCATCGGTGTCCATCTCTCGCCCTTCTGGCCAACGTTCTCACCAAGAACAAATGAGCACTCATACTCATAAGAGTTCTTGAACTTTCTCCGCGAGTGGATGCCAATTACTCGTCGCTGTGTCCCCTCAATCCTATAAATTCTATCCATAGCCTTCTCATCTTCGTTGGTGACAATCTTATTGGCACGGTCCATTGTCTCACGATCTTCACCGGTTTGGAATCGCCATTGGATATACTCTGACGGGGTCAAATCGAGATGGTGATCAATATGAGCGAATGCGTGCTGCTTAATGTACGCGATTCGAATATTCTCGTGTGTGTAAACATCACCGATGGTCGGAATGAGCTCGCCAGTGAGGACATTGATCAAAGTAGACTTGCCAGCACCGTTGGGACCGATGACAGCAATACGCGAGCCAAGAGAGCACTGGAAGGTAATGTCCGAGATCTGTGGCTTCGAAGTGCCAGGGTACTGGAAAGACATGTTGGTGACTCGGACGATGGCTTTAGCCTTCGTCTTTACACCCTCAAGGAAACCAGGCTCAGGGAATTTGAACTCCATCTCCGAAGCACTGAGCTCGTAATAAGACTTCGCAGATGGCACCTTCTTCACGAATTCGCTCAGGTTTCCTCGGTATCGGTGGAGCTTGAAGCGCTCGTAGTGGATAACATGCTGGATCACATTGTTAAGGAATTTGCTGTCATGCGAGACGATGATGGATGTGCAGGGCGAATTGATGAGGTAATCCTCAAGCCATTTGACATTCTTTACATCCAAATGGTTGGTAGGCTCATCGAGAAGCAGAATATCGGGGGCTTCGAACACGGCACGGACCAAGGCCAACTTCATCTTCCAACCACCCGAGAGGGAAGTGATGGGGCCTTCGAATTGCCCTCGGAAGAAGCCAAATTCTTCCAATTTGGTCTCGACGTCAGGCTGTGAGATAGTTAGACCAACCTCGCGGAGCTTCTTTATTGTCCACCCAATGACAGTGAGCTCAGTGTCAGCGGAGTCAAGGTCATGCTCCACGAACACAGTCTTTACCTCATCCTTCTTGGGGAAGCCCTCAACTTGCTCATTGTTGATAGCACGCATGAGTGTAGACTTGCCAGAGCCGTTAGGACCGAGAAGACCGTAACGTTGTCCGCGCTTGAGCCGAAGATGTGTTTGGTTCAGTAGGATCTTCGCACCGTAAGCCAGATTGAATTGGCAGTTGCAAAGATCCTCGCCCTCCTCGTCGTCTTCCTCCTCCTCCGCCTCGTCAGCCGCACCGGGTGATGCCCGTTTCCGCAAAGCATCGGCCAAGGATCGGGAATCCTTGTCACCGATGATTGCGGTGATGTATGGGAGCGTGTTCTCAACCCAGTCGGCCGAGTCGTTGTCCTTCTCATCGATGAGCTGGCCGGCGATCGCAGAGATATAGTCTATGACAGGTCTAAATTTGTGGACAGCATCTTTGTGTGAAGGCTCGAGGATCTGCTTGAGGACAGCAGAGACAGTTGAGATATCTCCCGCATGTGAGACTTCTGGAATTTTGCCGTCCTTCACATTACCGACTCGGACCAACGTGTCGAGACCTTGCTTGGTCTTTTCACGAGCCTCAGGATCAGCTAGATTCTCATAGTTCTTCGTAAGAGCTGGCATTAGTTTCGGCAAGAACGCAGCCACGATGTTGGGGTCCTCCACGAGCTTGCACATGTTATCCACAATGACTGCGGACTTGCGCTTGACAGCTGTCTCGCGCTCTGCAAGACCACGATCAAGAAGCGGCACCATGATAGCTAGTGTCGGCTCGTGGACGTCGGTTACGAAGGTGGTAGCACCAAGAAGATGTACGGTCTCAGGAACGTTCTCTGGCTTAGCGATACACTTGATGAGCTCCGGAATGAAGCGGTCGATGTCCTTATTCACGATCAGGTTGCAGACTTTCTCCATTGTGCCGTATGCAGCCTTCTTCACTTCGGCCTTGGTGTCCCACATAGCCTCCGAAACGACTGGGATCAGATCTGGCACGCGGAATGCTAGTTGGGCAGGAGCACTCTCAACAAGTGCCTCGATGCACTGGAGACAGGACATCTTCTCGGGCCATTTCTGTGCTGTTCGAATGGAGTTGGTGATGTGTGGAATGAGCGACTTCACGCCATTGGGGTTGATAGCTTTGGCGATCGCAAGGGCTGCGGCTTGCGCTGCAGTCTTGACCGGAGTCATCTTATCGCCGACAGCTGCGAGAGTAGGTGGGAAAAGTACAACCAAGTAGGGTTCGACATTTGGGGATATTGATGAGTGCTGAGCAATAGCCTGAATTGTTGCCAGGCCTCGTTCCCGGGCTCCTGCATCCTTCTTGTTGGCCAATTGCTTCTTGAGGACTTCCACTGCTCTGCGCAGGAATTAGCAGCGGACTTGATGTGATCGCTCGTTTGTGCGACCGTAGCAAAGCCCGCCTTCGCCCGTAAGGAACGGAGCGAAAGGACACAAGTAAACTTACTTCGTAGGTGCATCATGCTCCTCAATAGGACCATTTATAAAGGTCGCGATGTTGCCAGCAGCAGCGCTCGTCTCATCCGCGGTCTTTGAGATCGTGAGCTTGTTGAGGAGCTCATCGAGCACAAGGACCGACTTCTGGTTTTCGCTCTTAGTGTTGGCGGCATTTGATGGCACGGAGTCCATAGCGTCGACTGATGGCATCGCGTACGATGATGTGTATGGGTATGATTTTTAGATGTAGTAGTGATGAATAGTGGAAGGTGGACAAGTAGTCAGCTGAAAATTTTGGTGGGGGTGGTCTTTGTGACACCAGGCCTGCGCAAGTCCTGCGAATGGCAAGCTGCGCTCTATGATGGCTCTCGATCTATCGCAGGAAAGACTGCAGTATATCACAAACGACGCGGTCTATGAGTAGAGGACGAGGTGGTAGAGAGGCAAGAGGAGGGGGATGTTGAGGATGGAAGAGTTGAATTCGATGTGCGATTCTTATGTGGAAGATTTTGTTTATTCATGAGCTAAGCTTATTACGGACTAGTGACTCAATTCTTCCGCATCGTCACCGCTTTACTCATCGTCCTTCGATCTCCCTCTGGGTATCAAAGGCATCACTTCGCTTGGTCGCCCCGCTCGCCACAGTACATTTACTGCCTATTCATCCACGGCCCGTGCGCAACAACTATTATCAGTGAAAACCGTTACTTCAAGGAAAGCGTTGTCCCAAGTGGTGTGATAAAGGCTTGTGAGGACGTTCATAGGACGGTCAAGATCAGGACCTGGCCGCCCAGATGCCATTGCCGCCTTCGTCGAGCATCACCGGATGCGCGTGCATAAAGATAATTATGGAGGAGACCGCTTATTCAAGACAGACGCTCTCGTGAGCATTGTCGAGACGATTCTATCGACACACCAGCGAAGACGAGGTCATGTCGTCGTTGCCTTCCTTGAACGTCGCCGACGCCTCGTGTATAACGACGCTTATCATGAAAACCGCTGTGTTAGGTCAAGTGCTATCCCGAGTACTTTCGTCTGTGAAGACTATTGCTCTCTCATCATATGACGGCAAAGACGAGGACTTGGTTTCTTAAATGCTATTGCCTCCTAGATCTGCTATTACAGAATCTTCGTGCGTAACGACGATCATTGTGGAAACCGCTGAAAGAAGGCAAGCCTTCCAAGCTACCTCTCGCGCGGGAAAAGCTGGCTGGTGCCGGTCTTCTCCATGCCCGAACACCCATAGACGGTAGAGATTGCCTGAGTGAGTTCTGCTGCTGAGTTACTCCTTCACTGTACGTAGGGCTATTCGCCTATTCAAGGCACCCGGTGTTGCGCCTGCATACCGACGATACTTTGGGTCCTGCTTATGGTCAGTAAGTCGGTGGATGCTTATCATTGCATCTGCCTTTTAGTGTTTCTATCCTTAGGCCTAATGATCGTATGTCCTTGTCGACGGATCTCTTTCTAGCCCGTGATGGAAGAGAGGAACTGCAAAGCCTCCTGGAAGCATTTGCGCTTCCCCAACATTTCGAAGAGTATAAAGAGACCATATCAAGAGTCTCTCAAAACACTCGTCATCTTGTCACTAATGTGCAAGTTGTCTTACCCAGATGGAAAGCAGCTTGCCAAGAGCCCGGGAGAGTGTGCATGCCACCGAAAGGGGTAATATCCCCATCCGAAATGCAAGTCCGGACCTTGAAGATGCAGGTCATGGTCAGATTGTGCGCACATCCTCGGGCTCCACTTTCCAACCCATTGGGTACTTACACTAATAACTATAGATAATCGTAGCATTGATTCTATAACACTTCTCTACCATCCGTCACCAGCGTTGCTGCTAAGAGGCAAAGATACATCGGATTCATCCACGCCACCTCTATGCTAGCTTCAGCTTCTTAACCCTCAAGAAGTGGACCAATGCGTCGCATCAAGATCCTCAGATCTCATCGACAGCCCCCCATCCCACGTGCTACAACTTCAAGGGACAATTCCCGTTTTGGATAGGTTTCGGACAGGGCGCTGGAGAGCATGTATCGCATTCACTTCCCCTGCACCTACATGTCGAGCCGGATAATTTTGGGCTGGTGGAGTCAGCAAGGAAGGTGGCTAGAGTCATTATAAACTTTGTCTATGCCATCTCTTTTGTAGCAGGGGCGATACGAATAGCAATAGGTGGAGAAGCGAAGGGTTGAAGTGGGAAGGGTCTCAAGGGAAATAAATGATGGTGCGTATTTAGTATAAGGAAAGGAAAAGGAACTACTTAGCTGTGTACGAGAGATTGATGGGTTCCAAGACAAGAAACAATAATGAGCCAGGCTGCGAAGGAAAACAAAGTGAGACCTGCCAAATTTTAACGAGGATGTATTGCCTACTCTCCAACGTCCCTTTGGTACAAAATTAGATACACACGTTAGTTAGCAATGCCTGAAGCAATGCGGTGGGTATTGTACAAGGTTGCAGAAGCAGAGACAACTTGATCCCTGTGTCACCAACAAGATTCCTTAGGTTTTCCAAATTTGTCCTGGAACCTTTGTACAAGCGATAAGTGTTTCGAGCAGGAAGCGCCGACAGGGGAAAGTGTTCGACGTAGCATGCCAAATTCGCTCAAGATAGCTTGGGCGTATGCATGAAACATCATGTTAGTGGACACACCTGAGTAGCTAACATATGCGCAGAGAATCACATTTGGCTGATAAATCCTCGCAGGTTTAGAGTATAGAGCGCTGTAATCCTTACCTCTTCAAAGGGAATAATATCTGGTGCTTTCGGTGCTCATTTGGTAAGTGTTGGACACAGGTATACAGCCCGGGAGGTCCAGTGGGCAGTGACAATCAGTCGTTTCAGAGGCTGCCGCTAGGAAACATGCCATGCTTCTTCAGTCTGGATTCTGAGGGACAGATGTCGACACGGGAGGCGATGATGTGTGTTCGTGAGCAAAGGCGGAGTATCTCTAAAGGGTTCCAAAGCGTGGAAAATGGAAAGAGGGAAGGCGCTCCACGGCTCTCCATTCTTAGGGAACATGCGTGTGGAGCCCCCTATTTTTCCCGTGCATTCACCGATGTAAAAGAGGGGAGCTCTATACATTGTCTTCTAGCGCCTTTGGAGCCGTACTTTACCCGAGTTTTAGATCGTTTTGAGACTGTGTGATAAATGGGTTTGAATCCATCCCTCTGTTTCACTCTTTTCAGCCGGTAGTTAAGTAGCTCGCAGTGTAACAGATGAAAGCGTCTCCTCCTTCAAATCAGTAGGGGCGAGTCTTTCAATCAGAAAGTTCCCTTCTTATCACTTCATAACAAAGTGAACTCACTCGAAAGGGAAGATGGGGGACGACGTTCATGGTGAGAATAGCATCCGACTACCAGGCTTTGGCCTTGGCCTTGCAGCGAGAGAAAATATCAGTCTCAAATTTCCCATTGCGGTGACAGAGGATCGATACTATGAGTATGTGGCTCCTATCAAAGGCACTTAAATTCGACAATGTTAATTTACTGTGTCAGTGAGAGTACTGGTGCACCATTGTTGAGTCTGCGGGAATACAACATGATGAATTTTATGAACCTGGTGACAGATAAGCCAGATTGGGAAAAGAAGTGCTTCGATGAGACTGTCACCAAGAAGTGGAAAAGCGAGGCTGCTGCCACCCCGGACTGGGGTTTCTCAGACAAGATGGCTAACTGGGTTCGTATTAACCTTTCCTGCTAGGTCTGCTCTTTTACAGCTATGCCCACGAAGTTGCTCTTTCAGAATCTCCGAACGAGATAATACATCAATCAGACTAACATCAAGATAGTGCGTGGAGGAACTAAAGTACAAAGCCGAAGTGTACAAGACCATTGCTTGCGTCGAAACTTTAGACGGTGTCTGGAAATCGGACATTATTGTACCAGAAGATCTCAAGACCGCCTTGCAGAAAGCAGTGGCGCCTCTCGAAAACGTTCTAGACAAGGAGAAGGATTGGCACCCCGGCTCTAATGAGCAAGTGTTGGATCTTGTCCATCCATCAGTGTATTCCCTCGTCTACGGACAGACAAAAATTCTACCGAACGATACATGCGGACTGGATGACTGTGTGGAACAATGCGGAAACGGTGTTACACTTCAGGAGCAGACAAAACCAGAAGTACACGATGCATTTGCGTGGTCAGAGACTTACCAGTGGCTACCTAGCGAGTTTGAGACGCCGGATAATACTGATGATGTCAAGTATTTTTTATCCAATTGACAACATCTTTTCTCAATGCACTGACTATTCTGCTCCAGAATCACCAGTTACATCAACAACCTTCATCCCCAGAGAAACAAGGATCTCTACTCCGTCGTTGAACGAGTCGTATCCAAAGCAATCCCGCTCTGGGATCGCACCCTAACGCCACTGTTGGCAAACTATACTGTACCACCAAGGATAAACCTGGAAGCCGGTGGCTTTTTGGTGAAAGATGAACGCTGGCAAGAAGAGGACGAGGCAGCTGAAGACTACTATGACCGATTAGATGCGTGGAGAGACAATATACAGATCAACTACCCCGAGCCCGGAGACTTTAAACCTCCAGCAGAAAGACTAGAACATCCTCACAAAGGCAGCATAGCCTCACCGGACCTTCATCCTTCATTCCAACTTCGAAGATTTTCAAAGATGCAGATCATAGTCAAGATCACTTCGGTTGAACTTACACCAGAGAAACCTACCTACCCAGGTGGGAGCTGGCACGTCGAAGGCAAAGCCAACGAATCAATGTAAGGATTTCTCCTTCTCTTGAACAAGCAAACCTAATTCTCCCACCTATACACAGCTGCGCAATAGCCCTCTACTATTACTCAAATCACAACATCTCCGACTCTTCTCTCTCTTTTCGCGTCCGCACTGATAGCGGCATTAACCTTCCCTATGTGCAAAATGATTTCAGAGCTTTGGAGATAGTCTGCGGATTCCAAAACGAGGGCCCAGAGGTTCAAGACCTTGGATCCGTCCTCACACCTGAGAATCGTCTACTTACCTTCCCTAACACCATGCAACACCGTGTCGGGCGCTTCTCCCTCGCAGACCCTACCAAATCCGGACGCAGGAAAATTCTGGCGCTGTTCTTAGTTGATCCACATATCCCAATTATTGGGACGAAGAACGTGCCATGTCAGCAGCAGTCGTGGTGGCGTGAGTGCGTGCAGAACACAGGAAGACTTGGAACATTGCCAATGGAGATTCGGGACCATATCTTCGGGTTTGTCGAGTGGCCTATCTCCCTTGCGGAAACCAAGAAGCAAAGAGAGGGTTCGTTGGACGAGAGAAAGTATTTGTACGTTTTCCAATCGTCCAATGATTGCTGCGACTTCTTGAGCCCACAGCCCACAGCGAAGACCACATTGTGCTCATCCCATGCGTGACTAAAATGAGAATCCGCTGACCAGAAGCCCGCACGCAGCGTAACAAAACATCACGACATGACAGAGAGATGAACCTTCAGTGTAATGTCCTATTTCCTATACCCCTACACTGCTCTGCGTTTCTACGATTCTGACTAACACCGTCCTCAGCTCTGCGAACATTGAATCTTCACTCCGAAATGCTCTGAGGCTGAGGTAGCAAGGTCGAAGCTCGCTAGAGAAGCACACAGAAATTGGTCGACACAAGCTAGGCATGATGTGCATGATGCATCACGATATCATGGCTATTTTTGCTTAAGCGTCGTGTTTGCAAGGACTCGGGGATTGCTGTATTTTAGACACAAAGACGTGCAAGATCAACTCGCGTCCGCAACAGCGATGTTCGAATAGTATTTGCAACTACAGGTGTTCGGAATTAACATAAGATTGTGACCAACCCACGGACTTATATGCGTGGTTCTCTTTTCTTGAAATCAACACTGATCACTGTGCGAAAAACGCGCGTGGTGCACCATAAATGACCATCAATGCGTTGATGCTGCGTCAGAAAGGAAACATGCTCCATACGCAGATGTTCGCAATTTGGACTGGCCTCAAGGGAGGCTCAGCGAAAAGTTGTTTGATGAGTACCTTGCACTTTACATTTATGACCCGGTACGGATACCTTGAGGAGGATGTCATGGTTGAGGCATGAATCTCGTTGAACCATCAATCAACTGATTATATTCACTATTCAATTATACTGTCCTAATCAGGTAATATCGTTAGTTGAAGCTCCAATTACTAATTATATCTAGTTGATTGACCATTCAACGAGATTCATGCCTCAACCATGACATCGAGGCTGATCAAACTCAAAATTTCCAACTCTTTCTATAACCAATTCGTAAGTCGTAAATAGATGTGCCATATCAAGCGCAGAGCCATTAGAGGCTGTGAACCTCACGGCATCGGTAAGCTGGCTTATAGTCCAACATATTGCGCGAAACATAACATCGTCCCCGGAAATCATATGGATCAGGTCGTAAGCTGCAACACACTTGGGTGCTAAGAATTGAGTTTCTCGTTTGAAACATCTCGACATCGTTCTCTCGCGTAAAGAGAGACGTGTTGGAGCATGTTGAGCCATGCCGTCATTGTTTCTTCTATATATGCCTTACGTTCTGCTTATTTCTCTTATATGTTATAACAAGCACCTCTCTACATTCTCCAAGTGGAACTCGGTTTTGGACGTCCACTTTCTCTTTGCGCTGTCAAGTCCATGCTCTTCTTGTACTGAAACATCACTGCTTCATCGTGTTGCTCACTAACCATTGAAATGCATTCAACGTATTCTCTTCTCGTGGCTCTGGCGGCTTTGTGCAATCTCGCAGCTTGCGCAGGCCTAAAGCGATCCTCAAAAGCATCCTTATCGCTCAATCCCGTTGTCTGCCCGACAACAAAAGCTCACACCACACACACCCGCCGCCAACGTCGACGTCGATATGTACTGGAATACCTGCTGTGAAGGTAGCTCAACTCATTTAACTGCGCACAGCACCTCCTCGACTACCTCCGATATTCCGATCCTGTCCGGCGTGACGCGCGTCAGCTTGAAAATCAATGCCCTCCCTGGTGACTGCCTCCTCAACTTCTACAACTCGATCAACGGCTATGGATACTCTCCCGGTACCACATATTCGCCTGGGAAGGGCGAACCTGGGAGCTGCGTGGTAGGTTTCATGCCATTCTCTCATTTCTACACCCGAAAGTCGTAATGCTGACACAGAGAACAACAGCCCTTCCCTTGGTACGACACTCCTCATCTCCACCAACCATCACTTGGCCCAGAGGATCCAGGCTTTGTCGCCCGCATGATCAACGTTACCTGTGGGCAGGTGGTGGTGGAGAATTTCCAGCGAAAATTGGTGAAAGGCGCCGTGGTGGCCTAGCCTTGAGATCGGTTTGCACGGATAATAAGCATGATATATAGCGAGAGAGTGTCTCCTGATGAAGTCGAGCACTTTGGCGTCGTAACAACCGTCTGCTACTACACCCTTGATAATTGTCGAGAGTCAATCCGACAAATTTCCCACCTACAAGGTCATTGTCATTGTAATTAGGATGGACAATTATTTCCGGCCATGCATGCATCTAGCTCCCCATCTTTCCGTCTTCATACGCATAGCCGCTCATGCTCTGTGCAAGGTTGCTCCTCAAAGAATCGTCTTTCGAGCCATTGGAACATCACAATGGAGCCGATCAGAGGGATTCGGAAGGCTGATCAACTTCGTTCTTGCCCGGATTTCCGTTCTGTTGCACAGTACAGCAACTTTCCTTTTCCATACTCTGATCATTATCCCTTCGATGTTTTGCTCGAAGAGTAAAGACGCTTCAAGCACCAAGCCACAGAGATCGGTAGACTAAATCCACTGCCGCCAAAAAGTAGCGCTTCGTATTCACCCCTCTCTTTCCCCACACTTCCCACCTCATTCCCACTCCACTTGAATACCAGATATCAATCTACACTATACAAGGCCACCAGCACAACAATGTCTCTCAACGTCCTCGCTCGTCTGCAAAATTACGCAGAGCCTGCGCTCTACATTATCGTCGCATTATATGGTTAGACATCCCTCATTCCACGTCACATGGTATACTCACTACCAAACAGGCGTTTTGCTTATAATACTGGAGGCGGTGACATTCCAAACCAGCCCTCTGGAGTTGCTCAATCGAGCGAAAGTCAAGCAGCGGGTTTTCGAGAAGTTCTGGAATAGGCTGAGTACGTTCTTCCATCTTCTAAGTCCACGCGTTCGTTAGTACCTCTCCACCTCCATTCCCCAGACGTTTCAACTACAACCATCCACCATGAAATCACCCAAGCCTCTCAAGTGCGTTCGTAAAATCCTAGTACCAAATACAAAGAAAGAGAGCGAGCTAGAAGAAAGAAAATCACATGTCCCACGAAACGTAAATCTTATCCTCTAACCCCCCCTCTCAGACAAACAATTCTACGCCAAAGAATCCACCACCCCCCTCCCTTCCCTCATGTCTACCGTCTCAGGCACCGTTCTCGAAATCGGTCCGGGGAGCGGAAATCAACTTCCCCGCTACACGCCCTCGCAAATCACAAAGATTTACGGGGTCGAGCCTAACACCTCCTTGCACCCAGATTTACGGGAGAACGTGAGGAAGCTGGGTCTGGAGGAGAAGTATGTGCTCGTTGGATGTGGAATCGAGGATGTGGAGGGGTTGAGGAAAGCGGGGGTGCCCGATCAGGGGTATGTGGATCAGTGAAGTTCATCTTGTCAAGTCAGCGTGGGAGATGATCGAACGGATCTCTTGGGCATGTCTGCAAACGTGGCTTGGTGCCGGTATGTGTACCAAGAATCGAGTGCTGACTCCGAGTTCTATGTAGGGTGGACACGGCAGTCGTCGTCAACGTGCTCTGCAGCGTCCCCGACCCACAGTCCGTATGCAACGGCGTTTACCGGGTGCTGAAGAAAGGCGGCGTGGCGATCATCTTCGAGCATGTTGCCAGCACCGACTTGATCTCCAGAGTCGTGCAGGGTATGTCCGATTCCTCCTCTGAAGCGAATCATCCGTCCTCAAATCCTTCCATGTCTACCGTTCCCCCCCAGAGCCCCCACCCTCCTCCCCACTTTTCTTTTTGCGGAATATTGATGGGGGTTTGATGGTATTGATGATGTTTTCCTTTAGACATTTACAACCTTCTCTGGCCGCATCTGCTAGGCAATTGCCATCTTACGAGACCGACGCGGCGGTATTTACTGGCGGCGGGGGAGTGGGAGAGGGTGGAGCTTGAGGCGCCGAAGCCGGAGGATGCGGAGACGTGTCTTCCTAGGGTTATGGGCCGACTGGTCAAGTGAGGTCAAGATTGGAGACCTGAGTGGGAAGGCTGCTGTGATGCAAGTGCCCTGCAGGCGAGTTTGCAGGGGAGAAATTGGATATTCTCAAGAAGTGGTCCTGGTGAAGAGCCACCAGTCTCTTTGAGGGGCTTGACGACGTTTTCAACAGGACTGATTCTTCCAAATATGTCATTACATCTGGGGTATCCTCTTCCCACGCTCGTCGACCCCCGCAAACATAAACATCTTCCCCTCCCGCCTCAGCCCCAATCCCACCTTCCTGCTCTTCTGCACATCCCCCCACTTCACCTCCCACCCCGCAGCCCTCTCGACAGATCGCGTCATAACCGGACACAGCGACAGAATCCTCCCCCAAAGCCTCCTCATAAACCTCCCCGTAATAACATGTGGTCTACTAATCTTCCCCCCCCCCAACCTAACCTTCTCCCCCCCCTTCTCCCCCCCTTCCCCTCCAGGCCTCCTCTTCACAACCCCCTCCCACCTCACCTCCCCACTCGCCAGCCCCCACAACCGCTCCCACTCCCCCTCCGGCAAAACAGGCATTA